>Ga0116227_10012586_pt1 | contig 13690 bp, 14 predicted proteins | sample S1TSphgellanicum_FD_89693 | JGI IMG/M metagenome (GOLD analysis project Ga0116227, IMG submission 89693) | Host-associated microbial communities from peat moss isolated from Minnesota, USA - S1T2_Fb - Sphagnum magellanicum MG | ecosystem: Host-associated > Plants > Peat moss > Unclassified...
GCCCGGCGGCCGGTGCGTCGAGCAGCACGCGCAGCATCCAGCCGCCGCCAGAGACCTCGAACGCGTCTGCCGAGACAAATTCATGCTGCGCGGTAATAATCTGTTCTGAAAGGCAAAAACCCAGCGCATAGTCAGTCAGATCGGTGGGCGTGGCCATCATCACCGCATAGCCGATGCCGTTGATTTCGATCGCGACCGGCGCCTCTTCGACCAGCGGCCGGGTCAGCGCGCGCGGTGCCGCGCCATCGGCGAAATGTTCGGTGACCGGGCCGGTACGTGCCCCATCAACCGCCATGGGCCGCAGACACCGCAGGTGCCAACCGTTCCAGCGCGGCAATCGCCACCGGGTCCAGGCCTTCGGGACCGCGGTCCAACAATTGCTGCTGCATCCGCACCGTCCAGAATGCGTGGATATGCTGCGCGATCGCGGCCACCGGGTCCTTGTCATGCGTCAGGTTGCGCGCGATCTGGTTGACCATGCGCACCAGCTTTTCACCGGTGTCGACGGTGTGAGTCTCTGCGCTCATTCCGCCGCCTCCACCGCGATCCGCCGCGACCGATCGGCTTGCGCGTCATAGTCCAGTTGCCACTGGCTGGGACCGTTCGACGGGGTAATCTGCACCGCCGTCACTTTGTATTCGGGACAATTGGTGGCCCAGTCGGAATTGTCGGTGGTCACGACATTGGCCTGCGTCGTCGGGTGGTGGAACGTGGTATAGACCACGCCCGGCGCAACCCGGTCGGTGACAGTCGCACGCAAGGTGGTCTCGCCCGCGCGGCTGGCCAGCCGCACCCAGTCGCCACTGCGAATGCCGCGATTTTCGGCATCGGACGGGTGGATTTCCAGCAAGTCTTCCTCGTGCCACAGCGCGTTTTCGGTGCGCCGGGTCTGCGCGCCGACATTGTATTGCGACAGGATGCGCCCGGTGGTCAGCAACAGCGGATAGCGCGGGCCGGTGCGTTCGTCGGTGGGGACATATTCGGTCACCACGAACTTGCCCTTGCCGCGCACAAAGCCATCGACATGCATGATCGGCGCGCCATCGGGGAATTGCGCGTTGACCGGCCATTGCAGCGATCCGGCGGCATCGAGCCGGGCAAAGCTGACTCCGGCAAATGTCGGCGTCAGACGCGCAATCTCGTCCATGATCTCGCTGGGGTGGGCATAATTCCAGTCGAGCCCCATCGCCCGTGCCAGTTCCTGCGTCACCTCCCAGTCTTCATAGCCGTTCAGCGGGGCCATCACCTTGCGCACCATCTGGATGCGCCGTTCGGCATTGGTGAACGTGCCGTTCTTTTCCAGAAACGTCGAACCGGGCAGAAAGACATGCGCATAATTGGCGGTCTCGTTCAGGAAGATATCCTGCACGATCACGCATTCCATCGCCGCCAGCCCGGCGGCGACATGCCTGGTGTCGGGGTCCGACTGCAGGATGTCTTCACCCTGGATATAGATCCCCTTGAACAGGCCGTCGGTCGCGGCATCGAGCATGTTGGGAATGCGCAGGCCCGGTTCGGGATCGATCCGCACGCCCCATTCCGCCTCGAACAGCGCGCGCGCCGCGGGGTCAGAGACATGACGGTATCCCGACAATTCGTGCGGGAACGATCCCATGTCGCAGGCGCCCTGCACATTGTTCTGCCCGCGCAGGGGGTTTACGCCGACGCCGCGCCGGCCGATATTGCCGGTCGCCATCGCCAGATTGGCGATCGCCATGACAGTCGACGATCCCTGGCTGTGCTCGGTCACGCCCAGCCCGTAATAGATCGCACCGTTGCCGCCGGTTGCAAACAGCCGTGCCGCACCGCGCAGCGCGCCGGCATCGACGCCGGTCACCGGGGCCAGAAATTCGGGGCTGTGCCGCACATCGGCCACGAATTCGGCCCAATCGCGGAATTCGTCGATGTCGCAGCGCGCGCGCACAAAGGCTTCGTCGACCAGCCCTTCGGTGACAATGACATGGGCCATCGCGGTCAGCACCGCGACATTGGTGCCCGGCCGCAGCGGCAGATGATAATCGGCCTCGACGTGCGGCGACCGCACGATGTCGGTGCGACGCGGATCAATCACGATCAGCTTTGCCCCCTGCCGCAACCGCTTTTTCATGCGGCTGGCAAAGACCGGGTGGCCATCGGTCGGATTGGCGCCGATCACCAGCATCACGTCGGTGTGTTCGACGCTGTCGAAATCCTGCGTCCCGGCCGAAGTGCCGAACGTCTGGCCGAGGCCGTAACCGGTGGGCGAATGGCACACCCGCGCGCACGTATCGACATTGTTGGTGCCAAAACCGGCGCGCACCAGTTTCTGGACCAGAAAGCCTTCCTCGTTGGTGCAGCGGCTCGACACGATCCCGCCCAGCGCATTGTTGCCGTATTGCGCGGCGATGCGCTTGAACTCGCTGGCGGCATAGCCCAGCGCCTCTTCCCAACTGACTTCGCGCCAGGGTTCGGTGACGCTGCTGCGGATCATCGGCCTGGTCACGCGATCCTGATGCCGGGCATAGCCCCAGGCAAAGCGCCCCTTGACGCACGAATGGCCGCGATTGGCCTTGCCGTCCTTCCACGGCACCATGCGCACGACCTGTTCACCGCGCATCTCTGCGCGAAACGTGCAGCCGACACCGCAATAGGCGCAAGTGGTGATCACCGACCGTTCGGGCTTGCCGATCGTCTTGACCGCTTTTTCGTTCAGCGTCGCGGTCGGACACGCCGCCACGCAAGCCCCGCACGACACGCATTCCGACGACATGAAATCGTCGGTCGGCAGCCCGGCGCTGACTTCCGAACCGAAACCGCGTCCCGATATGGTCAGCGCAAAGGTGCCCTGCACTTCCTCGCAGGCGCGCACGCAGCGCGAACAGACGATGCATTTGGACGGGTCGAAATCGAAATAGGGGTTCGACACATCGGGCGCCGCACCCAGGTGGTTGTCGCCTTCATAGCCGTACCGCACATCGCGCAGGCCGACATTGGCGGCCATGTCCTGCAATTCGCAGTCGTTGTTGGCGCTGCACGTCAGGCAATCGAGCGGATGGTCGGAAATGTACAGTTCCATCACGCCGCGGCGCAGCTTTTGCAGCTTTGCCGTTTCGGTGTGGACCACCATGCCCTGACCGACCGGCGTGGTGCACGATGCCGGCGTGCCGCGCATCCCGTCGATTTCGACCAGACACAGCCGGCACGATCCAAACTGTTTCAGGCTGTCGGTCGCGCACAGCTTTGGAATCGCCCCGCCCGACAGCGCCGCCGCGCGCATCACCGTGGTGCCGGCCGGCACGCTGACCGTGCGGCCGTCGATCGACAGCGTGACGGTGGTTTCGCTCTCCACCGCGGGTGTGCCGAAATCGGCCTGGGGTTCATAGCCCATGGGCATAGTCCTTTAGCGCGGAAAGATCCGCTAACGTGTTGATATTGCAGGGTTGACGCGACAGGTGTACCGCGCGCGCGCCGATGCGCGCGGCAAACACGCGCAGCGAATGCACGGTATCCTCGGCCAGCAAGGCATCGAGCGCCCCCCGCACCGCGACCGGCCACAACCCGATCACCGGCGCGGTTTGCACAAAGGCCGGCGCAGGCGACAATTCGCCGATCAGATCGTCGGGCAAGTCAAACCCGTCGACCGGGATCGACAGCACCGCGTCAAACCCGCGCGCAAACCCGTGATGCAGCGCGCCGCACAGCCCGCCCAGCGGCCCCATCGCGGCGTGGGGCGCATCGGCGACGACCGGCGCCGGGGCCACGGTACGCCCGGCGACAACCACCGCCTCGCACTGACGCGCCAGCGTTGTCACCGCGCGATCAAGCAAAGTCCGCCCGCCGATCTCGGCCAGCGCCTTGTCGCTGCCGAACCGGCGCGATTGCCCACCGGCCAGCACGACGCCCAGCACGCGCATCACTCAGCCGCCTCTTGCACCGGCGCGTCCAGACCGAAATCCTGCGGAAAATGCTTCAGCGCCGACAGCACCGGATAGGGCGTAAATCCACCCAGCGCGCACAACGATCCGAATTTCATCGTCTCGCACAAGTCTTCCAGCAGGCCGATGTCCTCGGCCAGCGTGCGCGCGCCCTTGCGCGCGTTGTGCATCTGCGGCAGCGTTTCGACGCGATCGGCACCTCGCCCGCTGCGTGCGCGGATGCGATCGATCACTTCGACCCCGCGCGTCGATCCAATCCGGCACGGCGTGCATTTGCCGCAGCTTTCGGCGGCGCAGAACTGCATGGCAAAGCGCGCCAGCGCGCTCATGTCGGCGCTGTCGTCGAACACGCTCAGCCCGGCATGGCCGATCAGGCCGTCGGCGGCGGCAAAGCTTTCGTAATCGAACGGCAGGTGAAAATCGCCCGGCGGATGATAAGCGCCCAGCGGGCCACCGACTTGCACCGCGTGGACCGGCCGGCCGCTCGCGGTGCCGCCGCCGATCTCCATCACCAGTTCGCCCAGGGTAATCCCGAAACCCGCCTCGAACAAGCCGCCGTGGCGCACATTGCCGGCGATCTGGATCGGCATCGTCCCGCGCGAACGGCCGAACCCGACCGCGGCATAGTGCGACCCGCCATGCGCCATGATCCACGGCACCGCCGCCAGCGTCAGCACGTTGTTGACCACGGTCGGTTTGCCGAACAGCCCTTCGAGCGCGGGCAGCGGCGGTTTGGCGCGCACTTCGCCGCGTTTGCCTTCCAGACTGTTCAGCAGCGAGGTTTCCTCACCACAGACATAGGCCCCGGCGCCGACGCGCACTTCGACCCGGAACGGCGCGATGATCGGCGCGGCAAGCTCCGCCGCCGCCCGCATCTTGGCAATCGCATGCGGATATTCGCTGCGGACATAGACATAACCGTGGGTGGCGCCGACCGCGTACCCGGCAATCGCCATCCCTTCGATCAGCATGAAGGGATCGCCCTCCATCACCATACGGTCGGCAAATGTACCGCTGTCGCCTTCGTCGGCGTTGCACACGACGTATTTGCGCGCCCCCGGCGCCTTGGCCACCGTGGTCCATTTGATCCCGGCGGGAAAGCCGGCGCCGCCGCGCCCGCGCAGACCCGACTGGGCCACTTCGGCAATCGTCGCCTCGGGCCCCAGCTCACGCGCGCGCGCCAGCCCGGCCCACCCGCCCGTCGCCGCATAGTCATCCAGGCTGAGCGGCCGGGTCTTGCCCGCGCGCGCAAAGGTAAACCGCTGCTGACGCGCGATGAACGGGTGTTCCGCGATCGGACCAATGCCAAGCGGGCTGTCGCCGGCCAGCACCGCCGCGACATCGCCGGGGGTCAGCGGGCCAAAGCCCCGGCCCGCGATTTCGGCGAGGGGCTCCAGCCAGTGCATGCCCCAGCTCGACACGCGTTCGACCGTGCAACCGGCGGCGACAAAGGCCGCAGCGACCGCATCCGCCCCGCAGGCCAGCGCCAGCGCGTCATCGCTGATCCGCACCACTGTCATGCCACCGACTCCACCAGCGCCGACAGCCGCGCCGCATCCAGCCGCGCATGGAGCGTTTCGCCGACCATGGCGTTGGGCCCGACGCTGCACAGGCCCAGGCAATAGATCGGCTCGATCTTGACGCGCGTTTCACCGGCCAGCGTCGCCGCCAGCGCCTCGACCCCGCGCGCCTGACAGCTTTCCGCGCGGCACAGCTTGATCACCGGGCGCGTGGCGGGGGTGTCGTGGAAATCGTGATAGAAACTGACCACCCCGTGCACTTCGGCACGGCTGAGATTCAGCGCGTGGGCAATCGCGCGGATCGCGGTTTCGGGCACATGGCCCAGCGCCGCCTGGATATCGTGCAGGATCGGCAGCATCGCGCCGTCGCGTCCGGCGTGGAGCGCCAGAATGCGATCGATTTCAGCGTCGCATTCGGCAGCGGTCATGTTCATCGTTTCGGCCTTCATCACGGCAGCAACCCTTGGCCATCTGCCGCACAAGGTCAAATCGAAATGGGGAAAGGCTGATAGATGCCGTCTATCACAAAGGCCCGTGCCGCCGCCAGCGCCGCCCGCGCACGCGGCAGCGGCGGATCGCGCGCCGGCACCAGCAGCCCGACCCGCCGTACCGGCTCCGACGGCTCGATAGTCAGGAACCGCGCCCATTCCACCCCGATCAGCAGATGCGCGTAACTGTCCGGCACAATCGTGCAAAACGCGCCCGAGGCGACCATCGCCAACAACGCGACATGGCTGTCGGCGGTGGCGCGCGGCCGCACGACATGGCCCCGCGCCGCCAGCGCGCGATCGAGGCTGCGCCGATAAAGCATCGATTCATCGAGCAGGCACAAGTCCTGCGCCACCGCTTCGTCCCAGCCGATCGTATCGCGATCATCGAACCGGCCGCCGCGCCGGGCGAGAAAGCGATAATCCTCGTTGACCAGCGGCACCGCCGCCATCCCCGCCGGGGTCTCCGCGTCGAGATAGGTAATCCCGGCGTCGATCTCGAGCGCGGGCAAGGCCTGGGCGATGCCGCGTGCGGTGCTCGACCGCACCGACAGCACCAGATCGGGGTTCGCCGCCAGCAGTGCCGCACCGAACCGCCCGACCAGCGGCAAGGCGGCGGGGATCGCCGCCAGCGTGAACGGCCCTTCGAGCGGGGTTTCCGCGACCGCCGCGCTCATCGCCCCCATCGCGCCCAGGATCTGCTGCGCCCAGGGCAGCATCGCCTCGCCATGCGGGGTCAGGCCGATGAAACGGCGATCGCGATCGATCAGCCGGCGGCCGAATTCCTGTTCCAGCGCGATCAGCCCCGATGACAGCGTCGGCTGCGACACGCCGCATTCCTCCGCCGCCCGGGCAAAATGGCGGACGCGGGCAAGCGTGACGAAATACCGCAAGTGGCGCAATTGCATGGGTGCCGGTTCTCCCGCCGCAGGGGCTGACCCCATAGCCGCCAAATCAGACGCAAAATATACCCAATTCGCCAAAACCCGCTCCTCCGGCGCCCGCGCGCTATCGCTCGGAAACGGGGCCAGTTTGGCGCGTGCAATTCACTCAGGCCTTATACGTGGTGACTATCGATCAACGGCGCGGGATGGGGGTGTGTCGATGGCAACCAGGTACAAATGCGATGGCGATACGCCCCGGCCCGGCGCGGCGGACCTGGTCAAGCAGGGCCGGCAAGTGATCCGGATCGAGGGCGCCGCGCTGGGTCGGCTGGCCGATGCGCTGGACGACGCCTTTGCCGATGCGGTGCGCCTGATCCTGGCCGCCGACCGGCGCGTGGTGGTGACCGGCATGGGCAAATCGGGCCATGTCGCGCGCAAGATCGTCGCCACTTTGTCGGCCACCGGCAGTCCGGCGATGTTCCTGCACCCGGCCGAGGCGGCGCATGGAGATCTGGGCATGCTGACCCCCGGCGACATCGTGCTGGTGCTGTCGAATTCGGGATCGACCCCCGAAGTGTGCGCGATCATGCGCTATGCCCGCACGCTCGGCTGCGCGGTCGTGGCCATGACCGGCCGGCCGCATTCGCCGGTGGCACGGGCGGCCGATGTCACGCTGCTGTTGCCCGATGCGCGAGAGGCCTGCCCGGTCAATATCGCGCCGACCACGTCGACCACGATGATGCTGGCATTGGGCGACGCGCTGGCGGTGACGGTGATGGGCCTGCGCGGCATTTCGCGCCAGCGTATCCAGGCGCTGCATCCCGGCGGCACGATCGGCGCCAGCCTGACCCCGGTCGAGGACCTGATGCACCAGGGCGACCGCCTGCCGCTGGTGGCGTTGGGCATGCCGATGCGCGACGTGCTGATGGTGATGACCGAAAAGAGCATGGGGCTGGCCGGCGTGATCGACGATCGCGGCCGGCTGGCGGGGGTGATCACCGATGGCGATCTGCGCCGCCATATCGACAGCCTGATGGTGTCGCGCGCCGTCGATGTGATGACGCGCGATCCCCGCACGGTCCCGGTCGGCAGCTTTGCCGGTGACGCCCGCGCCATGCTGGCAGAGGCACGGATCACCGCGCTGTTCGTGGTCGCCCGCGACGATCCGGGGCGCCCCGTCGGCATGCTGCATATCCACGATCTGGCACGATGCGACATTGCGGTGTCGGCGGAGTGCCTGTCCCTGGTCACGCCGGATCGGGATCGGCCGTGATCGCCACGGCGCCAGCACCGGGTGGCCGGATCATCGTGATCCCCGCGCGCCACGGCTCGACCCGCTTTCCGGCCAAGCCGCTGGCGCCGTTGCGCGGCGCCGGTGGCGCGGCACGCCCGCTGATCGAACGCACCTGGCGCACCGCAAAGGCCGTGCCCGGCATCGCCCGCGTGCTGATCGCAACCGACGACGACCGCATTGCCACTGTCGCGCGCGGCTTTGGCGCCGATGTCGTGATGACCCCGGCGACCTGCCGCAACGGCACCGAACGCTGCGCCGCCGTGCTCGACACGCTGACTGTCGAACCCGATCTGGTGATCAATCTGCAAGGCGATGCGCCGCTGACCCCGGGCCATGCGGTCGCCGCGCTGATCGCCCGGATCGACGCCGCCCCCGGCCTGTCGGTCGCCACCCCGGCGGCGCCGTGCACCCCCGGCGTGCTGGCCGCGCTGATCGCCGATCAGCGGGCGGGCCGTGTCGGTGGCACCACCGTGGTGTTCGACGCGGCACTGCGTGCGCTCTATTTCTCCAAACGGGTCATCCCCCATGTCCATCCGGCGCACCTGGCGGCGCAAGCGCACGGCGTGCATCTGCATATGGGGGTCTATGCCTATCGCCCGGCGGCGCTGCGCGCCTATGCGGCGGCGCCGCCGTCGCGGCTGGAACAGTTGGAGGGTCTGGAACAGTTGCGGTTCAGCGACATCGGCCTGCCCGTGGGCGTCGCGCTGTGCCCGCCGCCGGCATGGGATGCGATCGAATGCAACAATCCGGGTGACGTTGCGCTGATCGAACGGGTGCTGGCGGACCTGGGCATCGATTGATGCAGATCGCCGGCCACACCATCGCCGCCGCCTCGCCCACGGCATGGGCACGTCCGTTCCTGATCGCCGGACCCTGTGTGATCGAAAGCGAGGCCTTTTGTCTGACCATCGCCGACCACCTCGCCCGGCTGGCGCAACGGCTGAATATCACGGTCGTGTTCAAGGCCAGTTTCGACAAGGCCAACCGCACCGCACACACCAGCTTTCGCGGGATCGGCATCGATGAAGGCCTGGCGGTGCTGGCGCGCGTGCGCGAACGGACCGGCCTGCCGGTGCTGACCGATGTGCACTGTGTCGACCAGATCGCCGCCGTGGCCCAGGCCGTCGACGTGCTGCAGACCCCCGCCTTCCTCGCCCGCCAGACCGACCTGATCGCCGCCGCCGCCGCCAGCGGCCGCCCGGTCAATATCAAGAAAGCCCAGTTCATGGCCCCCGGCGACATGACCCAGGTCATCGCCAAAGCCCGCGCCGCCGCGCGCGACGCAGGCCTGAGCGAAGACCGCTTTTGGGTCTGCGAACGTGGCACCGCGTTCGGCTATCACAATCTGGTGGTCGACATGCGCGCGCTGGTCGACATGCGCGAAACCGCCTGCCCGGTGGTGTTCGACGCCAGCCATTCGGTCCAACTGCCCGGCAGCCTGGGCGCATCATCCGGCGGCCAACGCGAACACATCACCCCCCTGGCCCGCGCCGCCGTCGCCGTCGGCATCGCCGGCCTGTTCATGGAAACCCACCCCGACCCCGCCAAAGCCCTGTCCGACGGACCCAACGCCGTCCCGCTCGACCAGTTGGACGGGCTGGTCACCCATTTGTTGCGCGTGGCCGAGGTGGCGCATGGCTAATAATGCGACCGGTTTGCCGCAACGCGAACGCGAAAAGTCTGGAGATGTGACATGAAGCAAGCGGCAGCGATTGCGGACTGACCGGAAAGGCTCCTTGTGAGGCCATGAGGCTTCAAGCGGCCGTTCATTCACGAGTGCCGAAACGTCGCATCGGTCAGAGCAAATAAGTATACAGGCCTGTATTTCCCTGGCCCCGGATTTCGCCGTATCTTGGGTAGACTCGGTGACTCATTTGATGGACAAGATGAGCCTGGGTAATTTTGTAGCGGTGTTTCTATGCCTATGAAATTGCGGAATTTTGCTGCTTGTGCAGCCATTTTGCTGCTATTGTTATTCATATTGTTGGGCGCAGATCGCGCTGCTCAATGGTTTGATAGCCCATCCACTTATCCGGAATACCGTGAGAGCTACGAGGAAACATCGAAGCGGCTTCCTAACGCGACGATGGCTCAAGTATTGAAGTCTGAGCTTTATCATCGGCCCTGCACGGACGATCAGGGTCGCGAAGCATCGAGCCTATGCAGTCAATGGCGCTCAGTTGACGCCGCACAACGGTCCGCCAGATGGTCTTGGTGGCAAATGTTTTTCAGCGCTTCGGCTGTCGTTGGTTTGATTGGAACACTCTACTTAAACCTTGAAGCCTGGCGGAAAGCCCGTGATAGTCAAAATGATACCGCAAGGGCCCTAAAACACGCCGAGGAGAGTGCCAATTCGATGGCAAGCGTAGCCGAAGCCTTACACAAGCAATTCGGGTTGCTGGAAATTAACACCAATACGAATCAGGCTATTGCGACTACTCAAAAGCAGGTCGCCATATTACAGCTTAGGGCATATATTTCTGTGAATATTGGAAGTGCGGTTTATCAAGACAGCAAACGACCACTTCGATTTGAGGCAAAGCCGATCATGCTAAACAGCGGGCATACACCGGCTCGCGGCATAAAATTTAGAATAAAATCAGATATTCTACCGGTGCCTCTACCACTTGATTTCGTATTTGATGATCCGCTCGAAACAAGTGGTGATGGATTTCTACCACCACATCAAAGCGTTACCATGTCGGCCCTGATGGATAGACTCATAAATGACGCCGATGTTGAAGCTGTTATGCGTAATATCGGTCAAGCATTGTACGTATGGGGGGATGTCAGTTACGCCGACGCATTCGACCAAAGTCACAATACCAAATTTTGCCACAGAGTAATTTGGTTTTATGACGAAAAAAACGAACCATCCCAAGTAAACGGCTATTACATACCAGGTGGAAATTGGGCTACCTGATGTAATATACATATGTTTTTTACACAGTCCCAGCGGAATTCCGGAGGCACAATACTTAATTGCGCCAAAGAAAAAACGGGTGCCCGGCTCAAGGCCGGGAAGGCGATGGGATGGAACGGGACGTGGGCGGGCTTGTAAACCAACGACGGGTTTCGAGGCGCTTGGGTGACTTGCTGAGTGACCGCTATGAAGGCGAAATCGGCTCGGTAACCAATGCACTGAGATAAAGGGCATCAAGACGGAACCCGGACGCTTGAACAATAGCGTTTGGTGATGGAGCTCTCGCAGGATTTCCGACATGTACCCAACCATGCGGCAAAGCCTCGTTCTTGCAACCATACTCCTGGCATCGTGCGGGTCGGCGGACTGGAAACAGGCCGCCGCTGCCGATGGCATGCAACAGATCCGCGCGGATCTTGGCGATGCTTCGGCCCGTTTTTTCGATGTACAGGTTGTCGGCGACAGCAGCACGGGCCAGATCTGCGGCAAGGTTCTGGCGCAGGGCGTTTCGACTGGACTTGGCACGCCCGCGCGCTTTGTCGTCTACATCGATCATACTGCCGGCCCCTGGATCGAGGGGCAGCACGGGCGCGAGACCGTGACCGACAGCAGGTTCGACTTTGCGTGGGAACATGACTGCGTCGATGAAGGTTGGCGGCGGCCAGAGGGCTGATGCCGAAGTGGGTTAAGCAGGAGCGATCAAGCCCGTCGAAGCATGCGCGCCGAGGTTTGCCGAGTGCGCATGCAGTGGAGTCCAGATCAACTGCCCCGCACGTGCTTCGACAAGCTCAGCACGAACGAATCATTATGATTTATATGGATAAAATTCATGTGATGGAGATTGTGTGAATGCCGTAGCGGCTATACCTTCTTTGGGCTGGATGCGCTGGGCGATCAATTGGAAGACCCGTTCGGGATCGAGCCGAACGACCTGCCCATCGATGCGCTGGTCCGCACCGTTGAGCGGGAAATGCTGGCGGTGCTGGGCGAGCCCGACCTGCCTGACGCCATCCAACCGCACAAAGGTGTCCTGCTGTGATGGCGGGCTGATGCAGAATCCCCTGTGCATGTGGCAAAGAGAGGCGTAATACAGGGAAACAAGACTGTGCGACGAAGCGCCATCGCAAAATGAAGTGCGCGTTTGATTCGAATGATTGCGCACTCGCCCGATTGTTGACCCACGCGAAGCGGCTTCCTGCATGGCGATGGTAACAGGAGAGCGCTCATGGCGATTGCCCACCACGCTGGCGTGGCACCAGCAGCACAAGACATTGAAATCCGCAAAATTGATCTGCATGACTTGCGCATCGTGCTGGCCCAGGGCTGGCAAGCCTTTGACGAAAAACGCGGCGATCTGATTTTCGTCGCCTTGATTTATCCGGTGGCGGCGCTGCTGGCGGCGCTCTTGGCATTCGATGTATCGATATTGCCGCTGATCGTTCCGGTCGCGGCCGGCGCCATGTTGCTGGGCCCACCGGCGGCAAGTGGATTTTACGAACTCGCGCGACGCCGGCAGCTCGGTCTCGATTCCGGCTGGCAGCACTTTGTCGATGGCTATCAGGGCCCGACCGCCGACTCGCTGATGGGATTGACGTCGATGATCGCCATGCTGTTCCTGGTGTGGATCATGGCGGCGTGGATGATCTATGGCGCGACGATGGGGACCGTCCCGATCGACAATGTCTTTGCCTTCATAAAGGCGGTTTTCTCAACCCCGGCGGGTTGGGAAATGATCGTGATCGGCAATCTGGTCGGATTGGGATTTGCGATCGTGGCCCTGGCCATGTCGGTGGTATCGTTTCCCATGCTGGTCGATCGGCCGGTCGGGTTGGCGGTAGCGGTGCACACGTCAATCCGTGTCGCCTTGAAAAACCCGGTCACGATCGCGGTTTGGGGGCTGATCGTGGTCGCCATGCTGGTCCTGGGGTCGATACCGGCATTTGTCGGGCTGGGGGTTGTCCTGCCCGTGCTGGGATATGCCACCTGGTATCTTTATGCCCGCGCCGTGGTTCGTCCGGGCGATCCGGTCGGTGGCTCGCGCTGAGCCGGGCCGACGCGTCCTGCCAAAGTACAATGACCCTCCCCTTCAGGGGAGGGGCTTGATCGGTTGGGATCAATGCGCTTTGTTATCAATCCTTTGGTTTCAGCGTTATCCACACTTCGACCGGGGTGACGACTTTGCCCGGCGCAGGTTTGCCGATGTCGATGCGTTCGGCAGTGACCAGTTCGCCGGTCGCAAGGTTAAAGCTGGCCCATGGTTTTGGCATGCGGCCGAAAGTCATTTTCTGGATTGGCCGTCCTGTGACGGTGTTCATGATCGTTGCGATAATAGCCATGGCGGGCGGGTAGCGACGGATGGGCCGATTTGTCCACCCACCTGCTGTGGATAGCGAGGGTTAGAGCAGCGAACCTTAAATCGGACGCACCGTGACGGAGCCGATTTTGGCCCAGCGCGAGGAGAGAGGAGGGCGCAATGCGGGCCCATTGTGCCCGACGATCGACGCTGCGATGGGCCAAAAGCGGCCCGCCCCTGCGGGGTTGCTCTGGAAAGCCCCGTGGCAGCGTCGCAGCACTTGCACGGGGCAACCAGCCCGCGCTGCCCCCGAAGGGGGCAGTTTATCCTGAGCGGCTGCGCAAGCAGCAGCCGAAGGGTGCTGCTTCTCCCCA
>Ga0116227_10012587_pt1 | contig 13689 bp, 10 predicted proteins | sample S1TSphgellanicum_FD_89693 | JGI IMG/M metagenome (GOLD analysis project Ga0116227, IMG submission 89693) | Host-associated microbial communities from peat moss isolated from Minnesota, USA - S1T2_Fb - Sphagnum magellanicum MG | ecosystem: Host-associated > Plants > Peat moss > Unclassified...
TCTTTGTTGCTCTTCCGGGTGTGCCCCCTCTTTTTTTTTTTTTTTTTTTCCTGTACTGGTGAAAATTTTGTCAAAAAAAGCGAAATTATTAAAAATGAAAAATGTGAAAGTCAAGTGATTTGTGGTGTGGGTTTCAATCACCAGAAGTCGGAAAATGAAAAAAAAAAAATGTGAAAATCACTACATATCTATATTTGATTCAAGTAAGTAGCCGCAAGTATAATAAAAAGGATGATTAAATTTTTTTGTATAGTCAGGTTTGCTTAAACCCTAAACCTTTCTTATGGATGATTGCCATGAAATCGACTAGAAAAAAAAAAAACACTGGTCTGGGACTACTTTTGCATTGCTTGCTTTTTTATTTCTTCTTAAAAAAAAATTTCTGGCAGCTTGCAGAGCTTTCCCCCAAAATACATATTTCTCTGTCTTCATAGGAATGTACCAAGCTGCTTTGGCTGACCCCTAATCATATCTATCAGCTTGTACAACACACAAATGTAGTACAAAATGTATTTGTGTCGTGAAAATGCTAACTTACCTGAACCAAAAGTTTAGGGGGTGGGGGCATCACCGATAGGTGCACCTCATTCATGCCTTGTATCTTCTTCAACAATGTTTGATGACAACAGGCAAAAGAGTAGTACTTCACAAGTCAGGGGCAATGTTTTGGCAAATTCTTTGCCACCCCGGTGAATTCTTGTTTTGGAGAAAAAATTGGATAAATTCTCTGTGTGTTCTTGTATAATTTCCATTAAAAAATTTCTTTCTTTGGGCCAAAATTCACCAATTATTTTTCAACCACAAAAAGTTGAAAAAAATAAATAAATAAATAAATTTTTAAAAAAATTCCGGGGACTGGGACATGCACGGGGGGAGGGGGCATGGAGAGCCTAAGTTGCAAACCAGAGTTTACCATGGGTGCCCATTACTCACAATGACAAATTCCAGGCTCATAATAATAATAATGTCGCTCGTATAGAGAAGAGCTCTTGCTTTGGCGTCAAGTCAGAATCGTACAGTATATTGGTCGGCTATTCATACAAAGGCGTGGGAGCAAAGCCCACGAAATCGCCAGAAACTGGGCAGAAGAAAGAAATTCCAAGGAGGCTGCTGCGATTGAGTACTAGCAAAGTGCACAGAGTCAGTCGCATGAGCATGACGGCGTATATAATGATGATGATCATCACAGATGGGTAGTAGTAGTAGTAGTAGTCCATTTTAGAGTGAATTGTTGCATTTACTGACAGAATTTCTCTTTTTAAACTATTGGCACACACTCTAATTATTATCATGCATGATTCACAATAATGCTGCGGTGTAGTTGTACAACAACAACAAACACTACTACTACTACTACTACTACACTCTTGCTCTGATGATATCAGGGCAGCAGCACGAATTGCGCTTCTCCTCCAAGCAGCCTTCACAACTTGATGAGCTACTTACTAACATACACTCTCTCACTCATCTATTATAACTATCTTAGTTGCTCTGACCACTCTGGAGCAAAACTCACAAACACAAAAATCCAACCAGGAAAAAAAAAACACAAAGCCCTTTTTATAATATGCCCAACCTGAGTCATGATGAGAGAGAAGAGAAGAGAAGAGAAGCTAAGCTTGTTCGTTCGCTCTGGCTTGTGTCAATATTCAAAAGACTCTAGACTTGGGTGGGGGGGGCGGGGAGCTTTTTAGTGAAAAATTCATGTACCCAACGAAACAAAGTGGTGAACACATTTTCCAAGTCCCTTCCAAACAAAGTCACTGATGATGATGATGATGATGATGGCAGGTTCACACTTCATACGGGTGTCGGTCTGGTGGTATATGATATACGCCTGCTTGTGCCTGGTATCAAGTATCAACACTGGTAGCAAGAACCCTACAAGTCTGGTACCAAGCTGAGTAGTGAGTAGGGTTTTTTCTTTTCTTCATTCAATTTTGTGAGGTAGGTGGACTGGTGATCATTCACAAGAGGACTTAGCCAATTTTGGCACAGAGAGAGAGAGAGAGAGAGAGAGAAAAGATAGATCCTTTTTGAAACCTTGCAACATCCAAGAGCCTAATATTGTGCCCTAAATAGGTCAATTTCAACTTTGTTGGCCTTGCCTTGGTAGGCAAAGATATTATTGTGTTTAGATTCATTATAAAGTAAATAGTAGCTCAAGGGATTCCAAACCCTAGGTAATAGGTCTATTTTTATATGAGGATTTTTGAAGAGATGATATATTTCGGCTTGTGTTGAAACTTGAGATTTAGTTATAGAGTTATGATATCTTGAAGGATTTTGGTTTCTTTTAGAGGATTTTTTGAAAATTATACTTTTGCATGGTGAAATATTTGAGTTTCTATAATTTTTCTTTTTGCCTTAAGATACTTTTTAATGTAAATGGGACAAGGCCACTGTGTGCCAAACCCCTTGTTTTTTTTGGGTTTAAAAAAATATGGCAACTTTGGGCCCTTTTTTTTCTTCACCAAGTAGTAAAATTTTGCTACAAAAGAAGATCCTTGGAACTGAGGCAATACCTGACTTGTACCAGTTTTATACCAGTCTCAATACCAGGTATACATATATATATACCTACCTTGAATGAGTTTTTGGGGCTCATGAAGCTGGCCAGGGTGAACTAGCACCTACACTGGGACCCTTTACCTTCCTGAGTGAGGCCTCTTTAGTGGCCATTTCTTGAGTTTAATATGGCAAAGTTTAATAAAGCAAAGTTTCAAAATGTTTTTGGTGATGGGTAAATCAAAATGGCCCATTGCAAAAAAAAAATTCCCATAATTTATTTATTTTTGCATTGGGATGCACCACAACTAATTAAGCTAATTAATATGAGTCAGAATAAGTACCCAAGCTTTGTAAAAGCCCAAGCCAAAAATAGTGATGAACAAAGTTATGAATGAAAACTCTACTCAAGCAATGAGGTGGGGCAAAATGCACGCAAGAATGTGCATCCAAAATATTCCATGAAATAACATCACAATTTGTCCCATCTCCTTTGTCCAAAAGTTTACTCTTATATTGTATATAAATGGCTAAAGGGAAGCAATATCACGTTGAAAAAAAATGCTTCTATTTGGGGAGTATTAAAAGTATCATGATTTTTTGTGATGGATAAATTAAAGTGACCCATTAATTATTATTAATTTTTTAAACATTGTTTGGGATACACTCACAACTAATTAATATGGACTTTAATTAAAAATCATTAAGGATATATGATATATACACTTACACAATATTTACATGTTGTATGCGTATAACTATTGACACTTACACACAAAACATTGATCTAAACATTACAAAACCATCTTAGTGCACGCCTACTCATTCAGAGCTCTCCAATGGTACCAAGAGTGTGCGATGGGGAGCCATGGTTTGGTAGATCTCAAATTGGCAAACAAACAAACTGCAGCACATGTAGGCCAACACTTAAAGAAGCCATGTTTTTTCATATTCTCCATGATCCAACCCAGCATTTTCAAATCACTACTAATTCCTTCATGATGAGCACATGAACATAGCAAACCAGAATTCCAAAGAGGGGTGGTTCATGTCACAAAAATAATAATTAACTTGGGCCCCACTTTTACCCCTCCAAAATGTCATCCAAGCAAGCATTGTTCAATCCCACCCCTTGTATAATTTACTCTTTGTACACTTTTGTTTTCAATTGAGATGGGTCAAATAAAAAATTCATTATACTTTGTAATGTGAATCGTGCAAGTATTTCTTTACATTGTCAAGACTGAAAACTAATTAACACATGAAAAAACCAAATATGTTGGTGTTGGATGGTTGTTGTAGGTTTGTTATCATGTCATATGCATTAAAGATGTGTGCTAATGTTCATTCGCTTCAATCCCGAGCTTGGGTCTCAGTTGTATAAGCCACCACCACATTCTACTACTTTTACTATGTTCATAACACATTAAAGATTGTTGGCAAGAGACATGTTTGACAACAATTATGATGAATTTTTCTACAAAAAGGTTCGCATAATTTTGTGACCACAATTTAATAGCTTATTGATTCCAAATGCATAAACAATATGGTCAGGACAACAATAGAGGTTTTCTTTGTTATTAACATTTGATTGTTTTGTGAGATTGAAATCAATGTGATTCATTTCTATGATTAAGTGTCAATCTATAAAATCCACATAAGCTAAAAGAACTTCTAATTGGCTTAAGCTTGATGTCATTTTGTTGCAAAAGCTTTGTTTCGTATTTGTTTTAGATGATATGCATTGCAATATGGGGTATGCATTTCTTCAACATCAAGAGCAAGTTTGTTTAAAATATTTTGTCTTTGATTTCTTTTTTCTTTTTCTCAAATTTTTATCCCTCGAAATTATACTTATTTGCATGAACATGCATGTTTTCCCTTTATTCCAATCCAACTCTTTGAGCATAACTAAATTGACAGTAGATTTGGTAAAAGATAAACATTTTAAAATATCATGCAAAAATGAAAAATTTAACTCAAACTTTGCAATGAACACATAAAAATAGTTTTGATCAAATCAACAATATTGAAATATTTCAACACCTTCATTTGAATGCAAACACATCTTTTAGTTATTAAGTGTTGATGCTATTGGTTTTACTAGATGCATAAATCCATTTGGTGCATCAAGATTGGAAAAATATTGAATCACCAAAGAATCTTGAATTTTACAATAGTTGCATCATAAGCAATCAATTTTTCAAAGGATTAAAATAAAGGACTTTTTTAATAAAAACATTGTCATAGTGCAAAAACAAAGATGGTAGTAACTTAATACACACATTACAATAAACTCACAATTTAAAAGCTATGAAATTTTAAAAGTTTAAAGTATGTTTCAAAATTTCAAAATGTCAAGAATCCTTTAACACATGTAAATGGGGTGTAATGTCCATAACATATAAAAATAAATTATAGCTCATGATACAAAAAATTAAAACCTAGTGATTAACATATTTTGGTATGATTTCAAACTATGATAAATTTTTTTAAAAAACTGAAAAATCTAACAATATGCACAATTTGAAAAGTTCATATTTATTTTTAAATGACTAACACAAAAACATGTGATATATTGAGGCAACTATATATATTTTTAATAAAATGTTGCAAAAGATTTTTAAATTCTTTCATCTGAAAAAGTGAAAAGGATTAAACAAGAACTAATAGTCTTTTTATAAAATAATCATGTTGACTCTTATTAACATATTTTGACATCAAATTTTTTTAAAATTTTAAACATAGATAAATTTTCACTATGATCATGAAGTTTTAGAAAAGTTATTATCCAATAGGTTTCATTATAATCATTTTCCTATAATTATTATTTTTAAAAAAATCTCCTCACAACTCAAAATATGCAACTTATAAATTTCATTATTATTATTTTAAATAATTAAATAATTAATTGGTCTTTTAAGTGTTTATTGGGCAATAGTTGGGCATGGAATAATATGTTTATGCATTATAACTCATAACAATGTTTAATCTACCCATTCTTATTGAGTATTATTGTAATCCATCAAAGGTTTGATCTAATAAATTTGGTGGAAAGAAACAAAAAAAAACATGAAATTGAACCAATCTAGATGTTCAATCATGAAGGAAAATTGTTAATTTGCCATTTATGAATGATAAATTTGTGAAGTTCATCTTATGGACCACTCTATAAGTTTGCTATTTCGTTTTCGATATGTCCATCTTTCAATCCAATTATAATGAAAGCAACAAAATTGCCTAACCTTCCTTCAAGATTTGAGCCTCAAGTACACACATGGATTAACAATATAAAAATTTGAATAAATTTAAGGACACATTACCAAGTTATTATGTCCATTATATGTTATATAATATAACAGGTGCACGAACACGTGAAAATATTAGTTTTGCAACTATGAATGATTAAGTGGCATTTTCCTATAGAATGTCACATAAGATTATTACTAATTTTCCAGAATGGTTGTCCAATCCTCCCTAGGCAAAAAGGTATTTGTATGAATATTTTGACTATCTAAGATAGTGATCTTTATGATAACTAAATGGGCTTAATAGGAAACATTTAACACATCTTGATGGTAAGTAAAACCCACAACCATTTCCAAGGTGACCATAATTATAGTTGATTTGGTTAGTGCCTTTATGGTTATCATGTATAATATTGTAATTGGTTGTATAGATATATGAAGGAAGGTTGTATGTTTCTTTGTCACATTGAAATCTCCTAAACCATGCTGCCTCTTGTTACATTCTTGTCACTATTGGAAAGCCTTCAATTAGGGGTGCTCCAAGTTGGTTTCATAATGTTTTGATCTACAATTGACAAGTTATTTAATGTTGGACAATTTTTTAAGGGGAATTTGAGCACACTCTTGATATTGTTGGAAAACCTTTAATAAGATTTAATGTAGGTGATGTGAAAACCTGTAGACCTAAGGTACAAGAGATATTGAAATTTTAGTAGTTTTGTCATTGGAAATTCAATTAAATTACCAAAAATGGTTTTGAAAGAAAAAGTTATTTGGGTATTAAGTTCACACTTCAGCCAAAAACACAAGCTACATTAATATAAATGATATTTAAACTACTCCCTAACATGATTTTATGAATATGAAGATTGCAATAATGTACATCATAATTTAACATGCAAAGTCTACACGTGACAAATTTATCTAATCATATGTAACTATCTAGTTTCATGAGATAAATGTTTCTTCTTACATATTAATTAAGTCATCTTTAATGTAACCTTGCCTTTGGGCATTTTTTCTAATTATAAACCTTTTTTCACCCCTAAATCTTGATTATTTGCCAAGTGAACAAATTTCATTAAAAATGGGTTTCAAATGTTGAATTTAAGAGTTTATTGTAGAAGTGATTTGAGTTTTTTTTTTAATAATTATACATTACAATAATAAAGCTCCAACAACAATGAAAACAAATTTACAATTGAATTAAAATTTGAATTACCACCAGCATTAAGGGAAAAAAGAATTTAAAACCTTGTTTAATGTTAGTGGGTGAAATGTGTTAGATTTTGATTTGACCCTAAGCTCACCCCCCCTCCCCCCTCCCTCCTTTATGGGAAAATTATGACTTTTGGTGTTAATCCCTTTTGCATATAATTTTATTGTTATGAAATGATAAGCTAACCTTGTCTAATACTTTTGACATTACAATGAAACCATACTTCAAAATAATATAAGAGCACATAAATTTAAAGTTTAAAAGTTAGGTAAGCACATGCTTAAGTAGTGTGATGAAGTTGGATTAGGCACATTAAATCTTAAAATGTTTGAAATTTTTAGCTCTAAGTGCAAATCAAAAGTGTACAAAATAATCATGCCAAAAAAATGTTCAGTTGTCCATAAAAGCTTATTTAGGCATTTTTTGTATTTATGCTTGTAAACAAAAATATTGATGCATAATAATACATGCATGTGAAAAATGACCACCACCACACAAGTTATTTTAACTTTGATTACTCATTTTTTCTCATTTAAAATTGTTCCATGTAGATTTTATTCATAAAACTATTGATGTCGCAACCCCACTTTGAGGGAAGTGTGAGGTCGCCACTCACACTCCCGAAAATGGGACTTGGGAGTTCTCTGGGACTCCCAAAAACTTAGAGCGCAATTGCAGGGGTCAAAACACTTCGCATTGAGACCTTCTTTATACCATTGGAAAGGTCTTCAAGTGTAAATGTCCAAAATGATCTCGCATGAGCCATTTGGACATCTGTAGCACAAGTTATGGTCGAAAGAAGGGCCAGGAGTCAAATTGCCAATTTGACTCCCGACCACTAAAAGTCAGGAATCGACCCGATTTTGGTGCATGCAGGTGAAGTGCGACACACCGTTGGAAATCTCTCGAGGAGAGCTACAACTTTGGTTTAGACCTCGTCCCGATCCGAGCTTGGGGCAAGGAGTTATGAATGCCCAAAGTCTTGGGAGTCCAAACCGGGACAGTTTTGGGACTCCATTTTGAAAGTCCCGGGAAAAAGAGCCATTTGGATGTAAGTGCGGTGGAGAGCTACAAAGAATACTATATAGGGGAAGGTGATGGCTTCCCTCGAGTCCGGGCTGTGGTGAGTCAAGTGAGTCCAAGGTCGCTCGTGGCTTGTCCCAACATTGAAAGTGTGCAGAATGAGTTCTAACCAACTTGTTGATTGGATTTGGATGCAGGACCGAATAACTAAGTAAGCTTGTCCTTTTTCCTAGTCTAATCCCGGAGCTTTCAGCACACCCCTTTCACCCCCCTTTAGTGCTGGAAGCTGGGAGCGTGCCCCCCGAGTCTCACATACTTTTGTAACTTGAGTGACTTAACCCCAACTTGGGGCTAACTAGGGACTTGGGAGCGCGTCAATTGAAAAACGAATCATGGAGTCCTTATTCCTTTTTTTGGAATTGCAAATGTGAACATGGGCTCCTTCATTGATATTAAAATAGCTTTCAAATTTCCCTAACACTTTATTAAGGATCAAATGTGTGTTTCTACATTTAAATGTATCCAATCCTCTTTAATTGACTTTGGATCAAGTGCAAAACATAATAAGATGACCCATTGCATGTGTAACTAATGTTTAATTTTACATGTTTTTAAACGTTAACTAAATCAATATTGAAAATGTTTGGTGTACTTCTACAACAATGTTTTTAACATATAATTAGAAGTTAGAACATTTGAATAAGTTTGATTTATGAATCTATTGAATATGCAATACCCAAAATCATCTTTAAAACAATGTAACCAATGTTTCCATTGCTTAATTTTATTTCAAATGACTTTCAAATTTTTTTGGAAATGACATAATCATGAACAATAATAATATTTATAATAGTGTAATGTGACATTTTTTTAAAGTCATAAAAATTAGAATCATGTATATATATATATGCCTTGAAATTTGAAAACTAACCAAATTTCTTGTTTTCCCACATCAACTTGATGGCTTGCTCATTGCTTTTAAACCAAATACACAAACGAGGTCACCATGGGGTGTGTTTTTGTATTTTACACCCATCAACTTTAGCTAAAATGAACTTTAATTTTCAAAAGTTATCATGCACATTCCAAACCTTTCAATTGATTGGATTACCAAAAGGTTGCCACCATAATTCAAGCTAATTGCATGTAATATTAACTAGCGTGGCCTGTGCTATTGGCCAAAGTGTGAACCCATTACAAAATAATGAAACTCAACATGTGAACGTTGTTTTGCAATGTATGTATCAAATTTTTGAACAGCCAAATATGAAAGGAAATCATGCTTGAATTGAATGATAAGCCTTCAAGTGTTACCACATCCTCAACCGATTTTTCCTTCCAAAACCTGGTTTTTTGGAATTTATTTGAATTTTCAGTTGCAGAAATCACTTAAAAATCAATATCTCCCACATTCTGAATCCAAATCTTACCAAATAAATTCCATTAAATCCTGCTCATCAAGATCTTTCCAACAACATCAAAGGCACATTCCAATTCCGACGAGATTTTCAGCTATGATTTAGTTTAATTTTCAGTCAAAAAATCATTCAATATTCAAAAACTTTTGCACTACAAGTCCAAACGTCATGGGACCAAGCCCATGCACACCTCCTTGTTGAGAGCTTTCCAAAGATACCAAGAACACAATCTGAAGCATCCCAATCCAATGGATCTCATAACTACAAAACAAAACAAACTACTTTCTTCCAAAGATAGATATTAATTATATGTCAATATTAATTGTTTAAAATGGCATGTTATTGTAGTGTGCTTTTACATGTTAAGGAAAGGAAAAAAGTGTAAATTATTATCATTGTGTAATATTTTAGATAATGTGGCAAATTAAGGTTTAATGTCACGTTTTGGAAAGAATATTGAATTCTTCAAATAAAAAAAATTTGCAACATACTTTACCTTCCATGACCATACATGATCTTTAAAATATGTAAAATTTGAAAAATGTGATGAAAAAAATGTGGCAATGAAGATGAATTAGAAATATAAACCTCTTTTAAAGACTTTAGAAATGTTTGTCTACTTAAATTGCATTTCTCCATCTTGTTGAATTTGCCCAATATCTTGGGTAAATATTGATTAGAATATTGGCTAATTATTGGTCAAAATGTAGTTTGAATTTGAACTTGACCTTCATATGTGAGGAGCACACATTGTTTGGAGATTACCTTCTTAAGTTCTTTAAGGTTTTGGATTTTGCTTTGGAGAATAGAACTTATGTTTTTATTTTCCTTGGAAATCAGATTTTGCCATTGGATTTGCATGTGTTTACACAAGGTAGAAAGTACTTGTTGGCATTTGTTGATACTTCTTTAGATAGAATCAAAGGATTTGTACGAGAGTAAAGTGACACTTTACCAATCTCGAGGATTATCTTAAACAAAGTTAGAATTCGTCTTCATTAGACATGTAGAAAAATGGAGGAATCCTCAAACTTTGATTCATTCACATTCTCTCACTTGAAGACCTCAACTTGTACAACACTTAATTTATACTTCTTGAAGGTGCCCCCTCACAACCAAGACTTGCATGGGTCCCAACGCTTTGACAAATTAATTGCCGTTGTAATATGAAAAAATTGGAGTTTCAAAGTGTCATATAAGCAAGAGGCATACTCAAACTCTAGACAAAGTTTGAAGCTTCAAGATTTTGATTATCCAAGAATGTGATACATTATGAAGGTCATCATGTTATTGAATGTTTTCTATTATGAAGGTGTGACTATGAAAACAAATTTTAGCAAGTTGGAGACATCAACATACATTACTATTGACAATACAATGATATTGTCTAGACAAAATAGTTCACGGAAGAAAAGAGAGTAAAAGACATTTTATTTTCAACAAGAGATACAAATGACATATGTAGAGTGAACAATTATTCAACTAGTTTCTTAGGACCAAATTTTGAGTAATGTTTTTGTTAGTCATTTGCCAACATCTCATGCAAGAGAACTCCATTTATTTCTTGATGGAAGGTATGCCATCGTCACATCTTCGTTCCAAGAAATGGTGTGACTGAGTATTGATGGCATATAATGAACTATACTTGACGTATGGAGATGGAAGTTGAAATGTGAACAAAAAAGGAAGTAAGTCTAATACTTCAATTTCTCCATTGCTTTGAATCGGTGTTTGCATTGCTATCCCCATCAATCCGATGACAGATAAGGACATGCTCATTTTGAATTTTGCTTGAAAACATTATTAAGAAAAAAGGTACATCTCACACATTTCTATGCTTTGGAAGTGAATGATGAAACCTGAACCATATTGAGCCATATATGATATGCTGACGAAGCATGACAAATGGGGTCAATCTTCATGTGTAGCTACTACCATCTCCTTTTTTTCTCTGATGTTGAGTACGATTCCAAAGCAACCCACATGTTGCCCATGTTGCCAGTGCTTATCCATCAAAGACTACCTGTGCTTAACTTGTTGATAGTTAATTGTGAGTTCATATGGGCTTGCAGTTAGCTTTTCACAAAATAATTCCTGCTTCTGTTGTGTTCTCTACTTGGCATTCTGCACACACACATACACACACACACAACAGCTAGCTCATCAACTTCCATGTTGCAAATTCCCACTAGCCTACCCAATTCCCCAAAACAAAAACCAAAAAAAGAAAAGAGAAAAAAGAAAAGAAAATTCAAGAAAAAGCAAAACATTTTGAATGCTGTGTTGCTCAGTGATTGTCATTTAGCCTGCAACTTTTGTGATGCCAGAAGAAGAAGAAGAAGTGGCAGTGGCTGTTTGCAAACTGAAAGGCTACCCCATGTCTCTAGGCAGCAGCTAGCTGGTGAGAGACTATTAGTAAACTAAGCTTTGCACAAATTTTGTTCCTTGGCACCACCACCTTGAAAGGAACTTGCAATGTTATGTTGTGGGTGGGGTGCCATCATCCCCTTATAAAAAACAACCATTGCAAATTTTATTACTTAAATTTTGCAGTCTAATGGGGATGTGGGGACTATGGCTTCCCAAAAAGCTAACTTATTAGAACAGAAGGGGAGGGCGCTGTACTTCACTTCACTTCACGCCACTTGTTAAATGCTTAAAACCCATTTCATAAATTGTAAAGTTCTGAGACCCAGAGTTTGAATGTGTTTCATTTTGTGGGGCTAACATTTATGGATTGGGTGAGACTTTGCACCTACTCCCTCTGAAGTTTGTATTGTATGTCGTTTGGCAGGTTGATCAAGTCAAATCTGATGCTGCTTTTTTTTTGTGCACAATTATTTTTGTACACTTTTTGTGCACTTACTTCAGAGGGGAGAAGAAGAAGAAGAAGAAGGGGGGGGGTGGGGGGTGGGGGGGGGGAGGGTAAACTGTAGAAAATGATGCCCAAGAAACTGACACTCTCGTCCATCAGTTCGTTCACTTGGGGACAAACCCCAAGACAACAAGATAATAAGACACAAACATGCCACCTTGGTGACAATTATATCCAACTATCAGTGAGGAACAAGGACTTGAGGCTTTTTGGTGCTTTGGAGCTTGGATGCATATATGCTGTGGCCAAAAAAATCATGGAATTCTCGCTCTCAAAAACTATCTATCTCAATGCAAAATTCTACAATCAACCCAATCCAAAAACTATGGATTTCATTCTGTCCAGAATTCTCTCAGTACAAATTCTATAAATCAACAAAACACCCAAAAGTCATGGAATTTCTCTCCAGAACTCTCTCTCGGTACAAATTCCAACCAACCCAAAAAGCCCCAACAGTTGTGGAATCCTCTCCAGAGTTCTTTCAGTACAAATTCCAACCACCCCAAAAACCCAAAGATCATGGAATTCTCTCTCTCTCTCTCTCTCTCTCTGTGTGCAAATTGTGTAAATCAATAAAAAACAAACCCAAATTTAAAAAAAAAATAAAAATCATGGAATTTCTTTCAGAACTCTCTCAATGCAAATTCTACAAGCATCCAACACATAAAGCCCAAAATGGCAAAGAAAAAAATTTAACACTGAATTTGACATACTGTTTCCGACTACTACTACTACGATTCACACAAACTGTCTTGCAAAAGTTGAAAGCAATTGCGATCAGATAAGTTAAATACCCGGTTCCTGGGATATATATAACCATAGTTCTCAATGCTTTGAAAAGAGTAAAATAACCTTGCACAGAAACCTGCCAATTCTTTAATGGTTTTGCAATAACTGGAACTGATGACGGTTCTTTGATTTTGATTTCCCCTCCAATACCCGGAACTGGGGCTTTCAATTTAAATCAAGAGAGACATAATATACTTTGTGGGTGGTTCTTAGAATGTCACCGACCTACCTACCTGCCCACCCACCTGCTATTTTCACACCTGTATGTAGGTAGGTAGGTAGGTAAGTGAAATTCCTCTTGTGGATGCTTGCTACTGGATTGGGGTTTTTTTTTAATTTTTTTTTTTTCCAATTTTGTGATGTATGCAAAACCAGTGATCATCAAGAAGAAGAAGATTTAGCCAAATGTGGCTATAGATCAGATATGAAAGTACAATAAATTAAGAATCATTATATATTTTGGCTACCTGCTGGAGCTTGGAACCTGTTGTGGGAATCCAACATTTAATTTTGTTTTTCCCCCTCCTCCCCCCCCCCCCCCTCCCCCCCCCCTCAACACCTACTTTTCCTACCCAACTTCCCACACAAACCAATACAAAAATCAAAAAA
>Ga0116227_10012589_pt1 | contig 13684 bp, 11 predicted proteins | sample S1TSphgellanicum_FD_89693 | JGI IMG/M metagenome (GOLD analysis project Ga0116227, IMG submission 89693) | Host-associated microbial communities from peat moss isolated from Minnesota, USA - S1T2_Fb - Sphagnum magellanicum MG | ecosystem: Host-associated > Plants > Peat moss > Unclassified...
CCGTTTTAGGCGGACTCATTTTCATCATGGTCGCGTCCATTTACTTGCTGAGACGCAGCCACCGTAAAGACGTCGCGACGTAGCCGCCGTGCATTCACCGACGATGACACGCCATACAAGCAAAGCTGGACTGCACCATCATCTGTGAATCGCTCCGTGCGGAAGGTGCCGAATCCTTGAAAACTTCCACATTGGATTCGGCGTCGGTGATGCGCCGTTCGAGAACAGGGCGGTAAACCCAGCCCTGATAAGTCTTTGACAGACGGGCGTTGGCGTACATCTGCCGCGCGAGCGCGACGTCGCCCTTCTTGACCAGCATGTCGCCAAAGTTCAGGAAAAAGCCTTCGAAGTTATGCGGTGCGATGGATGAATTCCAACACGCGCGCTTCGGTCCCACCGTGGTTGCCGTAGCGGGGTACTGCACGAACTGAGGGTGCTCCCGGGACACACGCCGGCCCGTACAGACATCAACGTTGCGCCACATGCGCTTCATCGCCGTCGCGTACTCCGGACTATCGTAGGGATCGCTGCTGTGGATGTAGCCCGCGGTGAACAAGTTGAACTCCGGCCACAGGCGAACGGCGCGGTCCATCGTGGCATCGGCGCGCTGCAGTCCCGCCGTGTCGGAAGCCAAGGCAGACTCGAAAAACTGCGTCGTTGCGTAAAATCCGAGATAGCGAGCCTCGTCGGGCTTGAGTTTGACGGCCTGTTTGAAATACTCGCCCGCCGATTTGAGGTCGGCGGCCCTGTCCTGGGGAGTCGAAGCAAAACTGCCCGCCTCCGCCAGATGCCACATGTGAAGCCATCCCAGGTGTGCGACTTGCACCGGATCCTGGGGCGACTCGGCCAGCGCTGCCTCGACGGCGGCGAGCGCCGCGGGATAACCGGCATAGTCCGCACCATGTAATGTCGACCAAAAGCGCTCGTTGGCGGTTTGCGCGGCCGTTGTTGAAGGCGACGTCGTCGCGTTCGCCGCGTTAGCGAAAATGCCTGTGGTGAGCAACACCCCTACGGCACCCAAAATGCCGGTGTGCCGCGCGATTTCCGAGAGTCGAGTCAGGTTCATCGTGATGGCTCCTTGGGCTACTTGAGGTGAATGTGGAGTGACAGTCCTTCGGCAGGGACCTCGACGGCTGCATCGTCGAACACGGGCGGCCCCATCAACGCGCGGGCATCTCGGCTGAATCCATAGGGCTCTTTCGGAATGCCAAAGGCCCCGGTATCCAACTTGCCGTTGCCGTTGCGGTCGTGGAAGGCAGACACGGCATAGCGGCCAGGTTCAACGTCCTCGAAGATCAGCGTGACCGATGGGGTCTGCGCGACGGCGCTTTGGCCTTTGAGAAATTTGGAAGGGAAGCTGGCTGGGCTGTCAAACAGTCCCACCATGATGGCACCGTCCGTCGAGAGGATTCCTTCGACGGTGACAGTAACGCGTGCGGCTTGTGCTACTGGAACCGTGAGCATGCCGGCGGCAATCAAACACGAGGCGAGGACTTTGTGTGACATAGACGAATTCCGTGGTAATGGAGGACGCATTTGCGCACGAATGCCAGGTGAACGCATGTCGGCATTCGCTCATTTGTATCCGCGTGTATCGCACGCCGCGCGTGACCGTCGAGGTACTACAATCCTCTCGATATGCACAAAGTCCTCGTGGTCGATGACGATGCCGAGATAGGTCGCCTGGTGGCGTCCTATTTGCGCCAGAACGGCTTCGGCGTTCGCGTGGCCGGCGCCGAATTGGGCATGCGCCAAATGCTCGCGGAAGAGACGCCCGATATCTTGGTGTTGGACCTGATGCTGCCGGGCAAGGATGGGCTGACCATCATCAAGGAGCTGCGCGCAAGCCCGGTCACCTCGCTGTTGCCGGTCCTCATGTTGACCGCGCGTGCCGATGACATCGACCGCGTGGTGGGATTGGAGCTCGGCGCAGATGACTACCTGACCAAGCCCTTTCTGCCGCGCGAACTGCTTGCGCGTCTGCGCGCGATTCTGCGCCGCGTGCCGATGGACAAAGCGTCCATCGGGGCCGGCCCGAGCCGCTATTTTCTGTTCGGCGACTGGGCCCTGGATTGCGTGGAGCGGCGGTTACTGGCCTCGGGCGGCCTCGTCACACCGCTGAATCCCGCCGAGTATGCGCTGCTGCGCCAACTGCTCGAGCGTCCGCAGCGGGTGGTCAGTCGAGATGAACTGCTGCAGGAACTCGCCGGGCGCGATGCGGAAGCCTTTGACCGGACGATCGACCTACGGGTCAGCCGGCTGCGACGCCGGCTCGGCGATGACGCGCGCGAGCCGAGCTATATCCAAACGATTCGCAACGAAGGCTATGTGCTGTGTCGCGCAGTCGAACGAGTTCATGTGCTGCCGCTGCCCTTTCATGAGCGACCCTCGCCGTGAAGACCATCGCAGCCCGTATCATGATGATCTTCCTGTTTGCGGGCGCCTTCCAGACGGCCTGCATCTGGGGCGCCTACGCCATGTACGGTTGGGAGCAGCGCGCGCGCGACTACGATTTCATGGCCGCGGACGTGGCGCTCGCTCAACGAGTCATGCGTTCGCTCGCGCCGGAAAAGCGTGAGGCGCTGCTGCAAGCCTACGATCGGGGTTTCTATCACCTGGCTTTGAGCACCCGCGGGTCATCTTGGGTGGGCATTCATGGGATCCCGCAGCTTGATGAAATTGTCGGCGTCATCCAGCGCCATCTAACAACGCCGGACCGGGCCAAAGGCGTTTTCCACCCTTCCGCTGCCGGCGGCACACCGGGCGTCGCCGTGCCGATCGATCCGGATGTCGATCTGGTGGTGTCCTTCGACGAACAACAGCCTTTTTCCGGCCCACCCGATCGGCTGGTCATCGGTTACTTGATGGCGATTTTCTTGATCGCGGCGGCCGCAGCGGCCATCGCCGTTCGCATTTCCACCCGCCCCTTGCGCACCCTCGCCACTGCGGCGCGGCAGCTTGCGGGCAACTTGGATGCCGTCGCGCTGCGTGAGGAAGGACCCAGCGAGGTACGCGATGCCGCGCGCGCCTTCAACGCCATGCAAGTGGCACTGAAGCGCGATCTGGATCAGCGCACCCACATGTTGGCCGCCATTTCGCATGATCTGAAAACCCCGTTGACGCGCCTGGCGCTGCGCGCCGAGGAAATGCCGCCGAGTCTTGCACGCGATCGCTTGGCCCGCGACGTCGAGGCCATGTCTGCCCTGGTGAGTGACGGACTCGAATTCGCACACAGTTTGCAACTGCGGGAAGCCCGAGTGCTCGTCGACCTCACGGCCCTGATCGACGCCATGGCGGGCGAAGCCGATGACCTCGGCTGGCGCATCACGACCTGCATCGCCCCGGGAGCCAGCTTGCGATGTGCGCCCCGGGCTTTGCATCGCGCACTGTGGAACTTGATCGAAAACGCCTGCACCTACGGCGGCGGCACGGCCGCGATACAACTCACGATGACGGATGCTGCCGTCGAGATTCGCATCGAGGACGAAGGGCCGGGTATCGCCGAGGACATGCTCGAGCCAGTGTTCGAGCCGTATGTCCGCGCCGACCTGTCGCGAGGCGGCGAAGCCGGTCCGCCCGGCACCGGTCTTGGCCTCACCATCGCACGTAATATCATCCAGTCACATGGGGGTACGGTCATTCTGCGACGCCGGCCGCTCCGAGGGATGGTGGCTGTGATCAGCCTACCGCGCTGAAGTTGCCCGACCGTGTCACGGAATCACTGCTCACAAGCAAGCGCCCATGCTGACGACCCTTTCTCCAACCGACGTTTCGCTTTCCATGCTTATCTCTGCGATGATTTTCCATTGCGTGCAGACGATCTGATGCCACGGTATGGTCTCGACAACTATCTCCACAGTTTTTCGATCTTGTGTTTGATACGTGACAAATGAGCGCTTATCCGCCCATGCTTGTATCCACGCTCTCGAGGAACCTACCGGAATCTCGCTCGCCACCACTCCTGCCCACTGCTGAGTACGCGCCTCGATGTAGTGCTTGCCGTAACGCATCAGATCGTAGCCGCCCGCCGGGAATAGCCAAATGAGCAGCCCGATCGTCACAAGCGACGCTGCAAGGTAAGTAATCCGAGTTTTCACGGAATCGTCACGTGAACCTTTCCGTATAGTCGCCGATCGCGGCCATCCAGCGTCGCTTCTCGGATGGCGCAAGAAAAGATGCCTCGAAGGAATTGCGCGCGAGCATTGCCAATTGCTCCCTGGACAAACCGAGCCCTTGCTGGAGCGCGACATAGTTTTGCAGCACATAGCCGCCGAAGTAGGCGGGATCATCCGAGTTCACGGTCACACATAGACCGCGATCCAGTAAACGCTTGAGATTGTGGTCCTCCATACGCTTGAAGACCTTTAATTTCACATTCGACAGCGGGCAAACCGTCAAGGGCACGCGATCGCGCGCGAGCCGGGTCACCAACGCCGCGTCTTCCTCGCAGCGCACACCATGATCGATACGTTGCACCTTGAGGATATCGAGCGCCTCGTCAATGTACGACGGCGGACCCTCCTCGCCCGCATGGGCCACCGCCAAGAGGCCCACTTGGCGAGCGCGCGCGAATACATCCGCGAATTTTGACGGCGGATGGCCCAGCTCGGCGGAATCGAGCCCCACCGCCGCAATGGAATCTCTGTAAGGCAACGCCTCCTCCAGCGTCCGCATGGCATCCGCGGCGCTCAAGTCGCGCAAGAAAGACAGAATCAGCCGATGGGTGATGCCCCACTCTCGTTCGCCTTCCACCAGAGCGCGGCGAATCCCGTGAATCACAGTGCCGACGTCGATGCCGCGCCGGGTATGCGTCTGTGGATCGAAGAATATTTCCACGTGGACCACGCCCTGGGCATGCGCCTTGACGAGGTAGGCGCGCGTCAGCTCATAGAAATCGCTTTCGTCTCGCAACACATCAGTGGCTGCGTAGTAGATGTCGAGAAATGACTGAAGATCGGCGAACTGATAGGCCTCACGCAATTCCTGTACGGATCGATAGGGGAGTACCCGACCATGTTTGCTGGCCAACCGAAACGTGAGTTCGGGCTCCAGCGTGCCTTCAATGTGCAGATGCAGTTCGGCCTTCGGCAATCCAGCGAGGTATTCGTTCATCGGTACGCAGGGTTCCACGAGAAATGCCGCTTTTGCGCATACCACCAGTATCCCCACACTACGCCAACAGCGACCCTACAAAACCCGAATAGCGTCCGGATCACGGGCGGCGTCGGTAGCTGTCCATTCACCGGCATTTCTAAGAGCGATGACACAGTCCCCAGTCCGAGCAACAAGAAACCACCCCACCACGCCCACGGGCGCCGGCGCCAAATGCCGCTCGCGAGCACCAAGCCCGACGCCGCGTAGCCGAGCTGCCAGTGGCCTCGCTGCAGGACGACGCTGGAGGGTCCTGCCAGCTCGGTGAACAAAATCACCGCCACACTCCAAGCGGCCAACAGCAGCGCGACGATCTTCAGCAACGTGGGCACTGCCGCGGTATCGACCGGATCGACCTGCGGCGATACCGAACCTGCCGGCGGCACCGCGAGCGATTGCGCAATGACCCCCGACAACCATGCGACATCGTTGCGCGCCAACCATTTGCCGAAGACGATCAGTCCCAAGCCCGCGGCCAACATCAGCGGCGGAACGGCCGCGAATCCCTTCGCGGAGGGTGAGTCGGCATCGAGGCTCGCCACCAAGAAGCCGCCGGAAACCAATGCCACGACGCCGAGCCAAAAGGTCATGAAGATTTTCGTGAACATCGACATGTCGAAACGTCCGGTGAGCACGGTGACACCGTCATGAGTCTCAAAACGCCCGAAAAAGAAAGGCTTGAACGAGTTGCGAACCATGGGAATGACGCGCTGTAACCGAACGGTTTCGGCGGTCACGGTCCCAACGGCCGCCGCTTCGGCCATCGCGGAAAACGCGCTTCGCTTCGTTGCCCGGCGCAGTCGATCAACCGATTCGGCCAAATCATGGGCGCTGCGGAACTCGGCCGGTGTCGATTCATAGAGCAGCTGTGTCAGCCATCGAAACATCAACATCCCTCACGCCGGACGAACCTACTCCGTACTCGAACCACCCGCCACGGCCGCACCCAGCGACACCCTAGCCACCCGCCTCCCCCGAATCCGCGTCCACCACAGACCCGCGATCGACAGAGATAGCGCAGCCCCAAACCCGACCGCCACCCCGCCCACCGAAGCTCCCGCCCGCATGATGAGGGTGTAGGCTCCGATCATCACCAGCATGGCCGAATTCTCCATCAAATTCTGAATCGAGATCGCGTGGCCCGCACCCACGCTCGCACCGCCTCTTTCCTGCAGCAGGGCATTCAAGGGAACCACGAAGAAACCGCCGCTCGCACCGACGATGGCGAGAATCACGAATGCCACCGCTACGTGGGAGGTGAATGCCAGGAGACACACGGAAAGCCCCAGGCAGATGCCGCCGCCCAGCGCCCGATCCACCTTTTGTAGGGTGACGAATTTGGCCGCGAGGGCCGCGCCTATGACGATACCCATCGCGACCATGGCATTGAGATAGGCCGGCATGCGATTGTTGGTGACACCTAAGGCCACGGGCACCCAGGCGATCAGCAGGAACCGCATGGTCGATCCGGCACCCCAGAAAAGACTGGTGCCGATGACCGAAAACCGCGCATCGGGAACCGCGAACAGCCGTCGCACCGCGAGCACGAAGTCGCGCAGGCTGCTCCGCCACGAGAAATTCGACCATCCGTGCGCGGCCGGCAGCATCGGTATGAACAGGTTCGAAACCGCAGCGAGCGCATAGCACGATGCAACGGCAACCACAGCGCCCCGAACGCTGATGTCCGCCAACGTGCCTCCCGCCACTGCGCCGATCAGGATGGCAGCGATGGTGGAGGACTCGATCAATCCGTTGGCCTTGACCAAGTGCTCACTGGAAGTGAGCTCCGAGAGGATGCCGTATTTCGCCGGCGAGTAGGCTGCCGCACCCACTCCCACGAGGCCATAAGCCAAGAAGGGATTCAAGCCCGCGCAGATCGCGAGCGCACCCGCGAGTTTCAAACCATTGGCAATCAGCATCACCCGGCCCTTTGGCAGCGAATCGGCGAGAGGCCCGGCGAAGGGTGCGAGGAGAATGTAGGCCGCGACAAAAAACTCCTGCAACAGAGGCTCGGTCCATGCGGGATACAGTTGTATCTTGAGCAACGCCAAGGTGGCGAACAGCAGGGCGTTGTCGGCCACTGCGGAAAGGAATTGCGCGACCAAAACGGCGCACATCGCACTAGACCACAGAGGCCGAATCTCGGTCGGCGCTTGCGTTGTCACGACACGCTCTCGGTTGAGAAATTGCGAACGTTTGGCGTGGCGGCCGATTCGGCGGACTTGGCAGCCATGGCTTTCAGACGCACATAGTCAGTCTTGCCCGTGCCCAGCAGCGGGATTTCATCGATCGCCACCAGCGCGCGTGGCACCGCGAGTTCCGGAGCACCGAGTCGCTTCGCGGCGGCGCTCAACTGGTCCCGGGTCAAACCCGGCGCCGTCGAGAAGAGCACGATGGCCTCGCCCTTGGAGGCGTCCGGACGACTCGAGGCAGCGTGCAAGAACCCGGGCGCCGCTTCGGCCGCGATTTTCTCCACCACCTCGAGCGATATCATCTCACCGGCAATCTTGACGAAGCGTTTCACGCGCCCGCGGATGTGCACGAAATCGTCCGCATCGATGTACACGATATCCCCGGTGCTGTACCAGCCCGGACGGAGCGACTGGGGCGGGGAGATGATCCCCGGCTTATCGAACAGCAGGTATCCCTTCATCAGGTTGGGGCCGGCGACATGCAGGATCCCGCCCTCTTCAATTCCGGGTACCGCTTCCAGCTCATGTTGCATGCCCGGCACCAGCTGTCCCACACTGCCGCTGCGGCAGGCCATCGGCACGTTGACCGCAACCACCGGCGCGCACTCCGTCACTCCGTAGCCCTCCAGCACGCGAATGCCGAACTTCTCGATCCACAGCGTCCGCACCTCCTCCGACAGCTTCTCCGCGCCCGACACCACGTAGCGCAGCCGGCCGAAGTCGTACGGATGTGCAAACTTTCCATAGTTGGCCAAAAACGTGGACGTGCCAAACAGCACGGTGCAATTCCGGTTATAGACGATCTCCGGGATGATGCGATAGTGCAGCGGAGTTGGGTACAGAAACACCCGGCATCCCGAGACCAAGGGCATGATGGCGCCGCAGGTCAGCCCGAAGGAATGAAACAGCGGCAAGGCAATCATGAATTTATCGAGCGGCGTGAAGTCGGCCAGCGCCCGGATCTGCGCCACGTTCGACAGCAACGATGAATGCGAGTGCACCACGCCTTTGGGCTTGCCTTCGGATCCGGACGTGAACAGCACGATGGCCGGATCGTGCGCCGACTGCTTGACCGCCAACAGGCTGGGCGCAAATTGCGCGACGAATACTGACAGCTTGTCCCACAGCCCAAGCCTTCCTTTCAGGTCCTCGAGGTAATGCACGGTCACGCCGGGGAGCTGGTCCATCACGGATTGAAGTTTCGCCTTCTCGATGAAAGTGCGCGACGCCACAATGGTGCGAATGCCGGCGGCGACGCAGGCGGCCCGGATCCCCTCCAGCCCGGCGGTGTAGTTGAGCAATGCCGGCACACGCTGGGTCGCCGACAAGGCCAGGATCAATCCTAAGGTAGGAGCGGCGTTTGGCATGATGACGCCCACCACCTCGCCCGGCAGCGTGAAGGTATTGGTGAGGCGGCCGAGGCCGAGAGTCATGCGCACCAGCGAACCGAAGGACTCCTCCTGCAGGCGAACATCTTCCACCAGCCGATAGCGCGCACCGAAGGTGCTCTTGGCATCGAGGAACGCCTCGTACAGGGTGCGCTCGGGCCGTGTGGCGACCAGCATGTCGAGCAGGATGCGTCGCATGAGCTCCCCGGCGCGGCGTCGACGCAGTTTCGCCGACGGCAAGGCCGGCATGGTGATCGTGCGGCGTGCGAGAATCGTGATGGCGATCTTCGGAAACACTTTCAGCGGATACACCCCCGCCAGCCGCCCGAAGTAGCTGTGCCCCGCCCCCTCGATTCTCACCGGTACCACGGTCGCACCGGTGCGCGCGGCGATGAAACCCGCGCCGTCATATACCTTCATCAGCGAGCCGGTGATCGTCAACCGGCCTTCCGGAAAGATCACCACCGGCTTGCCGCTCTCGACCAGCCGACAGATCAGCTTGATGGCCAGGGGACTGGTGGAATCCACGACGAAATGCGGGACGAATCGCAGCAACCAGCGCATCCAGGGATTGCGGGTGACTTCCGTGTGCACCACGAACGTGGCCCTCACCGGCAGAAACACAGCCAGCAGCAGACCATCGAGAAATGATTCGTGATTGGCAACGATCAGGGTGCGCGGATTTTCGAACTCCTGCGCCCCGCCCGCGATCGTCACGCGAAACAACGCCTTGAGAAGACTGCGCAATCCAACTCTTACCATGTCAGCTCCACCTCACCATCCTTATGTCCACTCATACTGCAGATCATCATCGCGCTGCGCGCAACCCGTGCCATGAAACGTGACGCGTCGCTCGCTTCAAACCCGCCACGTGAACATCTTCGCGAGTCGCGCTCCACTACGCAAAGCCTGTTGCGCGCTATATACTATTTACTTCCTTAAGTATCAAAAAGTGATACCCCTCATGAGATCAAGGCGATGAGCGGCTCGGCCACCCTGGTGCGAGCCATCAAGACCCGTCTGAAAGCACAGGGCATGTCCTACCGTCAACTCGGCCAGTGCATCGGCATCAGCGAACCGACCGTCAAGCGCGATCTCGCGCGCGGCAATTTCTCGCTGCAGCGCCTCGATAAGATCTGCGATGCGCTCGGCGTCTCGGTCACCGATCTGATCCAGCCGACCGAGGGCGCCGCCCTGACCGAGCTCAGCGAGACGCAGGAGCAGAGCTTGGCGACCGACCCCCAAGCGCTGGTGATCACCTACCTCATCGTCAATGACTGGAAGTTCGACGAGATCGTCGCGATCTTCCAGCTGACGGAGAACCAGCTGATCCATATTTTGCTGAAGCTCGACAAGCTGGGCATCGTCGATTTTCGTCCCCCGAAGCGCATCCGCAAGCTCACGGCCCGAAACTTCAGCTGGCGTAAGGACGGGCCGGTGCAGGCATATTTTCTGCGGCGCGTGATCCCGGAGTTCTTCGACTCACGATTCGACGCACCGGGCGACGAATTTCGCTTCGTCGGCGGTCTGCTATCCGCCTCATCCGTACTGAGGCTTCAGGCCTCCATCCGCCGTTTCGCAGCCGAGTACGAGCAGTTGTCCCATCAGGACGCGCGCCTACCCTTCGAGCAGCTCACCAGCTGCTCCGCCATTCTCGCCTTGCGCTCCTGGGAGTTTTCCGAGATTTCGAAACTGCGCCGTGACAAAGCGGCACGGGGATCGAAAAACAAGCACAAGGGCTAGGCGATCGCGGTTCCGGTATCACCTCGCGATACTGTGACGCCATCGGGCCGCTACCCGCGCTTTTCACGCTACCTTTCACGGGTTCTCGCAGGCAAGCTGACCGTATGCAAATGGAATCGCAGAACCGAGCGTATCGATTGCTCTTCACTTTCAAATCGCGCCTGGCGCGCGCGCCGTTCTGGTGGGGCTGCATCGCCTGCTGGACGGGATTCGCGGTGCTCTTCGTCTTCCTGGCAGCCAGTCTTGGCCGGGCGAGTACGTGGATTTTGTATCCGCCCTTCGCGTGGATGCTGGCCTCGCTCCTGGTGAAGCGCCTGCACGACCGCGGCTCGAGCGCCTGGCAGCTGTTGTGGGTGATCGTTCCCGTCCTCGGGCCTCTCTGGCTCGTGTGGGTGCTGGGTTTCGGCAAGGGTACGGCCGGCGACAATCAATACGGTGCCGATCCGCTGCTGGTCAACGTGGACTACCTGAAGGTCGACACGCCGTGAACCCGGAAACGCTGATCATCAACGACGTCACCAAGCTCAACCCCATTCCGGTGTGGGGGGTCGCAAAACCCACCTGCGTTGAGGACGTGCAGGCGGCCCTCGCTCGCACTGATGTGCCGGTGTCCGTGGGCGGCGGTCATTTCAGCATGGGCGGCCAGACCGCGAGTCCGGGCAGTTTGCATCTCGATATGCGCTCGATGAACCAGGTCATTTTGTTCTCGCCGCTCGAGCGAACCATTCGCGTGCAGGCCGGGATTCGCTGGTGCGACATTCAGAAATTCATCGATCCGCACGGCCTGTCTGTCAAGATCATGCAGACCTACGCCAACTTCACGGTGGGCGGATCCCTCAGCGTCAACGTGCACGGCCGCTACATCGGCTTAGGACCGCTGGTGCTGTCGGTGCGCGGCATTCGCGTGGTGCTGGTGCATGGCGAGGTGATCGATGCCAGTCCCACGCAGAATGCGGAACTCTTCTACGGCTGCATCGGCGGCTACGGCGCGCTCGGCGTCATCGTCGAGGCGGAACTCGATCTGGCCGAGAACCGCAGGATTGCGCGTCGCAGCATCAAAATGCCGCTGCGCGACTATCCCGCGTTCTTCAAGGGCTCCATTGGCAACGACCCGCAAGTCGTCTTCCACAATGCGGACATCTACGCGCCGCATTTCTCCCGCGTGCGCGCCGTCACGTGGACCGAGACCAACCGTCCCGTGACCACCGGCGCGCGCCTGCAGTGGCAGCATCGCAAACATCTCCTCGAGAAGTATTTCTTCTGGGCCATCACTGAGACGCCATTTGGCAAATGGCGCCGCGAACATATCGTCGATCCGCTGGTGTACTCGAGGCGCGCCGTGCATTGGCGCAATTACGAGGCCGGGTACGACGTCGCGGAACTCGAGCCGGTGGCACGCACCGCCTCCACCTACGTGCTGCAGGAATACTTCGTTCCGGTGGAACATTTCGGACCCTGTGTGGCGGACGTGAGCGAGATACTGCAGCGGCACCGGGTCAACGTCATCAACATCTCCATCCGGCATGCGCACAAAGACCCGGGCACACTGCTGTCATGGTCGCGAGGCGAAACCTATGCGCTGGTCCTCTACTACAAGCAGAGAACCCGGCACAATGCGCGCGACCGGGTGGGCGTGTGGACCCGCGAATTGATTGAAGCCGTGCTACGGCACGGCGGCACGTACTACCTGCCCTACCAGCTGCACGCCACCGCCGAGCAGTTTCATCGCGCCTACCCGGATGCGCATCGGCTGTTCGAGCTCAAGCGCCGCCTCGATCCTGAGTATCGACTGCGCAATGCCCTCTGGGACAAATACTATGCGCCCACCATCGGGGTCGCGGTCCCGCATCCTGCGCGTATTGGCGCCGCCGCCGGCGCGCCGCTGTCGACCCGCATCGACGCGCAGGGGTCGGACTTTCATGCCGTGATGTCGAAGACGGCCTGGCACGATCGCATTTACGCATTCCTGCACAATGTCTTCAGGCTCTACCCGGAGGATCGGTTCAATCTGTTGATCAAGGAGGCCTGCGAGCGCTATTCCACCGACGAGGGCGTGTATCGCTATCTGCAGCAGCAGCTGCCCACCATCAAACCTTTCCTCGGCGACCTGCGGCTGTCGCTGCCCGCCCTGTTCAAACAAAAACAAGAGATGCGGCGCCAGACGCTAGAGCTGCTGGGAGACCGCAAGACCATCCACGGCTATCTGGAAATTGGCACCACGGGACGCTACGTAAGCGCGCTGCAACGTGACATCCAATTTTCCGGACCCCTCATCCTCGCCAACGACGTTGCGCCCGGCAATTCGCCGGTGGAGTTTCTCGAACGCGGAAGCATCGCCAAATTGGGCACGTATCTGCCGCTGAAGAACTATGCGCCATTGCCGCCGGACGTCATTCCCGACGCCTCCCTCGAAATGGTCTCTTGCTACGTGGGACTGCATCACATGACGCCGGCCACCTTGGATCCGTTTCTGGCATCGATCTCCCGGGTGCTGAAGCCTGGGGGCCTGTTCATCCTGCGGGATCATGATGTGGACTGCGACGACATGTTCCGGTTCGTCGGACTGATTCACACCATTTTCAACGCCGGCACGGGCGCCAGCTGGGAGCAGAACCGCGACGAGCTGCGCTACTTCGTCTCGATCGAGGAATGGGTGAAGCGCTTGGCCTCGTTCGGTCTGGTGGATCAGCGAGCACGGCTGCTGCAGGCCCACGATCCGTCGAACAACGTGCTGATGGCATTCATGCGAGAGGACGCGGCGGCATGAAAACCCGCGTAGTGCTCGTCATGATGCTCTTGTACACCCTCATCGGTTGGCACACCACGACACGGGCGGCCGCTGAAAGTGGCGCGCCGGTGCTGGCCGCCCCCGCCGACCGGCGCGGCGAGGAACAGACCTTCCTGACCTTCCCCGAGTGGTTCTTGGTCTTCAGCCCCGCCGAATACGCCGAGTTCGTCCGTACGCACAATCCGGATGAGTTCTGCTTCTGGGGACACATTGGTCAATTCTGGTCCTCGTATGGCCAGGTGATACACCAGACTCGCGCTCGTGCAGAGCCGACCAACTGGGGATATCACGTCATGATCATGGTCATCGGCGTCAGTACGACGGTCGAGTACGCCATTCGCTCGGCGTACGAGCAGCTCGTCGGTCGAACCAGTGGCGCACTGTTCGGCGGTCGCACCGCGGAGGACGACTTTGGCGCCGAG
>Ga0116227_10012590_pt1 | contig 13682 bp, 11 predicted proteins | sample S1TSphgellanicum_FD_89693 | JGI IMG/M metagenome (GOLD analysis project Ga0116227, IMG submission 89693) | Host-associated microbial communities from peat moss isolated from Minnesota, USA - S1T2_Fb - Sphagnum magellanicum MG | ecosystem: Host-associated > Plants > Peat moss > Unclassified...
GGGGGGGGCGGGGGAGGCGTTGTGGGGGGGGGGGGGGGGGTGTTTTTTTAAAACCCAAACAAATAACCAAATAAAAAAATTTTGGTTGTCCAAAAAAAAAAAAAAAACAGAAAATTTTGGGTAGTTGGAATTTTATTTGAAATTTGAGTATGCAAACCTATTTCCCACAAAAATTTAAATAATTTGTACCATTAATGGAATTAGAACTCATTTATGCCAAGGCCATTATTTTCAGGCTTTGCCATGGTATGGGCTAATGGAGATGATGTTGTCATTGGAGTCATTAGAAGTAACATGATTCACTCACATTTATGTCACTTTTCTAATTTTCTTTTTTCGTATAATTGTTAAAATAAATTGGTGTTGTTCAAAGAAAGAAACAAAAGATTTGGTTGAAATTGTCTAACATTTCAAAATTAGGCATGTCACAACTTCGCCGCACATTATAGAATATTTTATAATTAATGAAATATAGAACTCATTTATGCCAAGGCATTATTATTTTAAGGTTTTGTCATGTGAAACACTATTGGTGATGATGTTGTCATTAGAAGTAAGTAACATCATTCATTCACATTTATGTCAAGTTTTTTTTCCCCTTTTTTTACATAATTATCAAAATAAACTTGTGCTATTGAAAGAAGCAAACAATTTTTTTGTGGTTGGAATTGTGTAACATTTAAAAAATTTGAGCATGTAAACTTTGCTACACGGTATAAAATAATCTGTAATTAATGAAATATAGAACTCATTAATGGCAAGGCATGATTATTAAGGCTTTGCCATGCTACATACTAGTGGTGATGATGCTATCATTGGAATCATTACAAATAACATCATTCATTCACATTTATGTCAAGTTTATTTTCATTATTTAAATTTTTTATTTGAAAAAAAAGCAATTTTATTGGTTGGAATAGAGTAGCATTTAAAATTAGGAATTATTAGTTTTATTTTATTTTCCAATCATGCAGTGACTGAAACTTGCAATAATGAGCGTCCAAATATCAACCAATGGGAAGGTGTGAATGCCCCCACAAATGGTTGGTATGACAAGGTAAAGTACCAGGGTGGGGGGCCTTCCCAAAAGAAAGAGCCTAGGACGAGGTGAGAGGTAGCGGAGTGAGCGTGGCCAGGCATTTAAGGAATGTCTGTCCCTCACCCATGGGTCGTGCCGTTGTGAAACGGGCCAAGGTGAAAGTTATCATGAACCCAAAACATGCATAAAAACCAAGCTATAGGGGTTTATTAGGGTGTTGAAGCTATAAATGCCCTCCAAATAGGTGCAATAAGAAATTTCTCAAGTGCTTTTTTTTTTAACCTTTGAGATAGGTGGCAATCACATTAAACAATCCCACAAAAAGGCCTAGTATGGACAAAGCAAATACACGCAATGTATGTAATGCCTTGGACGCATGAGTGTTTTGAACATACTACCACTCACATTCTACATTGTGACGTGAATTGGTGTCTCTCTCTAGAACAAGTGTTACAAACTTAGAGAATGCTAAAGTCTTCAACATGAAAAATAACAACACCCTAAAGGATTGGCAGAGATTTGATAGATGGTACTATGATGGTTGGCAAAGAGGCTTTATTAGTTGAGGACTTGGGTTGAACCCAGGTACACACTCCCTCCCTCCCTCGAATCCTTTGGTTGGTGGGTTGTTTCTGTGTTGTGTGGTTCTCTCTTCCATGTGAATTTTTTAATTTTGTGCCAAAAATTTTAAATAAAAATAACACCCTTAATCAGTCCATCTTTGGGTACCATCCAAATTCATTTTCCAGAAGGTAGGGGATATTTCTTCTCCTCCTTGTGGACTTTGTGATCCAGTGTGTCCCACCTCCCCTCACCCACCCCAACCCCCAATCATTTTTCCTTTCACGTAAGAGTTATTCGGCAAAGCACCTGAAACTGGGGCTGGGATAAATTTGGATGGGGGGACCAAGTCAGAAGTGATGATGAAAGAAGAGGTAGGTACACAACATAAAAGAGGGCATTAAATTATTTTTCTCACCTAAATTGGTCAGCTTTTTAATTAGTTCTGCCCCTTGGGAAGAGACTAGGTATGAATTAGTGTAAGATTTGAGCATAAAAATTTGGCTAGAAATTGACCCGATGTGTGAGTGACATTTAAAATACTATGTGTGCATATGATGGAGGAGCATGTTCGACAGAAGTGCATGTTCCTAGATGAGAAGCTCTAGATGATTCAAATAAGGGAAGTTTTGAGTTTGAAGTTTGAACCTGCCATAAAGCTCAGGGTCGTTATGCAATGACCTGCTTGTTTTAGGTTACACTTTTGCTGTTTCTAGTACTCTTCTTCAATGAATCAAATCTTGTCAGATCCATATCCTTCAAACATGGTGAAATGATAGCTGATTTCATTAGATGGTACTCAATTTTGCTCACTTTTTTTTTTTAATACAATCCAATTGGGGACGAAACAGGGATTTCAAGGTGAAACTAGGGGCCAAAGACTGGATGACTTTCAGGATGACAGTCATGTAATGAAATTTTCCACCTGGGGAAAAAGGGATCAAACCTGACTCACATCATTAGGAAATTGTTTCCTAAGTTATTGTTTCATAGTTGGGGCTAATAACTGCAAACATCCCATCACCTTACACTCCGCGTGTTATACACCACATTGATGGGGGACTTCGTGGAGAAAGACGTTCTCTGAGGAAAATTTTCAAGTTTTTGAAATCCTAGGTAAGAAGCCAAACCAGGGTGCAGTGCTTCACAAACATACCGTACACCCTAGTTCCCCATTCAAACCCAAGACTCAAACCCATTATCCATCTTGTCCTTGTTCTTTAACCTACACATGCTGTAGGTTAGGTTCGTGCATGTATCCTTATATACCTTATGGTATACTGGTGGCTCGTGGTTCACTCTGGCTTATATAATTGGCCATAGCATTCAAATTCCATGTGGTGGGATTTCGAGGCCAGGTCCAACCCCCACTACCTGATCCCGGGGCAGGCTAATTCTGCAGCGTTCCCATGAGTTCCCCTGCAGTTCCCTTGGCTTTAACATACACGGCCAAGTACTATCTATCCCCATACCCCTTGAAAGCCTATGAGTTTGTCCTAACAGGCACGCCCATGAGTTTTGATTGATTCGAAAACACCTAGGCCGTCATCGAGTACAAGAAGTTCAACAGCATAACGACTTCTCTGCTGGGGATCACAGAGTGCAGAAATTTGTTGTTGTGGTGAGGCCCCAGGTGATGATAATAATCACAATCTATGCATTCAAAATGGTGCTCATTGTTCGGAGAACAAGCAAGATAGAGAGAGAGAGAGCTGCTGCATCTAACAGGGGGGCTGGCTGCACATGACTGAGAGTGAGAGCCTCTCTCTTCTTCCCTCTGAAAAAACAGATTCAAAACCTGAGCTTTGTTGGCAGGTTGGAGATTCAAACCTGCTGAACAAGTGGTCATGAAGCAGAAGATGTACAAATTGATACAAAAATGCACCCCACTACTTCCATTCAAAAACTGAAACCTGGCAAGCTGCTGCACTGACACCCATTGGACTTCCTCCTTTTGTCCTTGACTGACACCCATTGGACTTCCTCCTCTTGTCCTTGACTGACACGACCCCAAGTCCCATTTTGTTCAGTCTTTTTCTAATGTTTTCTTGGCAAATCACCAACTAAGATGATGATGAAACCCTGCCAAACGTCCAAGAAGACAAAAGAACCACCTAAGAGGGCGAACCACAACTCGAACATCAAGTTCCCGAACCCCCTCCTATTGTGAGAAGCATATCAAATAAGGAAAGGGGAGGATCGCCTGAAAGGATGCCTAGCCTAGATCTCCATCCGTTTCAATAAAATTTCCTAAACTTGGTGGAGATTTCTGTCCTACTCTAGGGTTGTTTGACCAAATTTTACTCACAAAAATTAATTTTTCTAAAATTTCAGTTTGCAACTTACATCTCCTAAGATTAATAAGTATTCATGCTAGAGAAAAAAAAATTCTACTTCAATTTGTGATCCAACAATACTTAAGACTTGACGAGCAAAGAAACCAATAGTTGGAAACATTGTTTCATATTTCTCCCACCATTGAAGAGGACATTTGATGTTTTTAATATTTACTTGGTAATGTCTAAAAATTAGCAACTCCATTTTCGCAAGTTTTTTTTTTGTTAGTTCACTTGTATTTACAGTTTGCTAAAAAATATTCAAATTGCAATCTTAATAAACAAAACTTCTCACATAAGGATGCAAATGTTCATGACATTTTACCAACATAAGATATAAAGATTTCTTATCATATTCTTACACAACAACTTCTTAATCCCTTCCAACAAATGAGGATATTATATGAAGGCTTTTAAACTTGGGATCTAACATCAGGGAAACCATGTTATGTGTTTTCTTTATTTCCTTAGGACAGAAAGGAAAAAAATTAATACACCACAAACCTCCTTTCTAATGATAGAGGCTAATAAAGTTAATTCATTAGCAAAACCAAATTCATCTTCCATTAAGCTTTGAAAAGAAGGCAAAAGTTCACTATTTTTAAAAAAAATTAAACTCAAGAAATTTGTAAAATGTAATACATCATTAAATAACCAATGTTCACGAAATTGGTTTAAAACACAAACAATGACAATGGGAGAAAGATAGTCCTTAATAATTTGATAAATATGCCACGTTACAGGGGTGGCACTCATGTAATAACTTTCACAACAATGTGTTTGCTATGGCAAAATACAATAGATGCTTGAAATTGTAATGTTTTTAGGAACATCATTATTTTATTAACAAACCTACAAAACAATAACAATAATAATAATAATAATAATAAATTATAGTATAAAAAGGACAAGTAATCTTTTTTTAAAATCTAAAACTAAAAAAATAAAAATTTCATTGGTGTGTTTAGTTTTCTGGGCATAAATATATCATAGGCCCTTTTGGACAATCAAAGATCAAACAAAACTAATGATTGAATAATGACATTCAATTAATGCTAAAAGAACATAAAGTTGTTTTGTTTTTTCCATTAACCCTAGTAATATGTCTTATGAAAACTATTTTTTGAAAAAAAAAAAATTAACTCTTGGATAGAAATGCAAAACCAAATGCTTTAGCCACATACCATCAACAAACATCATTGGTAAATTATTTTTCACAACCAAAATACCAAGATCTTCCAAAAATTGCATTTGCCACAAATCATCCTTTTAAAAAGGATCTTTCACAAAAAAAATTTGGGGATCAAATTTCCAAACAAATTTGACCTTTTTTATAATTGTTTTTCCTCTTTTCCTTTTAACAAATTGTTTACTTCCTTTCCAAAAAGATTGCACCTAGACTGTGATTTGCATCCACATGTTTTTTTTTAATGTTATTCCATTTGTCTTAAACTAGCTTGTGCTCTTGGATTTATGGCATTAATTAAATTTTTGTGACAAAGTACAAAACACATTATTTGTGGATTCTCATGATCCACATTTGTATTATCATTTACACAATAAAATGCCTAACATAACAATGTTCTTCCATGAAGTTTCCAAGATTTTTTTTGAACATGCAAGCTTTTTATGTTATTTTGCATTATATCTTGTTCATTTTGACCTTTTGGATTTTGTTTATTTTAGCTTGCACATTTGGGTTCTCTTCAAATGTTTCTTCCATTCTATCATTCATATAAATTTCACATGTTTCATTTGCACTGATTCTATTTTGATTCTCAAAAATTGATTCATTAACAATTTTCACAAGATTATTATCAAGTAAGATGAAGAAAAAAACAAAATTTTATTCTACTAAATAATATAAAAATAAATCAAACAATAATATCAAAAGAGGAAAACAAGTAAGAAAACATTTACAAACAATTATAAAGAAAAGAAAAGAACATTTATAAATAAGAGAATTAAGGTAAGAGGTTTGGGCTTGAGGGTTTAGAAAATTAATTCAAAATTTCACTCATTTTTTCTCATCAAATGTTATACAATAGGAAAGGTTTGAAGTTTGGTTATGGTATAAGCTTTTAAAAAAATTTGATTAACTATATAATTATATCAATTTCCAAAGTTCTTTCAAACACATAAATAACAAACTTACTTAAACAAAATTTTGAAAAAAAAAAAAATCGCATAAAAAATTAAAAGACAAACTTGAAAAAATAATCATAAAAAAACTTACCAAACCTATTATGGAGCTCTTAACATTCAAATGTTCCACACTCCCCCACTTGCACACCCAAGAAGGGGAAGGGGGAAATGCCAACTATATTTCAAGAACCAAAATGAAAGATGAGTCACAACACGTGGCAAAAGTAATGAATAACAACAAAGGGGAATGGGTAGTTGGTATATGAGAAGAGGGCAGCGACGAAAAAACAAGCGGTGCAAGCAAGTGGTGGTAGTGAACAATGAACAACAACATGCAACAACAAACAACAAACAACAATAGGTGATGAGTAGTAGTAGTTAGCAATGAGTAATAGCAAGCAACAAATGGTAACATGCAACAAACAACACGTCACAAATTTAAAAGGTCATAAATTAATAATGAAAATTGTGTGAAGTTCATTCTTTCATAGGTTTGTACATTTTACACAAATATCATGCGTTGAAAACATGTTTGACACATGAATAAATGCGTTGACAAATAAAAATACAAACCTATGCATGAACAAATGGGTACGTTCGCAAATAAAGAGTTGGGGGTGCATCCTTAGTAAGGATTTTAATGACAATTTATTTTGAAAGATTTTTTGTATATATTAAGAATATTCCATTTGTAAGTTGTAAAAAGTCATAAGAATGTCCTTTTGATTCAAAAATATGTTACATAATACTCTTAAGTGAATATGTGTTTTAAGAGTTTCTCCAAAATTATGTCATTTTCAAGTCCTTTAAGAGTCATTTATGAGTTTTTTCAAGCAATAAAAAATTATAAAACATTGGTTACAATTCCTATGGCTCTTATCTTTGTGAATGTACCCAAATGTCACATGAATTTTGCATCTTTTTATAAGTTCATGTCTCAAATGTGTTTTTTATTCATGATATCAAAATGTGAAATGTATGAATTATGAATGAACAAATTTTGCACAATTTCCATCTTTAAATTGTGAGATGTTAAGTTTGTGATGTAAGCAACAACAAGCAACGAGCAATAACAAGTGATGAAGAATGACAAATGGCATAAATGAACGATTATGAGTAACAAGCGTGATGAAAACAAGTGATGAACAACAATTATGGCAAAAGTAAGTTATGAATAACAACAACTAACGAAAGCGAATGGCTAAGGACAAGTGAATTTTTTAAAAAAAATGGGTCCACCCAAGATGGGTGGTCTTTTTTTTCCTTGGAGGGTAGAGCATAAAACGTTGTTGCAAATCCAACATCACCCATAACCCTAAACATAAACTCAATTTAGGAAAAAGAATACCCCCCCACCCCCCCAAAGCCTAAAAACTGGACCTAGGGGAAAAAAAAATTGACCTTTTAAATCTTAGCATTTGGAAAGGGATCAAATTTCACTAGATCTCACCATCACCAATTTTCATTTGTGTAAGAACTAGTGATTAGGGCATTAATATAGGTATCATAAAGTTAATGCATGGAAGGGATCAGATTGGAATACTTGAGTGATTTTTTTATACCCAACCAACATTAGTTTAGGGATCCAAGGTAAATGGGTTAGCTTGGCAAAAATGCCCATGGCCTTGCAAAAATTTCATGAGACTCTACAAAAGTGTGTAAATTTGTGGAAAGTTGTAGATTTTGGTTTATACATTGCATGAGGGTTTTGATTAAAGGTGACAACTTGATAACAAAGGCTTTGACTAAAGGTGTGAGTGTTGGCGCAAAGGAACACATCGCCAAAAAACCTTTATGTGAAGGAGCAACAATTTTGCAAAAGTTCTTTGGCTATTTCTCAAATCCAATCATGGACAATGTCCAAAAATCATTATGTTTTGGGATCGCATACATGCATTACTCCAAACATAAGTCAAAATGTGGATGAAATCAACCTACAAAAAAAAATTAAATGAAGTGAAGAATCATTAAGCACAATGTAACAAAATTTGTGCATTGATGTGGACAAGTGTTTACATTGAATGAACTTGGAACTTTGCTTGAGGATGTATCATAATGGACCACCTTGGATCTCTACAAGCTCAAGCACCCTAAAGGTGCATTGCACCACTTGGGCACTTGTGAGTTGAGCATTTCATCTAGTTGTTCTTTGAAAATCTCAAGCATAGTTTTTCATAGTCATTATCTTCAACCTTTCGAGCAATTTGTGCATTCTAGTGATCTCTTTAAGTTTTTCTCTTCAAATTAATAGAAGTTCAAGTGTTGCACATTGTTTGGAAGAAGGCCTACAACATAAACTCAAATGTTTGCACTTTGTTGTGTTTACATAGAAATTCAAGTGTTTATGTGATGTTTTGTGTTTACAAGGAATTGGAACTTTTGAATCCAATGACCATGGACTAAAGGTGAAAAATTAAAGATACAAGGTATCTTTGTATTGTTTATGTTGGGGCACATTGCTCACTACAACAACACTCCAACATGGGCCCTTTCAAGTGATCTTCATAGGTCAAATCTATAGTAAAATCTTTTGGACATGGATTAATTAATGGCTTCACTTGCCCCTTATGGCAAGTTCAAATGAGTGTTGGGTTGGTATTTGATTTTTACAATATGAATTAGTCCAAGTTATGAAAAAAAATCCACACAAGTCTAAGTTTTAGAATTTTTAAAATTTAAACAATCACTTGAAGGTGGGTGTAAGAAAAAAAAAAAAAAATCAAAATATGGAAAGGGGGTGATTTTCTTTTTAAGGTATTTTGCAAGGCTCTTTAATAAATATCTTGTCAACGTTATCTCAAGGTTATGTACCAAATATCCTATCTTAGTTCAAGGTCCCCAATTCTTTAAATTGAAAATCAAACAAAAATTTATTAGAATTTTTACACATTAACATTGGGGTTGTATACTTTTAGATATGTTGTACACACAAGAACAATGAGGAAGTTGTGGAATAAAATGAAAATCAATAGTCAAATGCACAATAAAGCTAGATCACTAAATGATGCAATTTATAATGTCATGCCCCCATGAAGTTTTATTGGGACATCCACAAAAATTATTCAAAGCATGAAAGGCCTAACACTTTGCTAAAAAAACATTATTTTTGCTAAATGGAAAGGTGAAATGATCATAAATCAAAATTAAGTAATTTTGTTAAATATTGTTCAATTTTTACCCTAATAATTATTCATGTCATCATTTATAGGTCACCTCATATTAGTATCACCTATGGTAGATTATAAAACACACACAACATCACCACCATATAAACCCTAAACCCTTTGAGGTTTGACAACCATTCATGCCCCCGCATGACTAACTTAAACCAATTGCAAATGAAAAACTTGAATTGAAATACAAATAGATTTTGGAATTGGAAAATACTTCATTCACAAATTGCTTTGCACATTGCAAGAAAAGGAAATAATTTATAACATCCAAAAGCCAAGAGTTGTTGAATCACCCAAGTCCCCATTACAAAGCTTGAAAGCATTTAGAAATTAACATGCATAAATTTGGATTCCAAATTAGGAATTGTAATTTGCAATTCAAAAGTGGCAAGGTTGAAGCATGAAAGTACTACGTAGTTCATAATGCACACACATAGAAGCACAACTTGCAAATGAAATATTAAAACAAAAGTTATGGTTAGAAATTTAATCTATATTTTCGAATTGAAAATGCTACAAATCATGCTAATCCCAATCATCATTTCATCTAGTAAAGCATTTTGACCTTGATCTTCCAAATTTTGAACCAATGATGAGATGAAGTTCCACATTAATGAATCCCTTAAACAACTCAATGGCAAAAATTAAGGGAATTATTCTTGGCATTAACATCATAATGACTACAAGATGATGATTTCAATTAAAAGTGCATAGTCAACAATGGTGAACTCCCCTTTTATAATTGACAAAAACAAGCAACAAAAGATGTACAACATATGCCACCTCTATGGTGAAAGAAGAAGGTGATGCAAAAAAATTAGTGATATTGAATAACAAAATGACACCATCTTGTGGAATACCAACTATTTAGGTTTTTTTCCAAGTTCATTTTGCCAAATTGTGAAATCCACATTGTTATTTCCCTATTCAACTATTTTGCCAAATTCGCTTTTCTTGTTTGCCTATTTGAACTTTGCAAAATTGCAAAATCCACATTGCCTGAATTTATTGTTCATGTTTGCCAATTCCACTTTACCAAATTGTGAGGTCAACATTGCTAATTAATTTTCAAGTCAACATTGCCAATTCCACATTCCCAAGTTGCTAACTCCATTTGCCAAATTGCCAAATCCATTTCATGTCATTGTGTACCATCCAAATAAATTTCAAGTTGCCCACAAATTTCAAAATTTATGGGCTATCCTTGAGGCTTGAGTGTTTTTCTTGCTCTATTCAAATATTTACCCCAAGAAATTAGGTTGGGCCCCTTTTTTAAGTTTTTTTTGCATAGGTTGCTTAAGGCAGGGACCCCTTTCTTTCTTTCTTTCTTTTTCATTGTTTTACACTTGATGGGTCTTTAACGCTTGAGAAAAACCCTTTCAAAATTCAAACTAACCCATAATTTTATTTTAAACATATTTAGAGCAAATTGAGAAGTGTTGACTTCAAATTTCATGTTTTTAAATCCATTTTTGTCATGATCATTTGGATTTGAAGCCATCTTAACAAGATGGAAGTCCATCCATGAATATTCATAAAATTTCATAATGAAATAAAGTTCATCCAAAAAACATAATTTTAAAAAATCATCCTTGAAATGTACTACATGCCACATGTGGATTAATATTGTTGAACTAATTGATTAACATGTGATAAACCTCCTTAACACAACCTGGGTTTTTTTTTTCTCTAATATGTAAATGGATATTTGATAGCTTCCTAAAAACCATGATATTTGTGAACACAAATCCCTAGGATATCCATAGGCAAAGGATGTCCCTTTTAGTTATGTTAATTTCATGGATGAACTTTTGATCAAAGTTTAATTTTCTTGCATATATAAAATTGTGTTCATAAAATTACATCAAGAAACATTCATCCATCCCCCCATTGGAAATCCACAAATGATATTTTTAAAGGCATGTTCATATATGGAATTTGGATGACTTTTAATGAAAAATAAAATAAATTTGTGAATAAATTGCACTTCATGGATGAAGTAAAATTGCATATTTTATTTCTTGGATGAACTATATTTCATCTCAAGATTTCATGAATTTTCATGGATGGATTTCCATTGTGATAAGAAATGAGGGGATGAGAATTTTTTATGGGAAGGATGATGATTTAATGAAATGTTAGGGTTTCAAAGGGTGAAAGTGGTGAACATAATTGGATATGGTTATAGAAGAAACGATGTGTTAAATATAAAAGGTGACTTATCCTTTTAGCAAAGGGACAACAATGAATGGCCCAATTAACATTAAAATATATAGGTTTTGGGATGTTGTGAGACTATACGAGGAAACTACAACTACTACATGTGGATGGTATGTGGATTGGTTATTTTGTAAATGATTATGTATGAAGAAACAACATTTTGGGGTAGATCACATGTAATTTTTCGTTTCAAGGTGATATTTATCTTTTTCATGGTGGTGACATTTATGTTGGTAATGTTGTTTTGTAGGAGTGTGATATTTGCCTTTGTTGAATGTGTGGTGCTTATTTGGTTATTAATGGAACTTGAAGTTAATTGTAGAGGATGGAGCATCTTGGGTGGATAAAAAGGGCAACTAGCCTATCATATGGGCACCTTTGGAAAATTAACTACAAGTTTTTCTTTTGGGAGAAGTGTGATTATTTAATGAATGGTCAATTTGTTGTAGAAGAGATGTTGGAGACTCTAATATAGGTAGTAAGTGTTTATCATAGGTTGTTGTAGAGACTTGTCTTGGTGGTGGTCATCGTTGGAAAATATTTTTATCGTGCTTTAGTGATGAATTCTACTTAAGTTAAACATGTAGCTATCAAAGTAATGAAGCATTATTTGAGACCCATAGTTTGAAAATCAATTTGTTGTGTGGTGGTTTTTTTCAAGTTATGGGATTAAGGCAACAACCAATTTTTTTTTAATGCACAAAATAATAGTTAATGTGGAGTTTTGTTGAATAGATGGAATGGTGTGTTTATAATCTTTAGCAAATTGCTAATGTTATAATTTATATTTCAATAACATGTTCATGGACATTTAATATCATGGGATTTCATAGAACATGTCACTAGGTATCTTGATAAAAATTAATGCATTTTTTTGGGTTACTTAACATGGCTTCAAATCTACATCACTCACAAACATGTATTACAAAATAATAATTTGAGGTGAAAACCTTTCAATTTGTTTTCAATATGTTCAAAAAGAATAATGGGTGTTTGAATGTTGAAAGGGTTCCTTTCGAGTTTCAAAGGCCCATCAAGTGTAAAAACAAGGAAGAGAAAGAAGGAAAAGAAAGGTTCCCAACTTTAAACAACTTGTGCACAAGAAAACAAAAAAAGATCCCAACTTGAATTTTTAGGGTAAATGTTTGGGTAGACTAGGAAAAAATTCAAACCTTGAAGAATCCATAAATTAAAAAATTTCTTGTGGGTTTGGGTAGTTTAAAAAGTGGAGTGGGATTGGAAATTTGGCAAATTAATAATGAAATATTGATGTGGAGTTGGCAACTTGAGAATGTGGACTTGCCAATGATGACCTAAGAATTAAACATTTATTAAGCAATTTGTCAACCTCGGAATTTTGCAAAGTGGAGTTGACAATTAAAAAAAATCAACTTGGGCAAGTTGGAGTCCACAATTAGGCAAAGTGGAATTGGTAAACACGAAAAATCAACTTGACAAAATAGTCAAATAGGAAAATAACAATGTGAACTTTGCAAATTGGCAAAACCAAGTTGACAAATTAGAAAAGTGAACAATATCATTTGGTATTCCCTAAGGTTTGCATTTTCACAAGTAACACCAAACTTTGTTGGCCCACCTAATCATCTTTTTCTCCCCTCTTCCTATTACACCATTATATTTTTACTTACAACAACTAATATACACCCACAGACATGCATCTTGCCAACAACCCCCCTAACTACTTATACTACATGCTCACAACCTCTTTCCCCATGCTTTATTTCAACAAAAAAATGCAAGAGTTTCAACTCCAAAAGCATCAAAATCCAATGTTAGAACATTCCCAAAGTTTGTTTCAACTAATCCACAAAAAAATTCATAATTTCTCTCAAACAACAATTAACTCACCCCCACCTCTTTCTCCTACCTTCCCCCATGTTGCTCCATTTGTTTTCTTGTTGCTTCTTTTTTTCACAACATGGGTTTCCATCCCTCCCTTACATTCTTTGACAAATAGTAGTACCCAAAAAAATTACAAATGTCATTCTACTAAAGCATACATACATGAACTCTATTTTTTCGTCAACAAAGGTTCCATCATCCTTCACCATTGTCTTGTAACAATACCTTTTCTCAAATCTTGAAATAATTCCAATCCCCCAACTAAAAAACTTTTTCCAAATCTTTTAAATGAAGCCTCCCATATCATCTTTTTATGTGATGCTCCTTAGTTTTTCTCCCTTGGTA
>Ga0116227_10012591_pt1 | contig 13680 bp, 8 predicted proteins | sample S1TSphgellanicum_FD_89693 | JGI IMG/M metagenome (GOLD analysis project Ga0116227, IMG submission 89693) | Host-associated microbial communities from peat moss isolated from Minnesota, USA - S1T2_Fb - Sphagnum magellanicum MG | ecosystem: Host-associated > Plants > Peat moss > Unclassified...
CTAGCGAAGGCAGAAACTTGCTGCTCAGCAGTTGTGAATAAGTGCCTACCATGCGCAGAGGTTCCTGCAAGTCGTGCGAGGCCGCGTAGGCGAATTGCTGCAGGTCGTCGTTTGACCGGCGCAATTCGTCTTCGGCCTGTTTGCGCTCGGTCACGTCGCGAATGTTGCATTGAATGACGGTTTCATCGGCCACCAGATAGCGGTTGCAAATTACTTCGACATGAAAGCGCCGCCCATCGCGGGCACGCAGAACAATGCCATCGAACCGGATGGCGTCTTTCCGCCACGTTTCGCCGCGAATATCGCGCAGGCGTGCATCATCCTCAAAAACCCCGGTTTCGAGAAGCTGTTTGCCCATCAATTCTGCGCGCGTGCATTGGCTCATCTGGAGGAAAAAGGGATTCACATTCCGAATCTCTCCGCTGTTTCCGTCCAGTTCCAGAATGCCGTCTTTGGCGGTTTCGAACAAGCGGCGGTAGCGAATTTCGGCTGCTTCACGGCGGTCTGTGACGTCGTCAATGGCAATCAGAATGTACGCCCCGCCGTCGCCGTTGCGCCGAATACGCCGCGCGTTCAAACGCATGCTCCGAAAGCCGATTTTGGGGAAAGAGTTTGCCACCTCAAAGTCTTCAAAGCTGGTGTTTCTGGGCAGAATGTCTTCCAGCAGATTGCGCAGTGTGGGAACGTTCCATTGGCCGTTGCCCAATTCGTAAAACAAGCGGCCTTCGGTCTCTTCGCGGCTTGCCAGGAACGTTCGATAGAATCCGGCGGTGGCGCGCCGCACGCATAAGCCCGCATCCAGCACCACCAGCGGCTCCCAAAGCGTGTCCAGAATGCTCTCCGCATATCCCCGTTCATCCTGCGCGGCATCCAGGCTGCGCTTCAGCGAATCAATGTCGGAGAATGCGATAACCGCGCCGTCAATGCGATTTTCCAGCGTGCGATAGGGGCGGATGGTCACGGTGTACCAGCGGTCGTTCGCCGCCAGCACGGTCACGTTAGAAACAGTAAGCTCGTTGACCGTTTTTTCCAGCAACTCCTTGAATTGCGGAACGTCCAGCGTCAGCCGCAGGTCCGTGACCGTTCTGCCAATGTCAGCGGCAATGAGGTTCAGAAAAGATTCCGCCGCCGGCGTGAAGCGCCGAAGCCGCAGATTGTTATCCACCATCACAATAGGCAGACTGGCGGCATTGAAGAAGTTTTTCAGGTCGTCGTTCAGGCTGCCCAGATGCAGGTTCTTCGTCCGCAGTTCGTCGTTGACCGTGCTTAGTTCTTCGTTGGTGGATTGAAGCTCTTCCTTGGCGGTTCCCAGTTCTTCGTTGGTGCTTTGCAGTTCCTCGTTTGTTGAGCGAACTTCCTCATTGGCGGCGCGCAGCTCTTCCAGGCTCACTTCGTGTTCTTCGGCGATGGTGCGAAGATGCGCGCGCGCTTCGGCCAGTTCTCGTTCCAGTTCCAGCACCCGGCTGTCGTCGTATCGAGGCTTCGCCGCGGCGGGCTCAGCGGCGTCCGAACCCTCCAGCGGCAATTTCTCGAAAGTGACCAGATAAACGGTGTCGAGCTCTTCTTCAGGGTGCAGCGGCGTCACCTCCAGGTTCACCCTGCCGTTCTGGCCCAGGCTGACGCCGAATTCGCGGATGATGGAGTTTTGCTGAATGGAGCGCGAAACCATGCTTTCCAGCTTGAAAGCCAGATCTTCGCGGATCATGCGCAGCAAGTGAAAACTGGGATTGCCCGGCGCGGGATCAAGGTATTGATTGGTATGGCCGCGGAACAGGATAATCCGCATCTCACGATTGACAATCAGCCCGTCCACGCCGAAACGGTCGCGAATGCTCTGGCGCGCCAGTTGCTCCAGGCGTGCTGCGTCCACTTCGGGGGGCTCCGTGAAAGCTGCCTCCGGCTCCCGTCTGGCGTCGAAATCGGGGATAAAGCGGGCCGGTCTGGGCTGGCGCTGGAAGATCTTATTCTTTTTATCCAGAACCGAGAACAAGTCGGCATTTCCGGCCAGCGCCTCGGCACTCCCCAGCATCAGCAGGCCGCCCAGTTTCAGGCTGTAATGGAACATGGGGATAATGCGCTTTTGCAATACCGGACCCATGTAGATAAGGACGTTGCGGCAGCTTACCAGGTCAAGGCGCGAAAAAGGCGGGTCCCGTGTCAGGTCGTGGCGGGCAAAAATGCAGCATTCGCGAATGGTCTTGCTCACCTGATAGCCGCGGTCCGTTTTCCCAAAGTAGTTGCGCAGCCGGTCGGGCGAAAGGTCGTCGGCTATGGCGTCGGGAAAAACGCCAATGCGCGCATAATCCAGAGAAGTCTCGTTTATGTCCGTGCCAAAAATCTGAATGGGGCTCTTATCTTCGCCTTCGCCGAAAAGCTCCATCAGACAAATGGCCACTGAATAAACTTCTTCACCAGTGGCGCAGGCGGCCACCCAGGCCCTGACTGGACTGCCCGGCGTCCTGCCCTTTGCCATTTCTTCCAAATGTCTTTTTAACTGTTCAAAGCTGGCCGGTTCGCGGAAAAAGGAGGTCACGCTGATTAAGATTTCCCGAAACAGCGTGGACAACTCAGCGGGGGTTTGTTCCAGATAGCTTGCATAATCGCGCAGATTGACAAATTTCTTGACCAGCATGCGCCGGGCAATGCGGCGGTTCAGTGTTTTGCGTTTGTAATGGGTGAAGTCGATGCGGGTAGCCTTGTGCAGCATCGACAGAATTTTCTTCAGGTCGCCGTCATAAGCCGTTCCCGCGTCGGCCGGCCATACTTCGCCTGCCAGCCGCAGGCTTTCGGGATCTAGCGCCGTTTGTCTGGCAATTTTTAGCAGTTCCGCGGCGATTTCCGCGGGAGGCAGGATAAAGTCGGCCGATCCGGACACAATGGCGCTGTGCGGCATTGGCGGGAATTGCGCGCTGTCTTCCTGCTGTGCGCCGGTAATGCCGTAAGAATCTTTAATTGCCAGCAAGCCCTGAGTGCCGTCCGTGCCGGAACCCGACAATACGATGCCGACAGCAAGCGGGCCCAGTTCCTGCGCCAGGGAGCGAAAGAAATGATCAATAGGGAAGTGACGTGAACTTTTTTCGGTCCGGGGTTCAAGCCTCAGCTTGCCATTGGAAAGCACAATGTCGGCGTCTGGCGGTATGACATAGACATGGTTCACTTCCGCCCGCATTCCGTCCTCGACTTCGGCAACCGGCAGGGCCGTGGAGCGGCTTAGTATCTCTGTTAAAGAGCTGGGGCGAGTGCGGTCCAGATGCTGGATCAGGACAAAGGCCAGTCCGCAGTCCGCCGGCATGGGACGCAGCAGATCCATGAAGGCTTCCAAACCTCCGGAAGAAGCTCCCACGCCGACTATGGGAAAGCGCGGCGTGGAACGAATCTTAGGTGAATCGGAATCCAGGTCAGCCGCTTTCGATGTTCCAGACGATTGCATTTACCAGTTAGTTATCAGCGATCCAGGGACCGGGAAGACTAGAAAGACTATAACAACAAATATTCATCTGCTACGGCCCGCGAAGGGCTACCTGGATGGCAAATCCGGGCCTGATGCCGTGGAGGGCTGAAGCAAGTCTGCAATTTCCCGGCCAGTTCGCAGGAAATCGTCAAGATCCAGTGCCTTATGAAAGTAAGCGCTGGCACCTGCTTTGAAAGCGTCGGCACGATCCGCCGGATTGTGCGACGAAGTGATAACCACAATGGGCACTCTCGCCAAACCGGGAGCGGCCCGAACGAGTTCGATAATCTCAGTTCCCGTGAACTTAACTAGATGCAGATCCAAGATCACGGCGTCGGGCGGCGGAGTAACGTCTCCTCTCATGGCTTCCAGAAGCGCCATTAACTGATCCCCGTTCAATGCGACTTCGGCTTCAAATTTCAGTCCGGCTGAGCGGAGCGCCTCGCGTATCAAGTAGATGTCTGCGTTATTATCTTCGACAATCCAAATTCTCATTCAGCGTCTCGGCGCGTTCGGCCCCAGTAAGTCTTACAGCGGGTCCGTCTCGGCGTCTACCCGCAAAAATACTTAACATGGCCGGCTGAATAACAGCGCAACATTTCAAAGCATGGGCGGTCTAACTCGGCGAGGTGTCTATGAGCGCGGCGACTTTATCAGCAATCAGCGGGACGGCGGGCAGCCAGGAACTTTCCGCGTCAGGCCTTTCCGCGTCAGCTATCTCATGGACTGCGATTGCCGCCGGCGCGTTTGTCACCTCGGCCTTCACGGTGCTCTTAGTCTCGCTGGGCGCGGGACTCGGGTTGTCGTCCCTCTCGTTATGGCGGAATGCCGGCGCGGCGGCAATTCTTTGGCTCATATTTAACGAGATTGTTTCCTCCGCCTTGGGCGGTTACCTGGCAGGACGGCTTCGCACCAAGTGGCTGCGCGTCCATAACGATGAGGTCTACTTTCGCGACACCGCGCACGGGCTGCTGGTTTGGGCGACGGCGGTGGTGATCACGGTCGCATTCGTCGCCGCCGCCGCAACATCGCTTGCCGAAGGGTCCGTTTCCCAGGTGAGTTCCCGTGCAGCCGACCCTGGCAGCTATTTCGTGGACCTGTTATTCCGCTCTGATTCGCTGCCTAAGGATGCGGCTGACAATACCTCACTGCTGAGGGAAGCGGGACGTATCGTTACTTACTCGCTGGCGCAAGGAGATCTAAGTGCTGCGGACAAAAGCTACCTTCAGGAGATGGTGATGGCCAAGACCGGCCTTCCGCCGGCCGACGCGCAGAAGAGGGTTTCCTCGGTTCTCACTGACGCCAAGATGGATTTAGATCGGTCACGGAAAGAGGTAGCGCACTTTCTTCTTTGGATGTTTATCGCTTTACTTTGCGGTGCTTTTTCGGCCAGTCTGGCGGCGACTATCGGGGGTCGTCAGCGCGATCGAGTTCAAAGCATTTAGTTATCAAACAAGCTGGAGGGAAAATGCGTTCTATTCTTCTTTATTTCCTGGGTGTCCCTATTCCCATCATCATTTTGATCGCTCTATTTCACCATTAGCAGGCGGCACTCATTCTTGCTGAAAGCTTTTCAGTTCAAGCTCGTCTACATGACTTAGGTTGCTATGCCGATCATATTGACGGTATGATAGCGTTCCGAAATAGCGAGATTTTATGGTGATGCTGGCGGCTGATTGCCGATGCAATAGAGGCAGACGGTGACAAGCCCGGTTGCGACAACAGCCGAGGCGTTTGATTTCCTGGCCGGCGGCGGAGAAATGGGCCGCCTGATTCGGGAATACGACTGGTCGAGCCACCGGCTGGGAAAACCGGCTGCGTGGCCGCGCAGCCTGAAGACCGCCGTGAGCCTGATTCTGAATTCACAGCATCCCATGTGGATTGGCTGGGGACAGGAAATGTCGTTCCTGTACAACGACGCTTATCTTCATGTTCTGGGGCTGGCCAAACATCCGAATGCACTGGGACGTCCCGCTTCGGAGGTATGGTCTGAGATTTGGGATGTCTGCGGACCCCTGGCGGACAAAGTTTTCCGCTTCGGCGAAGCAAGTTTCGTGGACGATGTGCGCCTGTTCATGCAGCGCGGCGACCATTTGGAAGAAACTTATTATTCTTTTTCTTACAGTCCCATTCGCGATGAGTCGGGCGGGGTGGGCGGCTTGTTCTGCCCTTCCACCGATACCACGCCGAAGGTGCTAGGCGCGCGGCGGCTGCGTACTCTGTCGGAACTGGCGGGCGGCGCATATGCCGGCGAGATGACGGATGCCGCCTGCGCGATGGTGGCGCACGAACTGGCGAAGAATCCGGACGATGTTCCCTTCGCACTTCTCTATATTGCGAATGCGGAAGGAACGCAGATTCTTCTGAAGCAGATGATCGGCCTGAGTGGCTTCGCGCCGCCTCTGGATCAAATCGTCGCGCCCCGCATAGTCGAACTAACACCCGGCGTCTCCGGCCCTTCAAATACCATCTGGCCGCTGGCCGAAGTGTTCGCCAGCAAAGCCGCCCGCCAGGTCGACTTGCCTGCTCTGGATGCCTTCCCCGTAGGCCCGGCGGCCCAGCCGGTTTGTCATGCCATGATCTTGCCGGTGGTCTCGCGCGGCGACGTCAAGCCGCTGGGCGTGCTGATTTCAGGCATGAATCCCACCCGGCGGGCAGACCCGGATTACGCAACCTTTTTTGAGCTGATGGCCACGCAGGTGGGCACCGTCATTCAGAATGCCCGCGTCACTGAGGATGAGAAGAAGCGCGCCGACATGCTGGAGCAGCTTGATCGCGCCAAGACCGCGTTCTTCTCCAACGTCAGCCACGAATTTCGCACTCCCTTGACGTTGATGATCGGAACGCTGGAGGATTCCCTTTCAAGCGCGACTCTGCCGCCGCCTGAGCGTGAGCGCCTGGAGGTGGCGCATCGCAATTCGCTTCGCCTTTTGAAACTGGTGAATTCGCTGCTGGATTTTTCGCGCATTGAAGCGGGCCGCGCGCAAGCTGCTTATCAGCCCACTGATTTGGCCGCGCTCACCGCTGAACTGGCCAGTAACTTCCGCTCGGCTTGCGAACGCGCGGGGCTGAAGCTGGAGGTGGATTGTCCCCCCTTGCAAGAACCGGTTTATGTCGACCGCGGCATGTGGGAGAAAATTGTGCTGAATCTTCTCTCGAACGCTTTCAAATTCACTTTTGCCGGTGAGATAGCGGTCCGCGTGCGCGCGGCAAACGCGGAAGCTGAACTGGTGGTCAGCGACACCGGCGTGGGCATCCCGAAAGATCAACTGCCGCGCTTGTTTGAAAGATTCCATCGCGTTGCCGGACAAAAGAGCCGGTCCTACGAAGGCAGCGGCATTGGGCTGGCGCTGGTCCAGGAACTGGTGAAGCTGCATGGCGGCGTCATTGTGTGCGAAAGCAGTGTCGGATTTGGGACCGCTTTTACCGTCCGCATTCCTTTGGGGACCGCGCACCTGCCGCCGGGAGCGGTTGACACCGCCCGCACCGCGGCGTCCACCGCCATCCGCGCCGACGCCTACGTTGAAGAAGCGATGCTGTGGCTGTCGGAAGCGCCTTCGGCCTTCACCGGAATCGGAGAGCCGCCAGGCGAAGTGCGCGGCTTCCGCCAAGGCACCCGAATTCTTCTGGCCGATGATAACGCCGATATGCGCGGCTACATCCGCCGCCTGCTGGAGCGAAACTGCGAAGTGGAAGCGGTGGCCGACGGACAGCAAGCTCTGGAAGCCATCCGCGCGCATCGGCCCGACCTGATTCTTACCGACGTGATGATGCCGAATCTGGATGGGTTTGGCTTGCTGCGGGCCATTCGCTCCGCTCCGGAATGGCGTGAAATTCCAGTGCTCATGTTATCGGCGCGGGCTGGCGAGGAGAGCCGGGTGGAAGGGCTGCAAGCGGGCGCCGACGATTATTTGGTGAAGCCATTCTCCGCCCGCGAATTAACGGCGCGCGTGGGTTCTTTGCTGGAACTGACCCGTGTGCGCCGCGAAGCCATGACGGCATTGCGCGAAAGCGAAGAGCGCATGCGCGGCCTCTTCCGGCAGGCGCCCGGCTTCATCTGCATCCTGCGCGGCCCTGCGCATGTGATCGAGTTCGCCAATCAAGCGTATCTTCGGCTGGTAGGCGGCCGCCATGTGCTGGGGAGACCAGTGCGTGAAGCCGTTCCAGAAGTGGAAGGGCAAGGCTTTTTTGAGCTTCTTGACCAGGTCTACCGCTCCGGCCAGCCTTTCAACGGACTGGAAACTCCGCTGCGCTTGCAGCGCTCGTCCGATGGTCCGCTGGAACTGGTATTCGTTGATTTCATCTTTCAGCCCATTACCAGCGCCAGCGGGGAAGTCACCGGTATTTTCGTGGAAGGCTTTGAGGTCACGGACCGCCTGTCGGCGCTGGCCGCGCTGCGGGACAGTGAAGCCCGTTACCGCACGCTGTTTGATTCCATCGACGAGGGCTTTTGCATCATTGAAGCCGTGCCCGCCGCCGACGGTTCCATTGCCGACTACCGGTATATCGCTGCCAATCCCGCTTTGAAAACTCAGAGCGGCATCAGCGTGAAGGTGGGTCAGGACACGGTCAGGGGCTTGCTGGGCACGGAGGCTCAATCCTGGATTAATGCCTTTGAGGAGATTCGCCGGACGGGTGAGCCCATGCGCGGCGAACGAAACCTGCTGACCCAGGGACGCATTCTGGATTTATATTCGTTCCGGCTGGAGGATGAGACCAAGCGGCGCGTTGGAGTGATTTTTACCGACGTCACCGAACGCAAGCGCGCGGAGGCGGAGTTACTGCGCGCCAATCAGGACCTTCAGCAGTTTGCCTATTCGGCAAGTCACGACTTGCAGGAGCCGCTGCGCAGCGTCAAGATTTACAGTGAGCTGCTTGCCCAGCGTTTCGGAGACAAGCTGGAAGGCCAGGCGCGTGACTTTCTGGAGTTTTTGACGGCCGGAGCCAGCCGCATGGAAATGCTGGTGCGCGACCTTCTTGCCTATACCCAGGCGGGCCAGCATGACCGGCCCGCCGAACCGGTGGACACCAATGAGGCGCTGAACGACTCGCTATCGAATCTGGCCGCGGCTATCAAGGCCAGCGGCGCGCGCGTGACGTTTGACCATCTGCCTGCCGTGCGCATCCCGGCCACTCAGCTTCAGCAGCTTTTTCAAAATCTGATTGGCAATGCCATCAAGTATTGCCAGGCCGGCAAGCCCCCGGAAATTCATGTGGGCGTGTCGCGCGAGAACGATTGCTGGCTGTTCTCTGTCAAAGACAATGGCCTCGGCATTGAGCCCGAGTATAAGGAGCGAATCTTTGGATTATTCAAACGACTGCATACCGGGGATCAATACTCCGGCACCGGTATTGGGCTGGCCATCTGCCAGCGAATCATCGAGAGAGCTCACGGACGCATCTGGGTTGAGTCCGAGCTCGGAAAGGGGTCAACGTTCCGCTTCACAATTCAAGCCTGACGGCATAACATCCAGGCGGCGTCAAATTGTGGTGGTGGAAGACAGCAAGGCCGACCTCTTCCTGATCCGCGAAGCGATCAGCGAAGCCAAAGTGGACGCCGATTTGCTTGTCATGCAAGACGGCCAGCAGGCCATTGAATTTCTGGAGCGCGTGAATGAAAAGGAGGAGCCGTTCTGTCCCGACCTGATGCTGATTGATTTGAACTTGCCCAAGCGCACCGGGATAGAAGTGCTTCGCTCTTTGCGCAAGAGCGGCGCTTGCCAAAACACTTTGGTGCTGATTGTGTCGTCTTCCAATGGCTCAACGGACCGTGACCTGGTGAAGGCGCTGGGGTCCAGCGGATATTTTCGCAAGCCCTCAAGTTATGACGAATTTTTGAAACTGGGGCCGATTGTCAGGGATTTACTCAGCTCGCTCGCGAGATGAGTTTCAGGCGTCTTAGGCGCGTTCCAGATAACTCGCGTCCGACGTGCTCACCCGGATCTTTTCCCCTTCGTTCACAAACGGCGGCACATAAACAGTCAGACCCGTGTCTGTCTTGGCCGGCTTGGTAACGTTGGAAGCGGTCGCGCCCTTCAAACCCGGCTCGGTTTCCACCACTGTCATAATCACGGCGGCAGGCAATTCCACGCTCATCGGTTTGCCTTCGTAAAACTCCACGTTGACCTTCAGGTTGGGAATCAAATAATCGGTCGCATCGCCCAGAATATCTTTGCGCAAATCAATCTGCTCAAAATTCTCAGTATTCATGAAGTAAAACGAATCGCCGTCGGCGTACAGATACTCCATTTCCTGCTGTTCCAGCGACACGCGTTCCACCTTGTCTTCAGACGAGAAGCGGTGCTCAATCATGGTGCCGGATTTGAAATTCCGCATTTTGGCCTGAACAAAGCCGCGCAGGTTGCCGGGCGTGCGGTGGACCATGCTGAAAACGGAAAACAAATCGTTGTTGAACTTCACCACCATGCCGGGGCGCAATTGTGTTGCTGCAATCATAAGTAAACCTTCAGTTTATCAGCGGCGGCAGACTTTGCCCTCCACGTTGCTGCCCGGATGCCACATCCCGCTGCCGTCGGCGTTCACCGTCAGTTCCTTCTTCTCACCCTTTTTCTCGCCATAAATGACCGCCTGTCCCGGCAGAAGTTGCCAGACCACCAAATTCCGCCGCGCGTCCTGATGCGCCAGTTCCATGCACTTCGCAGGCGCGGGAATCAGCGTCAGCGAACCGAACTGGACCTGCCTTTCGCGCCATCCCGGCGGGCAGTTCGCCTCCCGCACCCCGTCTTTCGAAATCGCGATCCAGCAGGACCCTGCCGTCCAGTCCGACCGCGCATACAGCCGCGCGCCCTCTTCGTCATACGTCCACGGGTCCAGGTTTTGATACGCAATCCCCGGCAAATAAGGATCGGCCCACAGCAGTTCATACCCCACGCCCGGCCCGTCGCGCAGCGTTTGCCTGTCCTCCATCGCCCAGCCCTGCAGAAACTGCGAAGCTTCCAGATTCGGGTCCACCGTCACCAGCGCCAGCGCCGCCACATGCGTCATCCAGGCCGGGTGCTCCACCTGTTCCGGCTGCAACGACAGCAAGAATTCCAGCGGCAGACTGCGGAATAACAGCGGATCGGCGTTGCGAATGTCTTTGTTGTCCGCCACCCGCAGCACCGAAATCAGCTCAATCAGCGCGTATAGATCTTCGGAACTGGTAATGCCGCTGGCGGCGAATTGCGGAATTACTTTGGATCGAACTTCTTCAGAAATCACCGCCGTATCCTGCCCCGCCGCAATTTTTTCAAACGCTTGATCGCGCAAAGAAGGTTTAGCGGAACACGCCGCCGGAGCAACAGTCCCCACCCAATCCTGAATCAGCGCCCGCTGCCGTCGCTCACATGGATGCGCCGCCGCCCACGCCACCGCTTCCTGGCCGCGCGCCTCATCCCCGGTGATGGCCGTATACAGCGCCAGCTCAAAACCGCGCTCGGGGGAATCCGGAACGTTTTTCACGCGCTCTTCAAAATGCACCCAGCGCACGGTCTGCCGTTCCCGGTCACGCTTCAGCCGCCGAATCAGTTTCGCGCTCAGCAGCAATTGCGGTGTATGGACTGCGGAGTCAGACCAAGCCAGCAACAAAGCCAGCAAAACAATACGCACAACTGCTACTCTAAATCATTCATCGTGCCGGTCCGGGTCAGTGAATCATTCGTTCTGCGCACCTACCCGTTCCGCGAATCGGACCTCATCGTCAGCTTCTTCACGCGCGATCAGGGCAAACTCCGCGGCGTCGCCCGCCGCGCCAAAAAACCGAAAAGCACCTACGGCTCCGGCCTCGAACGGCTGTCTCTGGTCAACATCTCTTATTCACAAAAAGAAACCCGTGAACTCGTCAACCTGAACTCCTGCGACCTGCTGCAATCGCAATTCAACCTCGCCTCCGACTTCGACTCCAGCCTCGCCCTCGACTACATCGCCGAAGTCAGCGAACTCCTCCTCCCCCCGCACGAACCCGACGAACGCTTCTTCCGCCTCCTCGCGACGGTCTTGAATTTCGCCCACACCCGAACCCCCGGCTGCATGTGGTCCGCCATCACCTATTTCTCCGTCTGGGCCACCCGCCTGGCCGGCTTCCTCCCCGACCTCGCCAACGTCCAAGACCGCCGCTTAACCCAGCCGTCCCGCGAACTAGCCGCCCGCATCCTCCGCACCCACATCGCCGAACTCCCCGCGCGCCCCTGGACCAAAGACACCGCCGTCGACCTCCGGCGCTTCCTCATCCACCTCATGGAAGACCACGTCGAACGCCGCTTCCACACCCCCTCCCTCTTAGAAGCACTCTAAAACCACTAAAGCGGGGACAGTCAGCCCGTTTACCTAGTTTAAAAATTAGTGCAACGGGCTGACTGTCCCCGCTTTTTAGCGGGTTGCACGCCTTCAGACTATTTCTGAGCGTTGAACTCGGATTGCAAAATAATAGAAAGATCGCCACGAAGTCTCACGCATCATCTAAGCCACAAAATCTAACCCGCGTAGGCATTGCCGCCATCCGCCTCGGCTTCGCCCAGGCAAAAAACGGCCAAGGCCGTCCCGCAGACCAAGTCCTCGACGAACTAGAAAACGAACCCTTACGCTAAACTCAACCTAGTAAAGCCTTTTCCAAGTGGATTCCTTCCAACAAACAATCTTCAAACTCAAGCACTACTGGTCTGACCGCGGAGCCGTCATCACCGAACCCCACGACCTCGAAGTCGGCGCAGGCACCATGGCCCCCGAAACCTTCCTGCGCGTCCTCGGCCCCAAGCCCTACAAAGTCGCCTACGTCCAGCCCAGCCGCCGCCCCGCCGACGGCCGCTACGGCGAAAATCCCAACCGCCTCTACAAGCACCAGCAGCTCCAGGTCATCCTCAAGCCCACGCCCGCCGACGTTCTCGACCAATACCTGGGCAGCCTCGAAGCCATCGGCATCGACCTCAAAAAACACGACATCAAATTCGAAGAAGATAACTGGGAAGCCCCCACCCTCGGCGCATGGGGCATCGGCTGGCAGGTCATGCTCGACGGCCTCGAAATCACCCAGTTCACCTACTTCCAGCAATGCGGCGGCCTCGATCTTGACCTTTGCCCCGCCGAAATCACCTACGGCCTGGAGCGCATCGTCGCCTTCCTGCAAAACGTCGACAGCGTCTACGACATCCAGTGGACGCCCGACTTCAAGTACTCCGACATCCGCCTCGCCGACGAAGAACAGTTCTCCGTCTACAACTTCGAAATGGCCGACGTCCCAATGCTCTGGACCGAATTCGACCTCCACGAACGCGAAGCCCAGCGCCTTCTCGACCTTTTCAAGACCACCAAGGCCCTCCAGCGTTTCCCCGTCCTGCCCGCCTATGAGCAAGTCCTCAAATGCTCGAACTTATTCAACACTCTCGACGCCCGAGGAGCCATCAGCGTCACCGAACGCGCCGCCATGATCGCCCGCGTCCGCAAAATCGCCGTCGGCGTAGCCAAAGCCTGGGCCCGTCAGCAGAACCCGGCAAAGGAAGTCGCCTAAATGCCCGACTTTCTCTTAGAAATTGGCGTGGAAGAAATTCCCGACTGGATGATTGAGCCCGCCCTCGCCGACCTCCGCGCCAAATTCCAAACCGCCTTCGCCGCCTTCCTCGGCTCCTCCCTCGCCACCGAAGCCACGCCCCGCCGCCTGGTCCTCATCACGCGCGACCTCATCGAACAAGCCCCCGACACCGAAAACCTGGTGCAAGGCCCGTACCTGTCCGCCGGCCCCGGAGCCGCCAACGGCTTCGCCAAAAAGAACAACACCACCATCGACAAACTCGCCACCACCACCGACGCCAAAGGCGAGCGCTACATCTTCGCCCAGCTCGTCAAAGGCCAGTCCGCCCAAGCAGCCCTGTCCGCCAAGCTCCCCGAACTCATCACCTCCATCACCTGGCCCAAAACCATGTTCTGGACCAACCGCACCGGCGCGCGCTTCATCCGCCCCATCCGCTGGATTGTCGCTCTCCTAGACAATCAAGTAGTCCCCTTCGAAGCAGCCGGCGTCCAAAGCGGCAACACCACCCGAGGCCATCGCATCCTCGGCGCATCCAGCGTCCCCGTCACCGTCGCCAACTACTTCGAAACCCTGCGCGCCAACTACGTCATCGTCCCCGCCGCCGAACGCAAGCAGCGCATCGCAGCCGCTCTCGCCACAGACGTGGAAAAAGACGAATCCCTCCTCCAAACCCTCACCTATCTCACCGAATGGCCCAGCACCATTC
>Ga0116227_10012592_pt1 | contig 13680 bp, 11 predicted proteins | sample S1TSphgellanicum_FD_89693 | JGI IMG/M metagenome (GOLD analysis project Ga0116227, IMG submission 89693) | Host-associated microbial communities from peat moss isolated from Minnesota, USA - S1T2_Fb - Sphagnum magellanicum MG | ecosystem: Host-associated > Plants > Peat moss > Unclassified...
GCTTTGCGCAATCGCCAAAGCCTTGACGGGGCGATTGTATTTTTTGGTTGGGGTTGTGTGGATTAATAATTGCCGTTTGAACCAAAAACTTGTATCCCTTGCAAAACCAGGGTTTCTGGATTCAGATCAATTTCATTCACGGGTATTGCGCTTAAAAACGTGGGATTCAAATAAGGACGTCCTGTACAAGAGCGCCCTTCGGTTCACCAGTCGCCTACGGAGGGAGACCCTCCTGCAGCGCTGGTTCACTGCGCGTCTCGTAACAGTTTTTGTTTTCTATGACGGATAAATCCGTGGGCTTGGACCCGTCATGGGTAAGGCAGAACGCATTCCATTATTGGTATAAACCATCACATCCACATAAGTGCCCTCTGCCTTGCCCGAAGGGCTGTCAATTAACCTGTCAGAGGAGTAGGAAAACAACTCTCCTTATGCAATCAACAACCTAGCCTTATCCGCTTGTTCTTGCACAGTTTCCTTCAGCCACTCACTGATAGATTTAGCCAGCTTGATAGCTATTGTTGGATCTTTGGTTAAAGTCTCTTGGATTTTTTGCTGCAACTCTGGTTTCTTCTGATAAGCTAGTTCGTCAATTTTCTGATCCGGCACCAATTTGCGTATCCAGCCAGGGATATCTGTATCCTTCACCAACGACCCACCTAAAAAGTAGGCTATTACCCCAAGAATAGGTGCAATTATTCCAGCAAAAATTAGGATATGGAACAACCCTGCTAGAACAACGCCTACGATTAAACCAACAAGGTGTCCAACAAATATAGAAAGTCCGGTAAAATCTTCCAAAGATATGGATGTAGGAACCTTTCCTGTGTGGTCACTCAGTTCAATTGTTTTACTGCCAAATGTGCCGAGTGGTAAACCATACTTACTACAGATTGAATCTGTTTTTTCCCTGACCTCTTGCTGAACTTTTGACAGCCACTCAACTAGACACGTAGTCATTTTGTAATTGGCATCACTTCCCGTTAGCCAAGCTTTGGCTTTCTCCCCTATCTCTGACTCCAAATCTGAAAGCTTGATGATGTCACGATTTCGCCAGGATTGCACTTGTTTCCTGATCACCTCGTCTACCAAACCATTTGCCAGTTCCGCTGCTAATTTCTCTAAAAATTCGGGTATGTGATTCCCAACAATATCTGTCAGTTCTCGGTCAAGGAATTGACTAATTTCTTCCATAAACCAGGCTGTGCGAATGTATACCCGACCCCAACGTGCTAGTCCTCTAGCAATAGAAAGTTCAGGTTCTCCATCTCTTTTGCAAGGCAAATCGGGAAATACCTCTTGACATATTTCCAGAACAAACCACATCTTGGAAGCACTACCAGTGAGGAGGATGGAACTGGGTTGAATGTCTTGTTGAGACAATTTCTGTTTGATCGCCTGCAACTGGTCATGAAAAGCACCGCGCCAACTTTTGTTGCCTAGTTCTGGCACAGGTCGGCTGAGAATTGCGTTCATAATTTTGCCATTGACCAGGGGCAAAATTTTAAATTTTCTTTGAATATCTTCACTACCAACATTAACTAAACTATCTTCGTAAGAATCATGATAGTTAAAGTACTCTTCTTTTGCCTTACGGCATCGGAGTTCACAGCGATTTTTGTATAACGGGTTTTGCTCACAAATTTTTTCTAACTGCAAAATTTCTTCTAGTTGCAAAATTTCTTCATCTCTAAGAAGTTCTCCTAGTCGTAAAATTTCTTCGCGTCCCTCCCTATATTGTCTATGACATTCAAAGGTTTGCTTGAGAATTTCTTTGTCAATTAAAGATGCACCCAAGTCGTGTCCGAAATCTACCGGGGTATCAGACATACCCTTAACGAGGGTATAATCTGTGGTGGACGAACCAATGTCAATGACCAGCACAGACTTTTGTAATTCTTCTATAGTGAATATGCCACTTTCTTTAGCATGCATCAAAGCAGCGCGTGACTCTTTGACTACGATCGCATTTGGCAAACAATCCTCAGAAAGGAGTTGTTTGTAGCTTTCGATTTCTTCTTGCCACCATCCTGATGGACAACCTATGAAAAAATAGTTACTATCTCCTAAGTTAATTTGGTTGGTATCAATCAAATGTTTGTAGATTGCATTCACAAATTCTTTGATATTTTTTTTGTATGCAATCTCATTGAAATGCCTTGTCTTAAAGGCAATTTCAAAGATGGTGGCATCAGGTAGCAGATACGCCATTTCCCCAATGATGATTCCTTTGTTAGGATGATGGGCTATAGCAGTAGTTTGGCTTTTCCTATTATTAATTAGCAGATTTTGAGGAGGACTTTCTTGATTATCTGCTCGCACCCAAGTAAGAGATGTTTCTCCGTGTCCTAAATCAAATCCAATTATTTTTATATCGTGATAATCTTGCATTATTAAAGTGGGGAGTGGGGATCTTTCAAGGGTAGGTTTTTTGGCAGAGCGAAAATAGTTAAGAAAATTGTCAACTATTTAACGTGGTTTGGTCGTTTTCGGATTTAAGCATGGGTTGAAATAGGCAAAAAATGACCAAATACAAAATACCTACCTTTGTAAGGGAGTGGGGAGTGGGTAATTCGTCTTTTCTCATGAACCATTAGCTAACAAGAGATGATGTAGGCTTAATTACATAACCTGGCAAGAGTACCTGGTCATCTTTAACAAAGGCGTGCTTTAGGGTAATGTAATCTGTGATTTCAGGATCAAGACTCGGCTCAAAGTAGAACATTGACTCCGCTTCTATTTCCAAGTCCTCTTCCTCACTAGGTTGATAAACTCGTGTTTGTATCCCGTAGTGTCTCAAAATTGTTGTCGCCTGAGAAATGCGTCTACGCACAGCAATTGGAAGTTGAGTTTGTTCATCTAGCGCATCCGCCATCAAGTCTTGTAGGTACTCCAATAAGTCTAGATTATTTTCCAGACCAGGTAATGGTGCTTTCTCTTCTCTTGCCCCATAGGCAGAAACAGTCATGTCAATTGATTGAAAAGCTTGATAGAGATGGTCAAGTAATTTATCAATATCTATACTTACTTTAACCTCGTTTTTGCGAGGCTCTGGTAGGGAGGCGACATCTGTATTCTCGGGAGACTTCTTTTGCCGAACTATTTTCCCAATTACTCCTCCCGTTATTGCTCCCATTAACCCCCATAAATAACCTCCAGCCAACGTTCCCGCTATACCGCCAGCAATTAGGCTGCTAGTAACTTCGCCATTTTGCTGCACTTGTTGTAATAACGCCTGCTTGTAATAATTAGGCGATGTTAAGGCTTGCAGATTTTTGTCGAGCTGAAAAATTTTTGTAAAAGGCGATAAAGTGTTAGAGGCTAACTCAGTCAAGCCAACGTCACTTTGGAAGTGTGAGTTGGCACTGCTGTTAGATTTTTCTGGTGCGTTTGAGGTAGAATCTTGCAGTTTGACTAATATCAATATGTTAGTGTATTGATTAAGTTCCTTTAACATTACTGTGGCAAGGCGTGCCTGTGGTGGGGTCAATCCTCCAATGTAGTCGCTGTTGAAGTCTGCCAGATTGTTAATCTCATCTTGGACTATCAGGACGACTTGTTCAGTTGTCTCTACAGCTTCTAGTTGAGACTTCAGCTTTTCTTTGATTTCTTGGTAATAAAATACAAGTGTTTTCATAATAAAAAATTTTAAGACATCTCATTTCTATGGTATATCTGCCAGCAGGCAGATAGATATAGCAATCCTATTTGAGATCCGAACAAGGGGGACAAGGGGGACAAGGGGGACAAGGGAGAGGTGTTTGTAAATCATTTAGGATTGCTATATAGCAGTCTTAAATCATTTGTGAAAGTCCAGAGACTTGGTAAATGAGTGTGGAACCGGGTCTCTAAAGCCTGGAATTTTCACTCTTGTAATAGGATTGCTATATTTAAATTAGTAAGATCTATACTGATTACGGACGAAAAACGTTATTATGTAACGAAATGACTTTTCCAAAAGAGAGCATGGAAAATTTCTAGATACAATGAGTCAGGTGATACTTATGGATATAGATAAATTGACTGAGTGTCTGAATGAAGCTCGAGAGTCTTATCAGAAGGTGATCGACTCCGCTCATTATCAGATGGAACACATTAATGCTTTACTTCAGGGATTAGGGTCGCAGCCCGTTCTCAACTCCACGACTTCGAGCTTCCCACTCAACATCGAGCAAAATCAGTTAAACCACAGTACTGAAGGACTGCCACAATCTGATATAGATAGTACTTCTGCTCAGGTTTTGACAACAAGAGATTTTCCCGAGTTGAGCCAGAGCGAATTTAAACCGCCCAAGGAAACTTTGAGGGTAACAGAGATTCAACAAGATGCACCACCTGCTATACAAGAAAAAACTGCGGCGGCTCCCATATCACAGACTTGGGCAACAGGAAACGTTGACTTCTCTGCTTCTGAAGTATTAAATGTCACAAAGGTAGAGAACGCAAACAGTCAGATCTCACACAACGCTGTTTCTGATTCCAATACTCAACAAAAAGCAGGTCAAGACGTTACAAAAAAATCATCGAAAGGCTCAAAAACAACTAAATCAAAGGATCCGAGTCCCACTAAAAATCAGCGCTTTTTGCACCATCCTCGTCCGGTTCACATCCCTTTCGTTCCCAGCCTGAACGGGATGAGATTAGGAGATGCTATTCTCACCGTCCTGCAAGCAAATCCTGAAACTGTTTTTCACAACGATAACGTTGTCCGTGCAATTTATGGTGAGTTAGAAGAAAATCTCCTGCGAATCGCCAAAGATCGGGTCACGAAAGAATTGTCTCGGGGATATAAATTGGGACGCTGGCAACGTCTCGATAATAAACCTGGATGCTATACATTCAGCAAAAAATTGACCGTTGCTTAGCTCCAGTTCGCTCATTCGCACTCTTGATGAATACAAAAAATAATTAATTATTTTTTACCTGTTCGTGATTCAAGCTCTCCGCCACTTCCATGAGAATTAACAATTTCTCATAGTGGTAACTTTGAATTACGGCCAATATAATATGCTGTTAGAGTGAAGTGCGGAGTTAAGAAAATCAGGTAGGATTGAAACCATTGTAGTCTCGTTGTCTATGTTGTCCGAAAATGGCAAAACCTACACAGTATTGTCACTCATTAGACTCAACTGAAAACTATAATGGTTTAAAGTAGATGAGCAAACATTGAAGTTGAATAGGTTAAAAATGGCAGAAACTGCAACCGCTCCGTTAACAGGAAAAGCACTCCTCCAAAAAATTAAGTCTAGTCATTTATCTAAGCGAGAACTTGCTAAAGATAGTGGTTATTACTCGGTGACGAAGGAGGGTGAGACTCGCGCTAATTTAGCAGAGTTTTATAATGCAGTGTTAGCAGCCAAAGGTGTTGCTCTAGAGCCAGAGTCCACTAAAGAAAGACGAGGCAAAGTAGCTGCTTACCGGACATCTGTCCATCAAAACGGTCAAATTGTCATCGGGAGCGCTTACACTGCATTGATGGGATTAAAACCAGGGGATGAATTTGAGATCAAGTTAGGTTACAAGCACATTCACCTGATTCAGCTTGATAGCAGCAAAAGTGAGGAGTCTGATTCCGTCATTTAGGTGGGCTCGATAGTGATAACTAACCCTCTTTAATCACTTTAGGCAAAAAAAATTTGATCCTAGTTGGTAGTAAGCGCTTAAGCCCTTAAGCGCTTATTACGCACAGCAAGAGATCGTGATGATGCGTTACGCTATTGGGCTTCACACCCTACAGAATTGGATATTTTTTACAGCAACCATATTCGTAGGACACTCCGACCGTACCCTACGGTAACTTCTAATGGTGCAAGCCTCCACCTGGATTTCTCACCAGTGAAAAATCCAGGCTAACTACGTAGTTCGTCTGTATTCTTCTAACAGTTGCGGAATATAATCATACCCATCTACACCAATTACGGAAATGATTTTAGACCGATGCTGCTGCAATAAATTCCTGAAAGCTTCTATCCCCATTTGCCCCTGCAAAATTATGAGCAGCCTTGCCGATTTACGCCACTCGTGGGAAGAAATTTGATTTAACAAATACATTCCCAAACAGCCAGTGTAAATTGCTTTGTCCTGGTTTTGTAGATGATCGTAAGCTTCAGACAAATTAGCTAAATTTAAACCTTGAAGATATAAGTCACCAGAAACTTGTGCTGTCTTAAAGCCATCTTCCAGATATTTGATGGCTATTTGCGGTTGTCCAACCACCAAGTAAGCAATGCCTAAACTACTAACACATAAAGCTTTACTTTGAACATCGCCCAATCGTTCTGATAATGTTAAGCCTTGTTGCAAATAGTTAATTGCTGTTTCATAAGTTTCTGGTTCGATTTGTTCTCGCTGCTGCGCTTGCATGACTTCGCTGTAGCCTAAATTGACTAAAGCATTGGCTTCTCCTGTACGATCACCTGCTTGTCTACTAAGTATTAATGCTCTTTGGCTATAATTAATTGCCTCTGCATAATTTTCTTTGGCAACGTAGGTACGACTCAGGTGGTTAAGATTGGCAATTTCACAGGCGCGATCGCCCGCATTGCGTGCTATCTCCAACGCTTGCTGATGAAACTGCGCGGAACGATCATATTGCCCTAAAGCTCGCTGAGAATAGCCTAAAAGTGTTAAAATTCGGGCTTTTTCCTGAGTTCCCTCAACTTGGCGTAGCGGTTCATTCAAGTAGTTCAGTGCGTCCCGCAAATATGTGCCAGCAAAAGAAGCAAAAATGCCACCATACAAGGGAAAGTATGGACGCTGGGTAAAGGTGCGGAGAATTTGTAACAGGACTTGCGAAGATGATTTCCCGTAGAGTGTATTCTCACCCAAACCATTTGCTAGTTGACTCCAAATTACCGCAAATGTCAAGAAAGTTGAAATGGACAACTTTGACCCAGCTTGGACATTGTAAGCTTGTTGGTCAAACCAGTTAACTAACCCCCGTTGCAAGTACTGGAAAATTATCGCTATTTCCACCCAGTCACTCAGGATCATACCACGCTGCTGTTGAGCAAATTCAATGACAGATTGCTCGATAGCCAAAGTGCGAAACAGAGATGCGGGTAACTCGCTATTTACCTGCTTTGCCCAAGTTGCCCAAGGACCTCGTTCTCCAGGTATACCTCCAAATCCCAGTGATTGGCTTTGCTCATACATCCAACTTACCAAGTGGTCTTGTAGTCGTTGCCAAGAAGCTAAACCACGAATGATCCCATCTGATATTTGCTGTAAATCAGAATTCGCTTGAGCGAATGGCTGTAAGGACTTTGACAACTGCTGGATCTGTTGTAAAGAAAGCGGATACTTTTGGTTGGGATCAATAACACGTAATAATGCAGCGAGATGCGATCCAGCATCGGCTGTGGTAATTTCTTTAACTGCAGTGGCGATCGCATAATTAGCTTTATTTTGCTCTTGAGCGCGTTGCCATTGACTTTGGATCGTCTTAATTGCTCTCAAACTGCGAGTAGCTTTTGCTTGCTTGAGTTCATCAATTTCTGTGTCTACTTGTTGCTGGGTAGAATTTAGGCGATCGCTCAAAGCTAGCTCAAACACTTCCCCAGTGTCAGTTGTGACACCTTTTAGTAACATTTGATACACTTGTTCCTGAGAGCTAATCTTGCCCTTGAGCGTGTTTTGGACAATTTCATCGATTAAGGCGAGATAGCGATCGCGTAGTGACAAAGAGTCAGACACTTTAGCAACCAGAAAGCATTACGTTAATTTTAATTGTTGTTTTGGCAAATGGGTGAATGGTTCATGGCTATTCCGTCTTCCCTCTGCCGATACTCAAAGCAACGACCATCTGGTAATTCTATAATCGGTACGCCAAGCCTTGAGTAAAAAATTGGACGACTATTTGCTTGATGTGTAGCAACTTCTTTCTTAACAGCGGCTTGGAATTTCGCCCCTGATATGATTCCTTCGGGTGGGCAGTGCCCACCTAGCCCTCCCACAAGGGAGGTGCAAGATGTCAGCAACGCGACACCACCAGCTGAATAAATGCATCAAGTAGGGTTTTATTTAAGTTATTTATAAGGTATCTGTTAAAACAGTTGCAAAAAGCGAAAAATGGCTCGCACCCCTACATTAACGTTTGATCGTGGCACATTAATTCTGCATCCACCACCACGCGGCAGAGCTTGGATGGATTACGCTACATGGGATGATCGAGTTGAAAAATTCCGCATTCGGGCGATTCAATACCGTCCCTTGGTGGAAGCACTACAAGCGGAAAATACTAACTTTATCGACGAGGCAAAGGCATTTTTGTCTCTAGAATTAGTTGCCAGTCTAGAGATGGAACCCTACCTTCATCAAAGTGAGGCGTTAGCAGCTTGGAAACTCGCCGGAAGGCAAGGAGTCGTGGTGCTTCCCACAGCAGCAGGAAAGACTTATTTGGCACAAATGGCAATGCAAGCGACGCCGCGTTCAACGCTGATTATCGTACCGACGCTGGATTTAATGCATCAGTGGTATGCACACTTGGTAGCAGCGTTTCCTGATGCTGAGGTGGGTTTGCTGGGGGGTGGTTCGCGAGATAAAACACCGATCCTAGTTGCCACTTACGACAGTGCAGCAATTCATGCGGAAACGCTGGGAAATCAGTATGCATTGTTAATTTTTGATGAATGTCATCATTTGCCGACAGATTTTAATCGGGTGATTGCGGAGTACGCGATCGCACCTTACCGTCTCGGACTTTCCGCCACACCGGAACGGACTGACGGTAAACACGCTGACTTAAATATCCTCATAGGTCAAGAAGTATACCGCAAGCGGGCTGAGGAACTGGCAGGAAAGGCCTTAGCAGAACATGAAATTGTGCAAATTAAGGTGAAACTAGCGCAACAAGAGCGGGAACGGTACAATCATCTCATTCAAGTTCGTAACGATTTTTTGCGGGAATCAAAGATTTCTTTAGGGAGTCTTCAAGGTTGGCAGCACTTTGTACAGATGAGTGCGCGATCGCAAACCGGACGTCGTGCAATGTTAGCACACCGCGAAGCCAAAGAAATCGCTTTAGGTACCGATGGGAAATTACGAATTCTGGCTGATTTGCTTGCACAACATTACCCAGAACGGACTTTGATTTTTACTGCTGATAATGCTACGGTTTATCGTATTTCTAGTGAGTTTTTGATTCCAGCAATTACGCATCAAACTCCGGTAAAGGAACGTCATGAGATCTTAACCAAATTTCGGGAGGGGGAGTATAAATCCCTGGTTGCTTCTCATGTGTTGAATGAGGGTGTAGATGTACCTGCCGCGAGTATTGCAATTATTTTATCTGGGACTGGTTCGGCAAGGGAGTATATTCAGCGATTGGGAAGGGTTTTAAGGAAGGGGAAGACGCAGGATAAGCAGGCGATTTTGTATGAAGTGGTGACCGAGGATACGAGTGAGGAAGGCACTTCGGCGAGGAGACGAGGGAACGAACCGCCACGACGCCAACAGAAGAAAGAGGGGACAGGGAATTTGCACGTTGTGTATGGCAGTGGTCAGGAAAAGAGTTATAAGGCTGCTGAGCAAATGGAGATAAATTATTCAATAGAAAATAAACCGCAGACGGACGCAGATGAACGCTGATATATTTGGGTGCATCCCAGTTTTGCAAAAAAACGATCAGTAGTGTGATCCGGAAAGCTCACATGGACTACAAGCGAGCAAGATGCTCGCACTACAAATTTACGAAAATGGGATGCACCCGATATATTTAAGATGAATATGATTATTCGCCTACAGATTTTCATTTGGTGATTACTGAGTAGGCGATAGATAAACCCATAGAACATTTATTAGGCTCAGGAATCAAAGCTGAGAATTTAAATAGCGCGGAATGTGGGATCAATTTAACCCGGAACAGGTGAAGGCGGCCCAGTAATAAGGGTGAGAGAAAGGTTTAGACTCTCGACAAGTTGCTATCAATAAGCGATCGCTAAATTCCTGACTAAATCTGACTTTCGGCATTTAGCTCTGATTATTCTCTTCCCAGAGTGATTAAAGAGGGTTAATCAATTCGCTACTTGTGGTTTTATCCTGTGCGAGGATTTCGACTAAATACTTTTCTGTCTCGTCATCTAGGTTTACGCTTAACGGCAAAGGCGCTATCGGGTTGGCTTTGTAGTTCGATATGGAGTAGCAGCCAGGTTTCTTCACCGTCCTTGAGCCACACTTTGAGTAGTTTATCGAAAAAGCGTGTTCCTACTTCCGCGTCCCGGACAATCTTCTGAAACTCCTTATCAAGGAATTCATAGCCACGTTCCCAGGCTATCGCCTGGTGCGCTTCGGGAAAGAAAAAGGCGACGAATGCCTCGAAATACTGCTCAATCGAGCTTTTCCACGATTCGTCGTAGTTTGCGGGAACGTTGGTTTCCGGTTCCATCATGCCGTTACAATCAATTTTTATCGTCCCTTAAACAATGGCATAGAAGTTATCCGCGTTCTTCATGGTGCAAGAGATATCGAAAACCTCTTTTGACATAATTGCCAAAAATTTAAAATGTAGGGTAAGAGCTTGCCTACTTTAGCTTGAACTTTTAACGGTGGTAACATGATACCCATAACCAACGAACTTCTGACCGAAATCACCCATCGCCGGGAGTTCCTTCTTAAAGTTCTCTAACCATCTGCGTTCATCTGCGGTTCAAAATTCCAATGTTACCAACAGATCTACTAAGTTACAGGCAAAATGGGGAAGCAATAATCCCAAAAAGACTGAAAATTGACGATAAAAATTTAGAGGTAGCAACTGAGTTAATATCTTGTTTTCGAGAGGCTGTCGGTAATACACAAGGTGCCCTTGAGCGTCAGTTGTTGGAGTTGGAGGGGGACACTCCAGATTACAGGGTGAAGCGAGGTTTGGCTTATATTCTCAAAAGCAGCTTTTCCACATTTGAAGTTGTTAGCCCCCTAGAACCTCCAATGTTGCGAGAAAGAGTGTTTTCTCTGGCGGCGAAATCTGTTCAAAGTCGAGAGTTCGCAGCAGTGACTTTGAGTAAAGTTGCCGATGAGTTGAGTCGTGAACTTGAGCGGGAAGTTGTACCAGAACAGGTTCGTGATGGGTTATATGCTGATTTAGCAGAAAATCGAATTTTGACTACTTTTGATGCACCAAATCCACAGGATATGTTGCATCGATATAACTTATCTCAGGTGCAGGGTATTTTTTATAAGGCCAGTCAACTGGTAATAAACGCTCATCGCAATGTTCCAGGACAATATAAGCTTTTGTTTCGCTATCTCAAGCTGTTTCAATTGATGGCTTATATTGAGGGTGATGCTGACCACGGGTTTACAATTACGATTGATGGTCCTACGAGTTTGTTTAATCCTAGTACGCGGTACGGTTTGGCAATAGCTAAACTGATTCCTGCATTACTTCATGTTACTAAATGGAGTCTTGCTGCTACGCTGCAAATTCGTGACCTCTATACAAATACTTGGAAAACAGGACGTTTTACTCTCAATTCTGACTGTGGTTTGGTGTCTCACTACCCACCAGGAAAGCCCTACGATAGTATGCTAGAAGCTTCTTTTGCTGATAAGTGGGATTCACTGAAAACTGATTGGGTGTTAGAGCGCGAAGTTGACTTAATTCCTATTCCTGGAAGTGTGATGATTCCCGATTTTAGATTAGTTCATCCTGATGGGCGTACTTTCTTATTAGAAATTGTCGGTTATTGGCGACCAGAATATTTACAAAAGAAGTTTTCACAGGTGCGACGTGCAGAATGCAATAACTTGATTTTGGCTATTTCTGAGCGATTGAATTTGGAAAAAGCAGGTGTAAAATTAAATGATGTCCCCGCTAGAATTATTTGGTTTAAAGATAAATTGTTGCCGAAAGCGGTACTAGCAGTGATTGACTGATAAAGGAGGAATCTTAAGCCATATGACGATAAGTAGCTAATGGTAACCCAGTTCGCTGCTTAACATCAATCAATGACTTATAGTCACCTCGTCGTTGCCTTTCTGCAATGATTTTTTCAGCGATCGCAGCATCCAGTCCACAACCAACCAGTTGCTCAGTTGAATATATGTTTAATCGTTTCCAAGAAAAATCAGCTTCTTTCTTATAGTCGTAGCTAAACGTAATCATCGGCGCAATGCGAGCTACATGATTTTCCGGAATACCTGCAATTTCTGTTAACTCTTCTGTATGGGTAAAAATATATCCTTCATTGAGGAGTGATTCAATGTTATTGGCATATACTATTGGTAAGCCTAAGGTGTTCACTAATTCATTTTTTGAACACTCATTAATATCTATCTTATTGCGACTATTAGCAACTAAATTTGCTAACTCTGTTTCTTCAGGAATTGGCAAGTTTTTTGGATAAACTTTAGCTAAAAATCTTGTCTTCAAGTAGAAAGCCACGCCAATTTGAGCTAGCCATATCAGTCCTACTACACTACTTGAAGATAAAATAAAACCTAGTCCAGTAAAGCCTACACCTAGTACAATCCAAGCATTAGTCTTTGATTTGTAACCTGCATAAGCAATAGCTAATCCCCCCAAGGCAGGAATTAATGATAACCACACCCAAGAAGGGGTTTGTTGAAACCAAGAAGTAGATCTTGACACAGTAAATCAACCAATATATTTGAATTACAAAGATTTCAGCAGGTTTTGTCGTTTTTCTTCGTACTCTTCAGCGGTAATGACACCAGAATCATAAAGCTTTTTCAGGTCGGCTAAAGCCCTGGTCGCGTCTTGAGCCGATACTGCTCCCCCTGAATAACCTCCTGCTATGTCTTTGTTGTACTTAATATTAAAATCTGAATCTGACATAAAAATTAGTAAGAAGAACTCAAAAAATGCTATCAGCATTGGAATGCCAGTCCAGCAAAATAATAGATACAGAAACCCAGCTACATTTTCACCAAGGTAGAATTTATGAATGCCTAGGCTACCTAGAAAAAAGCAAATAATAATCGCTGTAGATTTACTTTTCATGTTTGCTCTAATTATACTCGCTTATGGGATTTCACGATGAACGCCGCTTATGTCTACCAAGTTTACCTGTAAGAAATAAGAGTATAAGGATACCTAATTGGACTTCCAGTAAAACAAAGTAGCCTTTAAATATATAATTTAAATCTGTAGTTGAGTTGAAGTAAAAAATCAGATTACCTAATGCTATATATGGTAGTAACCGAAAATCATGTAATTTAAACTTTCGCTTTTGATTTTTAAAGTCAAGCATCAACTTATTTGGTAAATTTTAATTTTTTTTTCAAATAAAGATGAAGATATGAAAAACTGTCTCAACCTAAGTAAGCATTAATTACGATAGTTCAAACATGATATAGCAATCCTATTTGATTTACAAACACCTAGGAACAGGCTCCCTATGGTAGGCGTATTCCAGTAAGGCTGCGTTTGGATCTCATTTAGGATTGCTATACTATTGTGTAATTAGCTGTTATGCATCACTAAATACACTGAATTATCGTTAGCTTACTCAGTGAAGTTTCCGTAAACTTTCTGAAGCAATATAGAGCTTTTTAAGCTAGTAAGTAGGTGTGCCGGAAAATTTACAACTATTTGAGAAGGAACCCACGCTTAAAAACGTGGGATTCAAACAAGGACGAGAAAGTTTCTCGCGCCCTTCTCCTGTCGGAGACGCTGCGCGAACGGGTGACGCTCGAGTACTCGCTACCGCTGCGCTATCGCTA
>Ga0116227_10012593_pt1 | contig 13675 bp, 10 predicted proteins | sample S1TSphgellanicum_FD_89693 | JGI IMG/M metagenome (GOLD analysis project Ga0116227, IMG submission 89693) | Host-associated microbial communities from peat moss isolated from Minnesota, USA - S1T2_Fb - Sphagnum magellanicum MG | ecosystem: Host-associated > Plants > Peat moss > Unclassified...
AAAAAAATTGGTAATTTTCAAAAAAAAAAGAAAAGAAAAAAAATTGAAGGGAAAGAAAACCCCCCTTTGAAAACAAAAAAAAAAAAAAAAAAAAAAACCAAAATTTGCTTCAAAAACACAAAGATGAGGTTCTTGTGTATTGCAATATAGAAGTTCACAAACATGGGTTGATTTTGGATCATTGGGCAAAGGCTTAAGGTAGAATACAAAACTCTACAACTTCGAGCTTCAAACTAGATAAATCAAAAAACAAAAACAAAGAAAAATGGAACTACATACCTCAACCCTTGTTCTTGCTTGCCCAAATTGAAAGCTTGTAAAACTCCTTCACCACTTCAACAAATACCACCAAAACCACAAATAGCATTGAATATCCAAACACTCAACAACCTACTTCATTGCAAATCAATAGAAGACAATCCATTCCATCACCAACCACTCCTCCAACTAAGAAAAAATCTAAACCTCACCACCCCATAAAATCTATCAATGTGAAGAACTAAGAAATCATGTTAAAACAAAACCACCTTACAAAACTTATGTGAACACATAACCATATTCACACCATATACCAACATGGTGTGAATAGCATTGATTAGTGGACAAGTATTCTTGAACGCATAGTCCCTTTCCTTATAAGGATGCTTGGCCCAACAAAGGAGAGAATATTTTTTAGGTCTAAAAAACTTTTAAATAAAATTTTGTCTCTTTTTGAAGGGGACACTACAACATTACCTTATAAAGTTGGATGCTATGTGAGGGAGACAAATTTTCATTGAAAAGATGCCTTCTTATCTTTGAAGTCTAAATATTAACAATTAAACAAAGATTTTTTTGATTTTTTTTTGTTTTTTTTTCCTTGCCTTTTTCCCCTCTCTCTTACAAGGTGCTTATGAAAGACTTGGAGAAATTTCCTAATATATTTGGAGGGCACTTTATGTTGATGAAGAACCCTCCTTAAAAAAAAGAGAAAGATATATTACACCTATTATTTAGGAGTAGGAGGCACCTTATGCCTAAAAGTAGGCATGAAGTCCCTCCCTACACCTACCTTGACAACCCAACCCAATCCAACCTAATTTTGTTTTAAAGGAACAAAAAATTTGAATTGCCAATGGGGGATGAAAAGATTGAATGATGAATGTTAACACTTATAACAACAACTAGGGCAAGGAATAGAATTAGTGTACAAATATCATCTTAATTTCAATTTGGTGGGTCCGTCCTAAATGAAAATTGGAGAGTGGAGATGGTGGAGACAACAATATTCCAAGTATCCTTAAAGTGACTTTTCTCGGAGCTATGGGAATGAAACTCAATTTAGGGTTAGGTCATTAGATTGACAACATTGACACCCACAAAGTTCATAGGGGTGTATATAACCCAAGTGGTTTTGGACTAGGTTACCAAAGAGACCATTCTTCAACCATTAATGGCTAAAAAGGATGTTAATATTCATTAATAGTCGAATTTAGACTAGAACTTTTTTTTTTCTCAATTTCCTTTTTCCTTAAATGACCAAAGAAAATTTTGTGGGGAAAGAATAGTGCAATATGTTGTCTAGTGTAGATACAAAACAAGATTGTAAATGGATTGTAGGGCATGAATAGGTAAGGAACTATAAACTTCTTATTTGTAAAAATTTTCAAACAATATCCACAAATTGGCAATTGGTTTCCATGGAGACCAACCAATGTTGTAGCTAGCATGGAGTGTGTGTCCAACAATTGCTTATCAATGGTTGGGGTCCATTTCACAAGGAATGTGCCAAGCTCGATAGGATGAAATGTTATGTCATCATGTGGTTATGGGTTCTACTAAGGCATGTTCCATAGTGTGACCCATATTCCCCACCATTGATTCACATTGCAAAGTGGAACCAATGGAATGAAAAGTTGAAGTGGAAGATGACCATCTTTCCCACCTAGGAAGCAACCTAAACCTAAACTACCCATACTTGAATAGAACACCATTACCCATTGTAAATAGCATCTTGCTAATGTCATTGGGTAAGAGCTCCCAAGTTATGTTACATATTTTGATGCCTTCTTGAGAGTTTTGTACACTTTTTGCACGTCCCAGGTCACTGGTTGGCTGAACCTCATAACTCACTTTCTTCTATGTCCCATAACTTGTAAGCATGATGATGCTCCCTCCCGTACAATTGGTTGATTGGCTCATAACCAGCTTGAGCACACAAGATTACCATGAATAGTCCTCAGGTCTCTTTGGTAACCTAGTCCAAAACCACTTGGGTTTTAGTAGGACCACCATTGGGAGAAGCATGGGGAACCTAAACACACTCCAAGAAAATAAAAATAAAAATACCATGAAACAAAATTTGAAGAGTCTTATTTGAAGAATCTTGAATTAGAAGAAGGGACCACATTGTGTATTGAGATTTTTCAAGGGGAATGGAACCCAGGAAAAGGTAACAAGATGAGAGGAAGATGTTGGGTTAGAAGGGGATTGTCTGAGGAACTTCAAATTGAAGGGCAAAGCACAAAGATATTGTTTTGCATTTTGATCAAAATTTTCTAATCATATCCATGAAGTCACCTTGTCTTTGGGACCTACTTTGACTCTGAAATTTCATGTTTTTTCATTCCCCAATTGAAGTGAAACTAGAAAGTGCATGAAATCAAGCACCATTTAATGAAACTGGGTATCACTTCACAAAAATTTAAAAGACTTGATTTTTACAAGATGTGAGTTAATGAAGAACATAAGTAGCAGTGAAGATGCAAGTAATACAAATCTTAGAACTCTTGTAAGGGCCAATTTAAAGGTGAGAACAACAAATCTAATCTCTTAGCTTTTTCATGCTTATTTTTAAATTCTCATTTTTTGTTTGGTCCCCAATTTCAGGTACTTCACAAGTGACTTGCCTTGGTTTCACTTTAGTATCAAAAGATTCATTCCATCTTTAGTTTCATTGCAAGACAAGAAAGAAAAACAAAAAGAAAGGAGTATAACAAAATTTGGTACATGCTCCAAAAGCCTTCAGTGCTATGCTATTGTCTCAATGCCCAATTACTAAAAGGAATTCTACTATATGGACATGGAGAAATTTCCTAGTGTATTTGTATTTGGAGTGCACCTTGTATTTGGGAATATCCCTCGGAGAGAAGAGGAGAGAATTTACATCTTTTTTCTTTTGATTGTGAAGGAAGTTATGTGTACCTACTCATAGGTTTAAGATCCTTTTCATGCCTAAAAAGTAGGTGTAAAACCTAAGAACCCTCCCCTTCCTATACTTCATTATCTATGTATGTATGATTAGGTTCATGATAACGCTTGCCTTGTGCTTTATGATGGGTGAAGTACCTTAGGGTTTTATCCTATGCTTAATATGGGTCTAGATGATACTAAACACAAAATTTCAATAGGCCTTCATGTGCTAATCACACCATAGTTAGAAGGGGATAGTCTATCATTTCTCTTGCACCCACCATCCATCAACTACGGTCCATTGGTGAGTGTTGGTTCACACTCTAACCCTAGGACCACATTGGTGTTTAGTTTCAAATGGTTGGGCTTAGGTTGATTTCATAGATCCAAAAAAAGATGCAAAGCAACAAGACGAACTTGGATGGCAACTAGAACTTGACCTTGATGTCATGTGTTACTAGATTGACATTCAACATGCTTAAAATTAAAGAAAATCACACACATAAAAAACATACACACAAATGGAGATGAGCAAGCTCCTTGCTCTTGGGAGAATGAGCATGTGACCCATGTGAAGCCCAATGTGCCCAACAACCCTAATTGTGCCCCCACAACCCTAATTGCATCAATGTGAATCAGGGTTAGGGTTAGATTGCTTTGCCCGAAGCCATGAATTTCATGCTTCCCTTCAATGTGTTTTTCATAGCCCATATAATAAAGATTCGTGAAGTTACCTTGTCTTTCGGCCTTAGTTTGACCCTCTAATCCCTGGTTCATCCTGAATTTGCATGCAGCCGAATTGTGAGTGAAACTGGGGGTGTTTATGCGCATTCTCAATGTTCAGACCCGTGTTGGGCGGTTATTAGAGATGGGAACAGACCCCTGACGGTTATCAGGGCGGTCCTGAAGATTCAGAACCCCGGTCCTCAAAAGAACCAATGACCCAGTTCTGGTAATAACCACGGTTCTAAAAAATTGTTGAAAAAAATTCAAATAACCGGCCATAAATTTGCTGACTTGTTGTCGGTTCTTTGATGAAAACCGTCGGTTCTTTAAGGATATTGAAATAAGCAAAGGCTGCGATGGTTCTGTGCACCACTGGTTTAGACTGGTGTTGGGTGGGTATATTTCAGTATATCAGCCGGGTAAGTGTAAAGACAAAAATTTAACCCCAATACCAGGATTGTAAATACAGTTAGGCCTACTTAAATTGGAATTGAAAAAAATAAAAAAAGAAAAAAGAAAAAGAAAAGGAAGGCCCACCTGTAAAGTGCCAAAAAGGGCCAAACATAATTTCCAAATTTCCTGGCACAGCTGCCCAATCAAATCTCAGCTTTTCGCGCCGGGCACGTGACCGCACCACCACAGTGGCTAACTTATCCTGGATGATGAGTTTCAGCTAATCATGGTTACTCATTATCCCACTCAGTTAGTGGGTGTGAAATCCAGGTTTAGGGTATGAGGCCGGTACACCTATCCCTAGTATGGAAGTGTAGGGTAAGGACCCGAGTCAGGGCATTACGCCCTGGGAGTCGAGGCAGAGCCCGAGGTTCAGGGCGTAATGTCCTGACAGTTGTCAGGCCTTAATCCTACACCCTACACTTCCATACTAGGGATAGGTGTACAGGACAGGAAATAGGTAGCTTACACCTACTTTGCACGGACAGGAAGTACCTTACGCCTATCAAGTAGGCGTAGGTGTAGGCTGCTTCCTCTTTTCAAGGAGGCTATATACCTAGATTTAAGGTGTTCTCCATAATTTTACACTAGAAATTCTAATTATGGAGAACACCCAACCCCTTTGGGCTGGTATAAAATGGGTACAATAGGGGGGGAGGGGGACTGAAATAGGGGGCAACCAAATGTTTTGACCCCACACTATGTCCTTCCTAAAGTCTTAACTCTTTTTACTCAGTGTGTAAAAGGCCCCACATGGGGCCAAAGAGCGAATCCCTCTTAATTTAATTAATTTAATTTATAAAAAAAAAAAGCTAACCCTAATTTTGGTTTCATCACCTACTTCCCCTTTCCCTATGATCTCTTCCCTTTCTCTTTATTTTTTTGCAATTTAAGTGTGTGTTCTGAGTAGATGTGGGTGTAAAAAAACTAATGCCTTTGTTTGTGGTCTTCCTGTCCTTGGCCTCACAGACAGCCTTAATGAATGTTGAGAAACAAAAAAATTTATTGAACAGATTTCATCTAAACATCCTTCTTTGGTAAAACTAGGCTGGGGTCTAATTGATCATCAGGTCGGGAAGTTATAAGTTACTTTCACTTCTTGCCATCCATGGGGATGGGGAGGTAAGTGGATGAAATTTCAAATGGCAAGTGGATGAAGCTCCCCACCCCTTTGGAGTAATAGCATCTACATTTCCAAATGGAAAGATAACATGCGTTTCCTACACCAGTTGGATGGACGGTGGTCTATTGGTCATGGAGTTCAAAGAACATTCATAGCCCTTGAGTTTGTGTGTCCAATGGAACAAGAATTGCTCAATTTGGTTAAGAAATGAGGAAAATATTGGTAAGTGTTCAATGATAGGTACATGTTCGGTAATGGGCAGTTTTACCCTAGCGGATTAACTAAAACTACCATGAATAAATAAGTGGAGGTGCTAGTTACGGTCTAGAATAATCCCTAGTAGACACAATGCAAGCTGGACCTGGGTCATTCCGTTCAATTAACCCAGACTATGGGTCAAGCGGAGTTTTGCAGAAAGCAGCTTGTTTTTAGGCTCAAGTCTTCGATTTGAGACAAGATTTTGCTTTTGGAAACATTCGTACCACAGAATATAGAAAGTTAGGGTATACAGTATAAGGCTTGTGGCCATTCTGCATAGGAATGGTTGGTCAAATAACAAAGGTGGAAATTTAAAAGTGTATTATGGGATTTAAAACATACTTAACAAAGTTAGTTCACGTGCATTATGGGATTACATGGGTCCTCTATGAACCCCTAGTTATGGACTAACCACAACTGAGTTGCGAAGGTTCCACTTTGGTTAACCTAGGTTCCACTTCGTTTAACCTTTAGTCTAAACCCTCCTACTTCCTTCTCACACTACCTAGGTAACTATGTAAGTGGGTTAACATAGGTGACTAGGTAAGAATGTAAGCGATTACTATGAAGGTTGGTAAGTAGGTAAGGCAATTGGTTGGTACCTACTAGTTAGGTAGTTGCATTTGGATGGTTGGTACATAGCTAACCAACCATCGTGGTTAGCTATGGGGTAGAATCGAATGAAAAAGTGTTTCCTGTCCACACACCATCCATCTTGCATCATGCGCTGGTCGGTGCTTGGTTCACTCTGGCCGCCCACATGGAGATTCAATAAAACCAACCGATTACTACTCACTTGCTCGCTAGCGCGCCCATTTTGGGCCAATTTTTGTTGGGTCAAATCGTCCCCGGCCTCGTTGACCATTGAGTCATTAGGGATATGAGGGATTGGGTATTGGGGTCCCCTTGGTCTTGAAAAGAACCAACGAGTCTTAGACGACTTGAAATTTTGTTTGTTGCATCGAAGGAAGGGTTGACATGGCTGAAGATCATGTTGGCCGGCTCCGCTCGAGAGTATGTCAAAATCACATTTTATGCATATAGAAAAAACTTTCAACGTCAAACAAACAAACAAACAAACAAACGAACGAACGAACAAAGGAAGCATGCAACTTCAGCTTACTAGGTCATATGATACCCTTTACCTGTGCAAGTGGCCGGATTGGAATTTATTTGTCATGTGCTTTATAGCAACTCGAGGACGGACATCCCAGCCCGTGTGGCTTAGGTGTCAGGTGTCATTTGCTCATTTTTGTGGTGGGTGGGTGGGTGGGTGTGATTGAATGAAACATGGTCATCTTTGGCAAAGATCCAAAAAAATAAAAAATAAAAAAATAATTTTTTAAAAAAAATTTAAAAATATTAAAAAATAAAAAAACCAACAACGCCAACGATAAATAAATAATTCCATGTACTCCGAAAGAGGAGAAAATCATCCATTGGTGGGGGAAAAAGAATAATGCCCTTTGGATTTCATGAAAACAAACCACACAAGATGCCTAATATGAGGGCGGTGTGCCTCAAGGTAAAAGGTAAGGTATGTAACCACACGGGTACCTACTAACCTCAAATTCTTGAGTAAAGGTGGCTATATTTAACCCAAGAGATGTTTGTATTTAGGCTTACAATTCCTGGTTTGGTTTTAAAACAGGAATTTCTAATGTTTAGAAGCAACTACACCCTCCCCCCTTTCCCCCCCCCCCAAAAAACCAAAAAAAAAAATCTGGTTCCGCCATTAGGGTTTAGGGTTTAGGGCGGTGACAAAGTGTTGACATAGCGGACCCAATGGGTACTAATCAAAACTAGGACCTTGAAAACTTCGGGTGGGTCTTGAGTTCAAAGTCAGCAAAACTAATTTGAAACCATGTTCTGTTCCAAAGTCAAATTATTTTTTGAAAACTTAGCCCTATACGGTTTCACATTATTTTTCCTTTAGGGGGCTGACAAGGGGAGGGTTTATTATGCGAGTGTTGGGCGGTTCTTTGATTCCGGGCCAAACCCCCATCGGATGTAAGACCACGTATATAATAGGTATGTATAATCCATGGAGGCCAAAATTTGAAAGACCCAGCCCTAGCTCTGATGCAAAAATAAAATAAAATAAATGAATATAATATAAATAAAATTTTAAAATCACAAGAATTGAATTGAAAAATGATTTTAATAAACAGCACTACAAAATATAGAGCTTCAAGGGACAAATCTTTTCTTTTCACAAATAAATACATATCCATCATTGTTGTATTTGTCCAATGCTAACAAACCATCACGAGAGTTTTAAAAAATAAAATAAAAAAAATTTCATAAGCGAAAAAAGAGAATAATGATTCACATTTGGTATATTGGACCACAACATGTGCAAAATTAAAATTGTTTATATTCATTTCTAACAATGTAAATGCATATGTATGTTTTAATATTATAAGGAACACTTTTGTACTCTTTAAAAAAAAAAACAAACACTTTGTTCATTTGTAATCCAACAATGCAATTTAACAATCTTTGTTTGTTGTTGCACCAAATATCAAAGATTGTCTTCTAATCCATATTGTCAACTTCAATCTCACATAATGAAATGCACATTTGATGTTTCGATGTGTCGAATTTCAAACATGATGAAAAATGATTTTTTTAGAGCATCTTGTTTGAAAAATCCTCATTCATTCACGTATGTTTGTGCTTGTTGGATTAACAAATACCTTCTGCCAATGGTTCATCAAGAATGGCCAATTGGTATGCCAATGATGCTATGCTATGTTCGAAAAACACCATGACTCAAATAACTCTTTGTTTTCACGTTCATGTTTTAAATTCTTCAAGAATTCAAGTAGTTGAAGTTTGCACAAAGCACTATCAACTTCTTCCGACTTTCAATTTGTCACCAACCTCTTTAGTCATTAGGTCATCATTGTCAATGGGATAATACTTAAGACTAAACAACTTTGAAACATTGAAAATTGGCAAGGCAAAAAATTGTTTATTTAGATTGTCTATAACTCCTTGCACTTGCTCTTTAACCATTGCCTTCATCTTCTCCAATGAATCATTTCAATTAAATTAAATATGTGTGTGTGTGATGCATGTAATGCATCATGTTATAATCTCATTTGTATCATCTTAAAGAACCGTTTAAAATAATAATAATGCTGATGAAAGGGTGAAAGGTCTTAGTGCCATGTGCAAAATTATTTGGATTTTAAAATTTATTTTTTAATAGTGAAAATGGATGTTTAAAAAAAATGCACCAATGGTAAAAATGTCAATCATGTCATTTTTAATTAATTGGTTGAGTTTGTTGAATTGAATCAAAACATTTACCACTACATGCAAAATCAAAAAAATTTGTATCTCGCAATTTCGTGATGCATAAAAATTTCTTGTTTTATTTATATGTCCTTCACATGCACTTTAAACACACAATATCCGTGTGCAAAAACTATGAACCTATGAAAAATGAATTTCACATGATTTTCATTCTCCACTATGAGATGCAAAGTTTGTGATGAACATAAATTGAAATTGGTATCAAATAGCTTTATTATATCAATGTGTTTCGAATAACCTTACTATATAAGAAGCATTCCAAAAACCTACTCATGAGATAATTATGTCACTAAATGAAATTTTAAGATGTCCAAAGATGTGTTATTGAATGCTTCCATGAGCCAATTCTCTTTTCCTATTGTTCATGTATTGTAGCCTTCTTGCCAAATTTATGTTCATTGCAAATTTCATGTGATAACAATTTTTTTTTCTTGCCAACATTTGATAGGCAAAAAATTTCTTGTCTTTCTTTGCCCATCAAAATGCATGTAATGTGCAACAATAGATACAAATTCTTACTTGAGCGATAATTATTGAATTTAGTTTCATTTGTTGGCCAACCACAATGATTGGTTCATGTGTGATGTTTAAAGTATTTCACCTATATATATATATAGTCCAATATTTACTATTTGTTGGGTGAGGGAGGGATGACATTTAATATAAATTCAAATGTGATAAATATTGCCCCAAATATGATTGATGCATCACTAGAATTACTTTAAGAACATTGGTGTAAGATGTCATCGACTTTTAACTAGTAAGAACTCTCTTGTATTCTAAGAGGGATATTCACGGATATAACATGCCTTTCATATCCACTAGGACTCTTTTTCAAGAGTTTTTGAGAGTGCTTTATGTGTAAGATAAAGCTTGAGGCAATTGGCTTTATTGAAATAAGGGCTCGTGTGAGGCAAAGCCAATTGTAGGCTTGAATCTTATAAAACCCCAATGTCAAGGGCTTTCCCAATTGCAAAGACGCGCTCCAAATCCCAAAAAATTAAAAATTAAAAAAATTTCAATGATATCTAGAGGGTTCTTGCTAGATATTATGGGGCAAAAAAAGAAAAAGGGAGGGCAGATGTTTTTTTTTAAAAAATAAAAATTCCCACCACCCTTTTATGGGCGTAACTCAAGTTACGCGGATTAATGAACCCTCTAACTATACTAACAAAATTGGAGCAAGTCTTTTCGGTGTATAAGAAACCTCGGCCGTCATGCTAAGTAAGGCCCTTAGATAATAAAGGACTGGGCATTTTGGAAAATGGGCAGACTAGGGTCTTTTAAAAAAATACTATCTGTGTACAAGAAGACATATTCCGTGTGCTTTTTTATTATGGTATCTTATCTGGATTTCTGAACACCAAAGATAAGTGATAAGGTTGACAGTTCCGTGCAACATATAGCCATGCCTAGCACAATACACCGATTCTTAGCCTCATTCTGCAAATGAATGTTCCAGCTATGCCCTAAACCCTAAACCCTTTTTCTTCTTTTTTTTTTCTTTTTTGCTCGTAAAGTGAAAAAATGTTGATTGAAATGATGAATAATGATACATAGAGAGTGAAATCTGCTCTTGAAATTGTTATGATAAACCTACAATGAATTCACCCCCCAAAAAAAAGCAATTAAAATTTCAATTTATTATTACGTTACAATGTTTGTTACACATGTCTTTTTTGACTCCAAGTTACAATCTTGTTTAGGAAAACACATGTCTTTTTTGACTCCAAATTACAATCTTCTTTATGAGAACATATGTCTCATTTGACTCCAACTTACAATCTTGTTTAGGACAATTACACCCGTCTTATTTGACTCCATCTTACAATCTTGTTTGCACCAAAAATGTCTTCCAAAATCTTATCTACATCAAGTAGAGTGATCAACACACAAAGCTTAGGGAAGCTTAGGGTTTGGTGCATTCATAAAGCCAACAATTACCATGATTCATTTATTAGAGCACCACGAGAATAATGCAAGTTTGACAAGGGGCCCAAACAAAAACACAAATTCTAAATCAAATGGAAAGGTCCATCCCTTCAAAAGGTCGGTCCTTCCTTTGTTATGTATCCCTAGATACGGTCCCTTATATGTAAGGTGCCGGCCTTGGTACACCGGCCTTTAATCTGACGCTACCTTCACCCTCTTTCTCATGACTAGGATAAATTATTTTTAAAAAAAATATTAATCAGATATGAAATTTTTTAACCCGTAAAAGGGTAAATGACCACTAGAAAAATTTGGAGGGCACTTTTTTGACCTAAAAGACCCACCCTGAACCCCCCCCCAACAAAAACAAAAAGCCCTCAACAATATAATATAATATAATAAATAAATAAATAAAATGCCCCCCCCCCCAACACACACAGAGACTGTCATGCTGATGATTCTGTCTTATCCTCCTTCACCGGTGACGTCAGCCCGCGATCCCGTACCCGGTGACCGGAGGCATGGGAAGAGGCGGGGCCCTGGGAGGCGGGAGCACGGCCGTTCGATCCCACTGACGGGCGCCGTTGGAGACGAGACGAGACGAGGAGTTGCGTTGCGTGCCTGTTTGTCTGCCCGTCCGCCCGTCCGCCCGTCTGCAACGCGGCTGCTTGCTGCCTGCACAGTGGCCTGGGCGCAGCACGCAGGGCCGAGAAGCTCTTCTGCGCTCTGTCTTCTTCTTCGCTTCTTCTTCTTCTTCTTCATGTTTCCATCTCCTCTTTTCTCTCTCTCATCTCTCATGTTTCCTATAAAGCTTTTCTTCTAATTGGATTCTTCTCTTTCGTTTCCTCTTTCTCTCCATTGATTCACTTCTTCTCTTCTTCGCTTCGCTCTCTCTTTGCATTTGTGTTGTTCTCATTCTCTGCTCTTCTATTCTCTTCTCTTTTGTTTTTCCGGTTTTTGTTTTTCTCTCTTGTTTGTTTGTTTGTTCTCCGTTGCTTTGATTCCATTCTTGTTATTGTTGTTTTTGTTCCTTCTATATTCTATTTTAATTTTTAATTTTTCTCTGCGCAGAAGGACAGAGCTCTGTAGGTTTTTGGACATACTCCCCCTAGTAGCTTCTGTTTTTTGGGTTTGGGTTTCGTCTGTCTGTCTGTGTCTGTGTCTGTGTTTTTTGGTTTGATTTTTTGTTTTTGCGGATGGGTTTTGCTGTTTGTGTTTGAGGTTGCTCGTTGTTGTTATTCTTTTCTTTGGAGACGGGGGCTCCTTCAGCTATTCTTCAGCTTACCAACACCAATCTCCTTGGACTCAAGCTTCTTGTGCACGCAGGCAGCAAGCCAGGCTCCGAGACCAGTTCCCTCTCTCTCTCTCTCTCTCTCATCTGTCTAGCAAGAGCTCTTGTTCTCTCGTTTTCTCAAAAACGACTCAGAGTCTTGTCTGTGTGACCCTGGTAACTGCTCTAGCACCCCCTGTTTCTTCTTCTTCTTCTTCGACAGAACAAAACCTCGCTCGCTCGCTCGCTCTCGCTCTCTCTCTCTCTCTCTCTCTCTGACTGGAATTCTTGCCGTGGGTGGTTTGGTGCCCATGTTGTTGCTGTAATTCCTCCACACCCACTTTCTGGTTTGCACGATCACGTCGCCGAGGGTTTGGTACCATCTTCCGCTCGTTTCTGTTTTGTTTGGTACAGGTGGTACCTTCTTCTACCGACTACTGCCTGTCTCTCCGTCCCGTGTCTTGTTCAAATTTCACGAATCCCGCTCCACTTGAATCTTGTTTTCTTCAGGACTTGTGTGTGTGTGGGTGTGGGGAAGAAGAAGGCAGAATTGGGCACACAAGTATTACTCTGTTGCTCACGGTAGTGAGGAAAACACCCCAAGTAGCACAGAGGATCTCTTCTGCAATAGAAGTTGAGAGCGATACCGGACATCGCGTGCATTGCATTTGCAAAACAACCTCGGGTGGTGGATTGGATTGTTGACATCCACAGGGAAATGCCGCCTGAGGGTGCAGACGAAGGAACTGGTTAGAAGAAGAAGTAGAAGAGGAATTTCAGTAGAGAGAAGCCAAGAGCAGGACAGATCATGTCTGCTGCTGCTGCATTGGTAAGCCTATACTGTGTAGCATAGGCATCCCATCTTCCATGATTCCTTATCCTTCTTCTTCTTCTTCTTCTCCTCATATCTGTTGAGAAAGAATTACAAGAAAGTCTGGAAGCAATCTCATTTCTCCAGCACCAGCTGCTTTCAGAACAGAAATCCCTTGAGAACATACATCTCCTGATTCTTGATGCACAGATAGACACAGAAAGAGAGAGACACACAGAGAGAGAGAGAGAGAGGGAGAGGGAGAGAGAGACGCAGAGTTTAGGAACTGCGGCACCCACAGAGGTTGTACTAAGGGAGGCTGGTGGAGATGTATTCCTATAGCCTGACTCTGGACACCTCGCCGGAGGCTCTGGGAAGGACCACCAGCAACAGCAACTCCGATGCGTACTACAATGGAGCAGCAGCAGGGGAGGACGGCGGTGGTGGGATTGATTTTAGGAAACTTCTGGAGCTTAGGACGCGGCCAATTCCGATACCCATCGCGCCGATCAGGACGACGCTGGATGAGAGGTCTCTGAGCGAGATCATCTCTTCGGGGCTAGCTTCACCGCGACCACCCAGGACGCTAGAGAGTGTGAAGAGCTCC
>Ga0116227_10012594_pt1 | contig 13675 bp, 12 predicted proteins | sample S1TSphgellanicum_FD_89693 | JGI IMG/M metagenome (GOLD analysis project Ga0116227, IMG submission 89693) | Host-associated microbial communities from peat moss isolated from Minnesota, USA - S1T2_Fb - Sphagnum magellanicum MG | ecosystem: Host-associated > Plants > Peat moss > Unclassified...
AATCTTGCCCAAGAAGTCCACAAGAGACATACCCCCCCCCCCCCCCCCCCCCATTCATTTCCGCGTCCATAAATATTCATGATCATGTCTCTGTTCGGAGCTGGGAGCTTCGACGTCATGGCATCGACCGACTGACAAGAGTGCGGCCAAAAAAGTCTTCATATTAATTAGCTGTCATGAGAGCGGCTTCTCATTGCGAGCGAATTTGTGGTAAGATCATGTAATCGTTTAATCCTTTTCGCCGAGTTGCAGCCCATATTCTTCCTGTCCTCCGGCTGCAATCGTTGAGTTTAATTCTCGGGTGTACAGTTGACGTTGCGTGTGGCCACTGAACAAGCAATCCCAATAATTAGTTTGTTGAATAGAGAATATTGTTGCCGTGACTAGAGCCTGATCTCGTCAGCTGGCTAGCTAGCTTATTGCTAGCAGCTTGTGTACTGAATTTGGGCGAGATCTGAGAGTTGTTAGCTGCTGGGGACGAAAATTGTTTCTCTTTCGATTTTAGAATTAGCTTCTGCTGTGGCGCTGGATTTGGAATTGTGGGTTTGCAAAACTTCTGAAAAAACTGCACAAGAAAACATTGCGTAAGATCAAAGGCGCCCGGGGCATCGCTGCAAGCTTCACTGAAATTAGAAATTGGTAACATCTCATATTCTGAACATTTGTGTGTGTTTGTACTGCAAGATCCGGAACTTGATTCTTCTTAATTGCTTCTATTCTCTGGACAGCTTATGTACCATGTTAGTTAGTTTGCTTACACATTTTGAATGCACATCGTACAACCAAGTTCAGCAAATTTGAGTTTTGTGTGTGTGTGTGGTCGTCCTTTTTTTGCAGGAGGTTCGACTGTATATTAAGTGCTGGAGAACGTGTTGAGAATTGTAGAATGGATCCGCAGTTTAGCAAAGTTTTGGAACGATGGGTTATCGAGCCTCAAGATCTGGAGCTTGGGGAGGTGCTGGGCCGAGGTGGTTTTGGTGTGGTCAGCGCTGGGACATGGCGAGATGGAGAAAGCAAAGTGCAGGTAAGAGATCTTTGAGATTCTAGATACACAGAAATGTTTTTTTGTTCAGATCATGTATGCTTGCAGCTATGCAAAAAACAACTTGGGCTGCCTCTAAGGTAAGCCTAGTAAGGAATTTCTGCAGTTGCAAAGTTCTTCATCAAATCATCAAAAAACAAATCAGATCTCATGGAAGGCTTGAATTTTCTGCAGAACTTGCAAAGTTCTTCACTAAATCATGAGAAAAAAAAATTCAGATCTGAAAGGCATGAATTCTGCCAAACTTTGCAAAGTTCTTCATCAAACCATCATTTTTTTTTTCCAATCTTCAAGGCTTCAATTCTGCAGTTGCAAAGTGAATCGTCATAAAATGATTCATGTCAAAATTTGTTCAGATCTGAAAGGTTTGGTGAATTTTGCAATTGCAAATTCAGGATTGATATTTATCAAGACTTAGAGTATTAAGCTTGATGATGCTAAGTAGTAAAAATAATTTGTTGGGGATTTTGAGGAGCAGGTGGCAGTGAAGCAAATCCCTATGCTTCATAAGGAAGTGCCAACACAAGATTGGCAAAAGTTGTTGCAAGAAGCAGCTGTGATGGCAAAGGCATCTGAACGCTGCAAATTCTCTTGTCGCCTATTTGGGATTTGTCTCATGCCCGACCACATTTGTCTTGTCATGAAGCGTTATGTCACATCCTTGGACAACAAGCTCAAGAAATTTCCTGGTATTAAAAAATTCTTGTTTAAACTTTATGAATTCATTCTCATTCTCAAGTCTTGCAGTTGTCAACAAGCTCAATGAGCCTCCTTTCTTCACTCCTAGATTTAAATACACTTAAGGCTACATACATGTGGCGAAAATCTCAAAATTTTGATCAATCCCAATACAGAAAATTCTCCTCAAATTTTGATACAACCCAATAGAGAAATTTCTCACTCCAATTGATTCTAGATGCATAAATTAAGATTCCTAAATCAGAAAGATTTCTCAAAATAGACTATATATTACAATTGTTAACTTGCTAGCCCTTTGTGTTTTTTACAAGTACTAATGAAAATGATTGATGGGTTCATTGGTTGATTACTGCGTTGTAGATCGGAAGGCGCCACAAGCAGACGTGGATCAATGGATGTTGGACATATGTCAAGGAGTTGTGGAGATGCATAATCAAAACATCATCTTCCGGGACCTTAAGCCTTCAAATGTGTTGCTGGATGAGTTTGGAGGTGCAATCTTGGCTGATTTTGGCATTGCAAGGATTGTGGAAAATACACTTGCTTCTCTCCGAACAACCACTTCTGCAGGCACTGCTTCCTACATGTAAATCCCCACAACATTTGCAATTCTTGACAATTTCTTCACCTTCTTCTTAGAAACTTGGCCAATTTTCAATTTTTAAAATTTAAACATTCCATTACATATGTTGTTCTTGTCTCACATCATATATTATTCTTATTTGAAAAGTAGGAAATTTTGTTTTGCAAGTTTCAAACAACTACAAATTGATGCAATACACTTTTTCATTCTTGATTCAATTGTACATAATTGTGCTCCCTTCTGATTGGATAACAAATTAGCTAACTTTAAAGATATTCAATAAGATAAACTCTCAATTCATTATTCAAGATTTTGCAGTTCTCATACTTCAATTTTAGGCATCGGAGTTGGGAGACTCAATCTAAAGGAAAACAATGATGTGAATTAGAGCCAAGGAGACAATGTATGAGTACATGCTTCTGATATGTTTCAACTTTTCTTTATGACCCAATGATGGATTTAGGGCACCTGAGATGTTTGATCCGGAGCTAGGACCAGTGACCAAAAAGTCAGACATATGGGCCTTGGCATGCTTGCTCTTAGAACTACAAACTGGAAAGGTTCCTTGGGAGGGGTTGAACATTTTGCAGATTATGAGTAAGGTTTGTGAATCAAATGCCTTCCATTCCAATAATCCCCACTTACCACTTGCTATGGGTAGTTTTTCACATTGTTTCACATATGTATGGATGTCATAATTATGGATATACACAAAAACTTTCACTTCTTTTCTTTGTTCACTACGAACATGATGAAGGTAAAGGTTTTAAGATTAAAAGATCAAGGTGTATAAGAATGATGGCAATTATAATTTTTTGTTGTTGTACATTTAGGTTAATATTCATCTATCAATTGTGTGTAATCCAATATTGAATCATCTTAGCTCATTTGAATGTGAAATTGACCAAGTTGAATGTATGCATCACACTTGCAGGTTTGTGTGAAGAAAAGTTCACCACCTATTCCATCAGGATTAGGTCATGAACTTGTGGAAGTCCTTCAAAAGTGTTTTGCTTTTGAACCATCTGAAAGACCTTCAGCAATCGAGGTCTTGGAGGTAATTATTTTTCCACTAATTTTCTATGTAGTTGTGAACCTTGTTACAAAATCTAATATAGCACAAAGCAAGATAATTTGTTTACAAATACTTGTTCATATTGTGTTTGTCATATACTAAATATACACTAAAAAAGATATCCATTTTCCAGAAGGTAATGCAAAATGTTACTGTTCAACTATTTCTGAATAATGGGTGCATTTGTACATTTGATGTAATGTATCTCATGAAAAAATTGTTGATGTTAATTCATTTGTTGGCTTGTACATTATTAACAGGCAGTCAAAAGAGAGGTTGGAACATCCATGGCGATTGAAGATCAATTTTCAGCCAACCTTGAGTCATTGACTTGGTTATCTTCTACAGATGGATCCACCAATTATTCAACTTCCAAAAGCAACCCTTTCACTACCAGAGAGCTTGGACAAGGCAGCTCAAGTAATGTGATTTCCCCACACACATCATCTTATATTGAGAATTGCGATGGCAATGTGGATACTGGAGAAAGCAATGCAAGTAGCCAACCTCATACTGGAACTTCTTTTACCCAAGAATATGATGGAAATTGTGATCTTGGATCAAGCAACAATTCAATCAAGCCGACTGTTACAGAACAGTCTCTTGCTGAAGATCATGATGATTTCAATATCGTTCATATCGGCACGCTTGTTGAAGAACATACAGGGCACCAAGGTACTGGACTTAACGTATATTGCATAGAAGTGGCCAATGATGGCACTTTGTATGTGCTCCTTCGTCGTAACAATTCCGAGGGAACAAGCTTGTTGATGTTTTCAAAGAACAAATACGTGGGTAAGTTGTCTTGGGCTAGCAACATCTGGTATGCCCCTTCCAAGTTTATGGCATCAGGCCCAGAAGGCATGTTATATGCTGGAGCAGAAAACAAAGTTTCTGGTGGAGGATCCAAGGTCCTTTATGTGTGGAAGCAGAACAAATTCCTTCGTTTGCATAATCAAAAACGAAAGGGATCCTATTATTGCCTCATTGTGTCTCCTTCTACAGGTACCTTATATTGTGGGAGCAAAGATGGGACAATTGATGTGTGGGATTCAAATCTCAGATTCATGGCTCAATTGAGCGGAAATCCAGGCTTTCCAGTGGATCTCCTTGCGATTGACCATAATGACACATTGTTTAGCTCATCATCAGCAAAGCATAAAGGAGTACCAGATCGCACCGTGTGGGTGTGGCGTAATCAAGTCAATGTCACCATCTTGGCCATAACCGTTCCCGTGAGATCGTTAGCATGTGCACCAACAGGGATGTTATATGTTGGCACAGCAGAAGGGAAAATCAAGGTATACAATGATTTGGAGTACATCACTGAATATAATTGTGGAGTTCGAACTATGGCAGTGCAAGAAGATGTTTTATTCATTGAAGCTAGTTCGACCAGTGTCATGAACATACAAGCATGGCGTAACCACAAATGCATTGCACAAGGGAATAGATCAGGTGCAAATAGTCATGTTGAACAATTGCGATGTAGTACAACTAGGGATGGTACATACTTGTATAGTGCTTCAAACCATGGTAGCATAGTTGTTAGTCGATCAAATGTAGATGTTTGGAAAGTAGAAAGCAAAAACTAACAATTGAAAAATTCATTCCGCAATAGGTAGTCCAATAGATGAATCTCTTTTCCATCATGTTGATAAAAGTTACAATTTTTTTTAAAATTTTAGAATTGAATTCAACCCATGTATTTTGGTCATTGATTATCATATCACATGATGGTTTGTATGTTGTTTTAATATCCTTGTTCCTACAATGTAAATGGAGGTACACTTTGTACTCAATTTTCCTTTGTAATTTGCAATGTATGATTCACATTTCCGACATGTTGTCCACATTGGGAAGCTAATTAAATATGTGAATCAAAATCTATAAGGATATAATTAGATATAGCCATTGATTGTGAGCTTTTGAGGGGCCCAAACAACCAACTTGTCCAATAATCAAGTGCTCGCATGGTAGCCTAATAAGCCATCCATGAAATGTAATTTTGACACAACTTTTTGGATGTTTTGTTTAAATGCCTTTCTTTTCATGTCACCACAGTTAGTGGTATTTTCATTAACTTTATAAATTTATTTTCTCTTTTGCCCTTATATTTGATGGACACCTCAAAAAAATCACTTATTTTCTAACATATTCATCTTCTATAGACACTACATTCATAACTTTATTTTTTACATTCATTAAGTGAAGAAACTCAACACTTTCTCATGTCATGTGAAATGTCAAGAATTGCCTTCCAAAACACATCGTTTTACTACATATGGAGAACCCTACATCAAAGCATCAAGAATATATTACATTGCAGGTGAGATTGGAGGTGGATTTTATCGGATCTTATATTTTGGTTTTCCAAAAATCACCATACTTTTTTGAAATAGTATTTTTTAGGCCCAGGAGGTATTGCCACTTGATATGCAATTCAAAGTTCCAAGTAATAGTCATGCTTTCAGGTCAAATATTTGTTATTTATTCATTCCAAAGAAAATCATTTTAAATTTGAATCAAAATCATCCTTCCAAATGAACCAAAAATTTGGAAAACACTTTGGCAAACCATCATAAATTTTTTTGTGTCAATGCAATAAACTACATGTCCCCTGGATGACATTTGGGGCTAAACAACATTGATGCATTAAATCTATCATTTAGAATAACCATTAAATCTTCCACACATTCAGCCCCCATCACCCTTGTCAAAAAAATTTTGTGGTGAATTTTCACCACTTGACAACCAAAAAAAAGGGGGTTCCAACTCATATAAAGGATTTTCTTGGAAAAAATGGAACCAAGTAAATATCAAGGAAAAGTTGAAATATCATAGGTTCTAGCATGCCACCAAAATATAACCATGTTCTCAAAATCTTCCTAATCTCCTCTTTGAGATGTAACCAAATTTGGTTACTTTTTCTCTTCTGAAAGATCACCAGTCCACCTACCTCCCAAATTTTATAAAAAAAAAAAAAAAAAAGCATGATCACCTTGCACTTTCTTCATGTATTCTCTTGGTTAAAATTTGCATTCATGTGGGGGCATTCATGTGGAAGCAAGCATGACCATTTTCTAATTTGTTCCATTTCAAGAAGCCATCAATTAAAGATTGTGGTAACAAAAAGTTCCAAAGTTCCCTTATTAACTATTCAAAATTGCAACCAAAAGAACCACATTTCAATTATTCAAACTGAAATAGATGCCTAAATATTGAACTTGGATGTTCTCACAAGAGCTTCAAAGCCAACATTTAGAATGAAAAGATGGCACCCAATATATATATTTATATAAATAAGTGATGGGGGAGTCCTCTAATTTCATTTAGGTGCCCAGGACCAGTGTATTTTTTTGTGGCGAATATTTTTTCAGAAAATGGAAAGACTATAAGAATTTTATGATATTTAGGGATTTTTCCCACAATTTTTCGAATTTAAAAAATTATATTAGCAACATTTAGATCTAGGCATTTCCTAGCTCGCCACTTGTAGTAGCATTTAAGAAAAAATGTTAGAGACCACCTAGGAAAGTCACCACATAATGTTAATTAATTTTGGGGGATCCTCACCGATGGACCTACTTGAGGAATTTGAGAAAAAAAAACCATGCCCATGACTACCCCACCCAATTGAAATACGTTTATGCGTTTCATGTATCATATAGTACCTTGGCGGCTTTGGCATAAATTAAATTATTTGTTAATCCTCCAAAATTTCAAAAAAATTACTTAATGTGTAAGAGTTGAACTTTAGTTGTCTTGAAGGGAGGATATTAAATAAAGATCCACCTAGCCACTAAAATAGTTCAGGTTGTTTGAAATATATGTATATTACAATGATTTTAATGTTTACCATCAAAATTTTCAAAATTATAAACTTAAGTGTTGAAATTCGAAATTTTAATTAAATTAATTATTCTACAATTAAATGTGGAAGCCAACAAGGTACTATGATATTTGACATTTTTCAAATGCACCTTTTTAGTTTTTCAATTCTTTGTAATTAAATTTTTTTGATTGTTGCATTTTTATTTTATTTTACCAAGCATTAAAATTGAAGGGTTGCAAGAGTCAACCGACTTAAATTGTTGTAAGGATCATTTTCCATGTGGGCCACCTTGCACCCACCCCACTATCTTTTGGAATACCCACTCAAAAATCAATGAAAATCTAGTGGTAAAAGGTTCCATGTCAGTTTTTTTTTTCCCATCACATTTCAATTAATGTTTCTTTTTTTAAAGTGGTGAAATCTGGCCAAATTTTGACTTGGAATCTAACCCCTTTTATCTCTATGCCTAAAAATTAGGGCAGAAACAAGGGCAAAATGACCTAAATTCTACATACATATGACCTCATTTGTGTATGTTTTTCTTAAACCCTAATGTTTATTGTCACACATGGCAAGTTTGAAAGTTATTTAGTAGTCAAATGGCTCCATTACATGGTCCATTATTGCTAATTCTTACTTGTAGTTGTTGTCCTTCGCCAAAAAAATGATGATCATTAAATAGGGTTCATTGCTTGTTGTCACATACAAAATGATCATTTTTGTCATCATCAATTATGCAATTGAAATCAACACTGCCAAATTGTGTAGTTAGACTTAAGATGTTAAATCTATTGCTAAAGTTTGTTAATTAAAACACAAATTAATTCAATGTGCAATGGATTGTTCAAGCACAAGTCTGGTGTTGGGTGAGCTGCATCGTGATGCAATGTTGTATTTCAATGGATCATAATCATATTTTAGGCTTTCATGCAATAATGCAATTTACTTTTAATTTCTAACATTTATTTCAATTGTTGCAACTTGCATTTGATGCCATTGTCATTGTTGCAACATCTTATTGTCATTGTGCCTTGTACTATCAATCTTCAATGATGGTTGTTTCTAAAATCTTGATTCCAACTTCCCACCTTCAAGTTCCACATTGCATTAGGACTGGGAATGGGGGAAGCTTTGTGAATGTTTGATTTGGGATGGGAGAAAGGTCACAAGTCACAACTTTTTGAATCATCAAGAAGGCTCTAGCTTCTAGGGTTTTATAAAGCAAAATGTACAAGTAAAATTTGAAGACTCTTCTTTTTTTTTTCATTGCATTCAGTTGAATCAAATGTTGTTGTATTTAGTTGAGTTACATTTAGTCAAACCAAACACATTGTGCATTTAATCAAATTGAATGTCATTACATTTAATCAAACATTAAGCATTTAGTCGAACATTGAGCTTAAGGTTTATTGTTTAGTGATCCTTTGTTCTTGTTGTTTTTTTTCTTTAGTTATTTTCATTGAACATGACACTTTTGCAACCTCTTAAAAACTTTAAGTTCCATAGGTTCTTTTCTTGAACTAGGTCAAACAATGTAGCATCATACAACAACAACTAGACCCCAAACCTTGCCCTTTTTTTTGAGTCTTTATTTAATGTTGATTTGTGAATTTATGTTGAAGAGACTAAAAGGAAACAAAAGGAATATGAATTAAATAGGTTGTTTTAAGATGTGTGAAGTGCAAAGTTTCCATGGGCCAAATCAATGGTGAATGCACATGGGAAGAAACATCAAGTAAGTTGTAAGGTTTGTACCAAAATAGAAAGCAAGGAAAAATTGTTAGATCCTAAATTGTCTAGCCTTCGAAAGCATGGTGAAAGGAGGAAGACCTTATTTATAATCCCAAGAGTTTGTAAAGATGGTAAATAATACATGAACAAGGATTTTATCCATACCAAAAATGAATGTTTATGTGCTACAACTAAGAAGGATATAATTGCTTAAGAAGTTTGTTATGTTGTTATTAGAAAAAAGAAGAAGAAATTGGTTCATTTTTTAATTTGTTTCCTTATGTTGGATAAAAGCAAACCTATGTCTAATTATGAGAACATGAACAAGTTGCTCCATTTCCTTGATGTCAAGAATTTTCCAAAAATCACTTCTTGGCCAAATGTAGTTTGTTGGGAAATGGCATCTTGCATGCATGACGTGGTTGTTAAGAAAACCAAATCTTTAGCTGAAGGTGTTATGTTCATTTCTTTTTCTTGGGATGAAATCACAACTATTGATATATTAAAAGTCCTAGGTTTCCATATGTGCTTATGTGGTTAAAAATTCGTAGTGGACACCTTTGCTGTTATCCTTGTAATGAGTTATTAATGGGGCCACTTTTGATAATTTAAAACACATTTTGATGGATGCCATGGTTTTTTTTAATGATTTGGTTTTTAAAATAATTACATCCAAACTAATCACATTTAAAATTGATGGGGTGAATGTTTTTTAAGATGCTAAAACATATGTGATAGTCCAATTGAAAAATCAAAAAACACCATTCATGATCAATTTACATTATATGAGCCATTGGACCAATTTGGCCATCCAAAATCTTTTTATGTTGGGCATTGTGAAAAAATTTAAAGACATGTTACAAAACTTATATGCATATTTTTTTCATAGTTCAAAGAATACTTAGAAGTTTGTTGAATTAATGAACATCATGGAAATAAGGGCTTAACATATTTTGAAAAATCAAAGTGTATCAAATTTCAATGTTGCTCCTAATTACAATAATTTCATATTTGAGTATTGTGCCTTACTTTTGATGATGTGTCAAAATGTTGGCATTATCAACCAAGATGCCCATAATTTGAAATTTTTAGCTTGGAGGTAATATTGGGGCTTTTCATGCCCATGCTTTAAAAGGTTAACGATTGATAAAATTTTCCCAGTTTCAACAAATTATTGTATGTGATTTTTTTGCCACAATTAAGTTGTGTCAGGCAAATCTTTTTGTTGTGCACCAATCCCTGTAATATCTACATGAACAACATGTTCAATGGGTTTCAAATTTTATTAAATGGGACATTATATGTGGTGGTGCATGAATAGGCATTTAATTTGAATATTGATTTGGAAAACTTGAAAAAATTTAATTGTTGGCCCTTCTATCATGATGTATCTTGTTGTCCTAAGACATCATTCTATATGCTTGTGATACATGTTTTTTAACATACCATTAACCATGTGAAAAACAATGTTTTGGAACAATAACCAAGGTCAACAATGAACTTGGAAAACAATTTCCTACCCAAGATGTGATGGATTCTTTAAGGTTAGTTTCACCCATAAAGCTAATCTTCATGTGAATAAACATTTCCTATTCATATTGCTATCTTGAAAAGCTTTTATTGTTAGCCCAAGAAGCTTGGATCCACCCAAACCTAGATCCAATCAATTCTTGATGTGAATATTTGGAACCTATAATCGTTTTTTTCAAGATCACCATAATGTCCAATGTTCAACTCTTGGAGCTCATGAAAGTGGTAGAGTTGGCTATGGTTTAGAATTATGGGATTCATGAAGAACTTCCTTGACCTTGACATGTTTGCACAACCATTTTCAATTTGAAAGACCTAGATATGTTTGCAAAATTGTTTTATACCATTGATACTTTTCCTTATGATGATGCCAAAACAATTTGAATTAACAAGAAAAATAAGAAATGGTCTTTTTGGTTCAATGTGTTATGGCTTTTATGGCTTACTATAACAAACAACCCCTAATTTTCACGATGCCAACTAATTTGGGTAAAATTTTCTCACTCCCTCCAATTTGACCTTTTTGCATCACTAAAGTAATGTATAACTTGAATGTTAAGATCATGTGCTACCACTAAGTATAATGTGGTTTAGGACAAGGGTTCAGTTCCCTCAAATGATTTGTCATTTTTTTTTCCACCAAATTTTGCCACTCCAACTTTCCAACATTGACAAATGGCTCCACAAGTTTTTCTACTTTAGCCAAAGTTCAAATTCTTTCAAATCTATAAAATAACCACTAGTCATACACCCAATGCACCTTGCAATAACCAAATACACCACACTTCAAGGGGAAAAGTAATCTCTCTTTTTCTTTTCTTTTTTCATTAATAGTAAGTCAAAAAATAACCAAGCATCTAATTATAACCAATTCAAGCATAGGGTTGGTAGTTCAAGTGTAGATAGCCACTACTAAAGCCACTCTGAAGATTCATTTTAAAAAAACATTGAACTCAATGGACTAAAACTGACCCTTTGAAGTATAATTATTCTAAACACTTGATAACATAAGAATGAACTATTCCAACAAATTTTTAAGTTTAGGGTTTGGATGTGAATTGGGAAAAGTTTTAAGGTTTTAAGGAAGAATGTTTTTTCCTATTTTTGGTTAGGGGTGTTGATGATGACAATGATGGAAACAAGGAAAAAAGGTGATGGAAATGCAATGGTGTTTATGTCTTTTATGTCTTTGTGTCATTTTTTTTTATTTGGGATGAGTGAGTTGGAGTGGATGTTGTTGGACACTGGTTGAATGTGAGGCAAGGGAGCTACCAAGTAAGAGGGAGTCAGCAAAATTTTCGTTGGGAGGTTGATCGAAAAGAAGGAGGTCTTTTAAGGACCTAAAAAGGTTGTGGAGCAAGAGAAAGAAGAAAGGAAGGCAAATAAGTTGGATTTTATATTTTTTGATTAAGGATGAGGGAGATGATGAAGAAAAGGCTAGATTGGCTATTGAGGAAGTACTAAGTGATTCTCTACGCCATATACTTTGATAGACATGAATTTAGTCTAAGAGATGGATTGAGGGTTGATGACATGGGGGAAGATAATAATCTTATGGGTCTCAAGAGCGGTTTGTCATCTTCTCAATGTGTGTGTGTCGTGTATATTTGTGTGTGAATGTTATTGAGCTGCATATCACAAGAGAACACCCTAATTATTGAGAACTTCAAAAATCAATCATATTCCGTCAAATTTTACAATGTGGATAAAGAAAGGGGGTTGTGGTTCTTTGTCAAACTCATGAAGCGGTCAATGGGGAGTTGAAGTGTGCTGGTTTTTGTGTATTGTCAATTTGAGGGGTGGTGTTTTGAGTATTGATTTATGCAATCTATTTGTACTCATGGGTCTATATATCACAAAATGCAATTTGGGACTTGGGTTCTTCTTGAAGTTTAATGTTGTTCTAAGAGTGTATGTGGTCTAAAGTAATTGAGAACATGAAGACCAGTGGGCTCAAAATAGAGAGATCGGAGAGATCTGACCCTTCAAAGACCTCAAGCTTTTTATTCTTGGTTATAGCAGGAATTTAGGTGGATTCTGGCTCAAAGCCAATGGATAATTCTGAGATAGGCTCTGCCATTTAATATATATGTTCCTAGGACTGATTATTGTGTGCCCAAGTTTTTTTGTCACATCATGGCTTGCAGCCCATTTGAAATAAGAGATTGAAGGCACTACTCAAGTCCGATGGGTGGGAGAGGACCAACTGTGAAAAATTTGCTAGAAAAATGTGGGAGGGTGGGCTCCATGGGAACTGATCTTAAGAGTATGTCACCATTGGCAGATTAGACATTCAATTAACTCACAGATTGGGAGGAAACCCTGGCAAGGATTATTACACAGAGCACCCAGCAAAGCAGAAAAGGAAGAACCAAGAGAAATGACCCAAGCCAGAGCCAGAAGTGCAAAAACCCATTGTGGGTCACAAAAGGGCAAAGAAACAAATTATGTTCCAAAGCCCTCACCAGGTGCAAGAAGCATATTGAAAAGGAGAAATGAAACCTGAAAATCAGGGTGGAACAAAAAAATAAAATAAAATGGTGATGCTAGGTACTGAAAGGTGGTGGATGGTTCAAAGGATTGACTAGAAGGCCAAGGAATTCTCTGGAAAGTAGTAACTCAGGTGGGATAAAGGACAAGCAAAGCAATCACTATTTTACCAAATAATAGTTGGATAGTGCGTCACACACCGAAACTAATAGGTTTCTTTTTAAGGATTTTGTGATGTAGCCAAAGTGGTGATCATTCAGAAAATAATTTAGTCAAATTTGACTACATACTAGATATAAAAGTAGAAGAAACGTGAAATCCTTTTATATTCTTGGCTACCTAGAGGAACTTATCATTAAAAAATCTGGCGATTAGAAAAAAAAATTTCAAAATCTGGCGAACTTGGGTCTTTTTTTTCTTTAGTAAAAAATCCTTTGCATAGGACGAAAATCATATATTTTCAGGTCGAAATTAGGCGAAAATTCGCCAGTACAAGAAACACTGGGACCGTCATTGGCCAGCATTCCTGCAAGTTTGATTCCTTTTTCACGTGATCAAGCGTCAGCCCTTCTGTCGGCATTCATTTTTCCTCCAAACTTCACTAAAGAAAACTACCCAGCTACATAGGAATCAATCCTTGTACGTAAAAGAAATTTGGGTTTTGTTGGGCCCTGCACACCCCCTCTCTCC
>Ga0116227_10012595_pt1 | contig 13674 bp, 8 predicted proteins | sample S1TSphgellanicum_FD_89693 | JGI IMG/M metagenome (GOLD analysis project Ga0116227, IMG submission 89693) | Host-associated microbial communities from peat moss isolated from Minnesota, USA - S1T2_Fb - Sphagnum magellanicum MG | ecosystem: Host-associated > Plants > Peat moss > Unclassified...
CTCCTTCAATCCCCAGCAGCTGATTGTTGTCTTCTTCTTCACATTCTCTCTCTCTCTCTCTTCACCCTCAGCTTGCTGCCCAAGGCGACAGCCATGCAACCTTGCGCGCTGCCCGCTTTTTTTGCTACTGCCCTTTCCATGCCGCCTTGCGCTGCCCGCTTTTGGGTACTGCCTTTTGCCTGTGAGCATAAAGAGTAACCTGACCTTTTTTTGTCTGTTTTGCCAAAAATAAAAATAAAAATAAAAATTAAATTGAAAATTAAATTAAATTTTTGGCGATTTCAACAGCCAGAAGTCTTGGAAATAAAAAAAGTTCTCTCGGATTTCTATATTTGGTTCCTATATCAGTGTTTTTTTTTTTGGCCCCCCCTACTAATTTTGTCAATTCTTGGGGGAAAAAAAAATTGGAAATTTTAATTTTTTTTCTCGTGTAAATTTTTTTTCAACTAATTTTGTTAATTCTTGGGATTTATTTATTTATTTTTCCTATCACAAAATTGAAAAAGAAAAAGAAAAAGAAAATACTCTGGTTCCAACAAGTTGTTAAAAATAGATAAAGATGATTACAAATTTTTGGTTTAGTATAGCCAGATTTGACTGAATCTTCCCTACCCAAGATTGCCATTATTTTTATATTTTCCTATGGATGATTGCCCTAATTTTGGGTTGGTTTTCATCTGCCTTCTAGCCTTTTTAAGCAAAATTTGGCTATTAAAAAGATATGAAAATAATTCTTTTTAAAAAAGAATTCTTCTATATCTTTTGGCTACCTACCTTGAATGAACCAAGTATAGAAAAATCTGTTGGATTTTTTTTTTAATTCAAAATTTTATTGATTTCAAATCCCAAAATTCACTTGATTTCTCCATTACAAGCATTGTTTTTTTTTTTCCCTTCTTCTCCTTCTTACAAAGTTTTGCTATTTTTCAACTAAGAAATTGGGAAAATTTTGGATTTCTTTTTTTTTTTTCTAGTGTAAATTTAACTAATTTTTCTTTTAAAATTTTAATTTTAAAAATATCCCAAATTTGGGATCCAGCCACAATGGCCATCATACAATTAGCCAAATTTTGGCTACAGATCAGAGAGGAAATGGGAAACTTTTTCTAAAAAATTCCGTTATATTTTGGCAACCTGCTGGAACCTATTGTCAAAATATGGCTATTTCAGAAATTCCTTCCTCAAAATCTAGCCAGTTTGGTGCATTTTCTCACAAATTCCTTTTGCATGTGTGGCATCAAATTTTCTTTTGTTGCAAAAAAAAATGGCAAAATTTGGTCCCCAAAATTTTATTTTAAAAAATATTTATATATATGTACATTATTTTTTTAATTTATATATATATATATATTTGTACATAATTCTTTTTTATTTTAATTTTTAAAATTTCTGGTGTAGACCTCCAACAATTATTGACATGATATTAGGGCATGAGGTCAAAGCTCAACAAATGAAGTTCACAAGTCCTTCTTCATTTGTGCATTATATTCAACACCAACAAAGTCTAGGGTCTAGGGTTTTAGGGTTAGGGTAAAAATCCATAAGCCAAAATAAATTATGCCTTTCCCTTGGAGAGAGAGGCACACTAATGAGCTTTGGACCCAATGAATGGAGTAGCCTAACCACCACCATGGTTTAGCTATTGGCTAAACATATAACTAAACACTTGTGTAGCTAACCGCCAACCACCACCATGGTTGGCTATTGATTAAGCATATGGCTAAACACTTTTGTTGCTAACCACCCTAATATTTCATTCTCTTGATTGCTAGAATACTATTGAATGATTATACACAAGTTGATAACTTCATTCACTTTACCTCGATACACCAAGCATGCATACAATCATGCTTATGGTCAAGGTTTTATTATTATTATTATTATTTTAAATAAATTGTAAATAATTATTTTTAAATTATTAATTTGATATTATAAAATATTTTATGTTTAATTTTGTGAGTTAGGTGGTCTTGCGATCGTCCACAAGAGGAGTTAGCCAAATTTGGCTACGGGTTATAGAGGAAAGTAGACAAAATTCAGAATCCTAGTGCTTGCTATAATTTTGCTAACATGGTGGAACCTATTGTCTAGATATGGTGATTTTAAATTTTTAACATTTAAAAATAAATAAATAAAATAAAATAAAATCTAGTGACTTTGGGCCATCTATTCATTCATGAATCAAATTACAAATTCAACCATGACACAAGAATGGTATGGTCAATAAAAAAAAATTCCTTGTCATAAAAAACAACAAATACACATAAATAAGCTTTGATAAATTGTAAGTAACAATATTATTTTATTCAATGACTAATATGAGGATAATATTTTATTTTAATGTAATGAATTTGAAATTTCACATTTTTAACATGCAATTTAAGTATATATATTTTTTAATTTAATATTCTTGCACAAATGTTTGGGTTTCACAAAATAGAATGCAAGTAGATGATTTTTATTTTATTTTTAATTTCAAGTTAATGAAAGCTTTTAAAATATTTGTGTACTCTTTAATTATGCATATTATAATAAGAATATATCGAAAATTTTATGTACAAAAAATTTGAAACATTGTATTGAATAATCAATTTCAAATATTTTGTATTCAAATTACCACAAACTTGATTGAGGCCCTAATGATTTCATATTTATACTTGTAAAAGTTTTTAATTTATTTTCTTATGTTTATGTAAAGAATTAAGTGGCTTTTAAATTGGATTTTGGGCAAACTATTTTTTTGTTTGCTTTATCATGTTGTCCACAATTAGATTCAATATTTTAAAATCCATAGTTATTTGATCAAAAAATTAAGACAATATCAAGCAAAGGATGATGAGATAACAAAATTAAATCAAGCTTATACAAGATGAAATATGTGTTGCTCAAGGTTAGATTTGAAGCTTCATTGGCCATTTTATTTTTTGTTTTTTGCACATGGACTAATGCATGCATGCATGCATTCTAATATGACACATAATGATTAGATTAGCTACTCACCAAAACAAATTCAACCCAAAATATGATTCTTTAAATTAGAATGTAACCCTTTCTAAATCCACTTGGATGTGCTCAAACAACAAACCATTGGAAATGTATTCAATGTGTTCACTCAACCAAATATGTAAATCTTTGTCATCTAGATGGATTTAAACCACCCTACCCCCAAAACCATTTTTGGCTTATTAGGAGTTTAGGGGTTGAAATTGTTTTTCAACATTGACCAACAAATGCTTAAGTTAATTATCACACTAAGTGCCCCCACAATAATCAAATACATAGGTGCCCTTTGAACCTTCAATACAATGACTTGGAGCAAATTTGATCTCAAAATATTTGTGCACTAAAGAAATTTAATGCTTATAAAATAAATTGAACCAAGCAATGTTGAAAAGCACACACATTCTACTTGGGGCCAATATAAGGATTGATAAAGCAACTCAAAACAATGAAGGGAAGGAAAAATTATATGCCAATTTTTGTTCAATTGAAAACAAAGTTGAAATGAATGATATTTATGAATTGATTGTCAAATTTGAAGATCTTTACATTGCATATAAATTGGCCAACTTCAACTTCACCCTTGAAGTGAGTCTACACAAGCAAGGTGAGTAGTTATAGGTTGGTATGTTCTTAATCTTTAAAGGCCTACACTTTTTTTACATCCATTTTAGTTCAATTTGAACCTTTGTTAGAAATTCGGTCAAATCTATTCATCTAGGAATGGGATTACAAAATCAATTGTTGGATTCAAAGTTTACACACTCAAAAAAAAAACTTTCCCAAAACTTTTAGTCGAAATCAAACAAGGAATGATGAGTTTTCAAAGGTTGATTGAATCCATGTGAAATTTGCCCTCAGTTGGATATAAAGTTTCACTAGCCAAAAAAAATTTCTAACCAAAACTTTTAGCCGAAATCAAGCAAGGAATGATGAGTTTTCAAAGCTTGATTGAATCCATGTGAAATTTGCCCTTGGTTGGATATAAAGTTTCACTAACCAAAAAAAATTTCTAACATGAGACACTTATGCCTACATTTTAACATTCATAATGATCAAGTTTGATATTCATTAAATGAATTTAGTTTGTTTAGGCCAAAATGTGATCATTCAAATAAGAATGAAACCTTGCAATTGTCAAAATATGAATATGAATTTTTTTTGTTTGAGAATAGACAACTTTTCAATGAATGCCATGTTAATATTAATGATAGAACTCTTGGGCTATGAATTTTCAAAACCAACCTTTGGTACCCACTTGTGATCATGGCCACTTTCATTAGTGCACTCATTACCAAAACTAATCAAAGACCCATCAAATGCACTTATTTGATCAAAACCTTATCCAAACACACTTGACAATTCTTTGTTAATAGATCATCTACAAGATCTTAGGAAACCTCACAAAATTGAAAAATGTCAAAGTTACAAATGTAAATGTCAATCCCTTGCACACCCGTTTTAAATTCCAAAAAATATCATTATTGCTTTCATCAAGTAATTAAAAGGTTAATAGAAGATGAATTTTTTATAGTTGGGCATTACTTGTTTAAATCAGCCATCCACCATCGACAATACATGAGTGCCAAAATTCCCCATCTTGGATATTTTCCCTCAAAACCAAGAGAAAGACGTGCCTAAAGGCACTTGGCACCTATGAGATTTGATCTCAAAACTAATGCATTACACATTGATGAATGCATATTCATTGAAGCCCTTTATGGTGTTAAAGACCTTATGAAACCAAATCACAACTTATGTGCAATACTTATTGACCTAAATGATATGAAGACATTGAATATTTACTTCACTAAGAAGTCAAGTTTCAAATGTTGAGCCCAAAGTTCAAATTAGTGTTAGTAGGTTTAGGGTATTGGGCATGTCCTAGTTCTAAGTTAAGTTTTGGGGTATTAAAATTGAATTTGGATCCAATTGTGAAATCATCTTTTGCAAAAATTGAAATTTAAACCTTGATTGGGCTACAATCCTTTTTAAAACAATCTAGGTTCTCTAATATATGTATAAGGTTTTTTTTTAAATGTAACAATCAAGCTTTGATTTTTAAGTTGTGATAATTCAACTTTGAACAAACCTTATGAGATAATTTATGATGGTGTTGGGAGCATGTGACATCATTCTTTGATTTAGACTAAAACATAACGTCATTTTTTTTGTAGTTATAATGAATTATTATAACTTAATGCACTAATATTTAGGCGTTAACCAACTCATAATCCCCACCACCCTTGTCCCCCAAAGAAAAAAAAGTCTTTTCATTGCTTGTCGCCTTATTTCATTGTTAAGATTTTTTTTTAAACTACATTTCTCTCCAACTTCTTCCTACACTAGTATAACATTCCATGAATGTGGGCACATGTTTAGTAAGTTTTTAGTTTTAGTTACATGCAATGTAGATGGAATTAAACATGGTTTTTAAAGATATAGATTTCAATTTTTTGAAAATTTCCAGGACTATTGATATTTAATACATTTCAAAAATTGTTTTCAAAACCACACTAGGGGTTTTATCTTGAATTTCTTAGGAAAATATAAAACCAAAACCATAGGTTCCTTTCAAAATGAAGAGCCAAAAATATTAGTCCAAACCAATGTTATGTGATTATTTCAACTTACACAAAAAAAATTGGTTAAATTTTTTTAAATAGTTCCAAAATCAAAGAATCAAAACACTTGTTTTGGTTCTTTGAAAAAAAAATCAAAACCAAAGAACCACCAATCTTGAGTATTTGAAAACCCTTAAAAAACCAACGGTTTTCATGAAAGATCAACAATAAATTAACAATTTTATGGTTTTCTTGAAAAAGAATCGAAAATGGTGATTATGACCAAGTTTTTAATTTCTTTAGAACCATCCTTATGAATCTTAAGGATAGGTAATTGCTTTTGTGGTTCTAATGAATGCCCACTACATGCCCCTACCCTACACAAAAATCCTCAAAAAGATTGGGAAGGGGTGAATATGGTTTCCCTACTTTGATGGTTCACAGGGGATAATTTTGTGACATTGAGAAGTGTATCATGAATTACATTAGTCTATGGTGGCATGACATTTTTATTCATGTCTTGCAACATGATGTTACTACATGACATGGCATAGGGTGTGAGTGTTTATGTGACCAAGATCATGCAATTCCTTTTTTTAATCAATTTTGTGTTGTAGCCAAAGTGGCAATGATACATAAGAAAATTTACCCAAACTTGACTACAAGTTAAATATGGAAGTAATTTTTAAAAAATGTCCTTGTATATTTTTGGCTACCTATTTAAACCATGTATAGAAATTTGGAAAGTGGTTTTAAATTTTGGTCAAATTATGCCTATTGAAAATCTTTAAAAACACATTATTTGATCACTTTTGATTTTAATTATTTTTTGGGGCTATATGTAGCCAACAAAAAAAGGTTGGAAATAACGATTTTTCTAGGCAAAAAAAATCCATTTTTCAACCCCAAAAAAAGGGTTTTATTTGGAAATTTTTGTTTTCTAATGTAAATTCAACTAATTTTGCAATAAAAAGTGAGAGAAAAAACATTGGTTGGTATGATTTAAATTAGGGTTTAATAACCCTTTCATTTTATTTTTTTGATCTCTTGTTTTTCCCACCTTTCCTTCTCACTTTCTTCATCTCTTTCCATTTCTATTCTCTATATTTTTAACCTTAGCAAGGTCGCAAGCAAAAGGAACAAAGGGTGTAGGATTGTGGTTGCATCACTCCCACCCTTTTTTTCAATCCCTTAATTGAGCACACACAAGGAAGTGCACTACAACATTGCCTCTCCTCGTTTCTTTTTCCCCTTCACAACATTGAGAAGACACACTATGTTGTCTCCTTCTCTTTCCCTCGCCTTCTCTCTCCCTTCATTGTGACTTTGTTCATGTGTTTCCCATCACGTGAAGACCAATTTTGGTGTTTCGTTTGGCAAACATGAGGAACCTTTGTGAGCACGAAACTACTTACACTAGCAAAAAGTGTAAGCAAACTTCACTTGCCTTTTTGGTTTTTGTTCTCCTTCAACCCCCACCCTTCCAAGCTACAAGCCATTATGGTTACGAGCTATTACAAGTGGCCATGTTCGAGTGTAGCTACTCACGCCCCTAGCAAGCTTCATCATGAAACAATTGTCATTAATTTTTATTTATTTTAAATTCCACCTTTTTGCTTCACCACATATTTGTATTTTTTTCATGCATGTTAAGAAACCTCTTTTTGTAAATTCAATTAATTTTAATAATTAATTTCAAATTTTGATATTACATCTTCAATTTTGTTGTCAACTGGAAAATTGTTCATTTTGTTGTCATGCTTATAAAAAACTTGAATGAAATATTGTGTGGAAGTTTATTTAAAATTTTACATTAAACTACATTTTATTGTAATGATAAACATTGTTCAAATAGTCATTGTGATTAAAAACTTTATGGTTTTGATTTCAAAATATTTCAGGAATGTTTATTAATATTAATACATTAAAACTTGCATTAAGCTTGAATGTGATGTTTAGGGAAATTAATGCAATGTTTTAATGACTTTACTTGAAAACTAACATTTATTGTAACAACATTGTCAAGGTTGTCATTGTGATTAAAAACCTTATGGGACCTTTGATTTTAGAATGTTTTATAGAAAGTTTATTAATTGATATATTAAAATTGACATTTTATTGTAATTGTTAGAACAACATTATTAAGATTAATGTCATTGTGATTAACAACCTTATGGGAGGTTTTTTAATTTTAGAATGTTATGGGGAATGTTTATTGCAATTGATACATTAGAATTGGCATTAAGTTTGAATGTAATGTTTTGTAGATTTTTTTTTACGACTTTATTTGAAAATTAACAATTTATTGTAATTGCAAGAACAACATTGTCAAGAGGTTGTCATTGTAATTGAAAACATCATGGTTAATATTTTGATTCTAAAATGTTTTGGGAAATGTTTATTAAGCTTGATATATTATAGCTAATGTTTTATTGTAGTTTATTGTGAACACTTTGTGTACGTCTCACCCTTGGTTATCTTTTGTAACATGCATATTGGAACTAAAAACCTAACTTCTTCAAAGTGGCAATTGGAAACCAACATTAAATTATATAACCTACAACAAGCATCAACTTGCTACAAAATAACTTGCCTTCCCCAAAAGTCTTAGGGAAACCCATTAACAATTACATCTTCATTGCCTCTTCTTTAAATTTGGTCATAAGATGAGAGTGGGTTCTTATTTATGATTGTTAGTTTCTTATGTTTGTGTGACAATTCATGTCATCCCAATTATTCAAGAAAGTGAATTCAATTGAATTTGACAATTTTTTTACAATGCAACCCACCAACATTGCAGTTTTTTGTGTTGTAATGTTTATGTACTTGCAACTTTCTACTGGAGAAGGTGATTAAAAGCAAAAGGACAAAGAATTGGGAAGGTTATAATCACATTCTAAACACACATTTTATTATTTAGTGTATTTTACCTTTTTTTTTCCTTGTTTTTTTGTTCTTGAAAGAATCCACAATTTGATACAAGAGTGTAATGATAACAAAAAAAATTCCCTAATGTTACTAAAAAAAATTGAATGTTGTTATTGCCATACATTTTTTCCTAATAAAATTGATTCAATCATCACCAATTTATCCAAGGCTACAATGAGGCCTTGGATGAATATGGTAACAAGCTTGTGCTCAAACCTTATCCTATGTTCAAATCTAACCAAGGAAAAAAAAAAGTGTGCAAGTTGTAGCTAGAAATATCTATGTGTTTAAAAAAACACTTGGGAAAAAGAAAACATCAAAAAATGATTGAACCCATAGGAACCCCACAAAAAAAATACAAGAACTATTAAGCAAAAAAAACGTGTTAAATATCCCCCACTTTGTCTTATTAGTGTTTTAATTGAATCAAACAACATATGTATCAATATATCAAATGATATACATTAGACTTTATCTATCAATCTATCAATATAGGAACCATAAAGCAAAGAGGAGGTAGATTCTAAAATGATGGGTTATCTAGACATTTTGTGTTTGGGATATAATCCTTTTGTGAATGGTTTCAATCATTTTTGGTGATTTAAGATTCTAGAGCATACTGTGTTATGTTTTGTAGGTTTTTTATGTGTTTAAGCAACTTTTCATTACACATAGTGTTTGTATTATGTTGTTTATGTTTTGGGGGCTTGGATTCTTGTGTTTTTGTAGGTGACCTTTTTGGTTTGGATGTATTTGTTTATGAGGCGTTATGTTGTTTTGTTTATGAATGTTGATAACGATGGTTAAGCACCAACATCAAAGCACATGACATTTGCCTCCACCTCCTCCTTCACCACCTCCTCCCCTATCTCTTCTTCCATCTCCCCCACCTCCTCCATCTTCACTTCATATTCCACTTCCACCTCCTCCTTCACCTCCACATGTTACTATAATGTAGAAATAATCTATTGCATTTGCAAAAGATGTAGCTCCCCTTCCTCCACCATTATTGGCACCTACACCTTTCATGTTTCTTCTTTAACCAACATGTGGGGTAAATTGTGACCCTTCTCGTAGGCCCCCCACTTACACACCCCTTGTCGACAAATCAAAAACAATGAATCTGCCAAAGGCAAATCCAATAAATGTAGATAAGGTTTTAGACTAGGTCGAGAAGTTAGATGAGAAACGACAAGATGTTGTCTCTTTTAACTACCATCACACAACTTTACCATTCATGGGTTAGATGGTTTGAAGTTTGAACTTCTATATCTTTGATTGGTAGAAATTCTACTAGTGGAAATAGAGTTTGTGAAGCAACACTTCACTAATGCAAGATCTTAAAACATTTCCACCTACACCCCTTGTTTGTGCTTCTATCAATGTTTACCACATCCAATTTACAATCTCAATTCTCTTTGCATCCTCACTCATATATGTGAAAAATTGGACATTGTCTCAATCTCATGATCACTCATGTCTTAAAGAAGCATGGTGAAGCTCAATGGGCATTTTTGCATTTCCTTCCACATATGGTCTTCAAAATCAATAGGCAAAAAATGGAGGGTAATGCCCAAGGCCACACAATTTTGGTAATGCCTACAACCAAGTGTGTTACACGGTGTAAAACTCAATGTGTCATGTAAGTTTTTTTGAGACCCAATGGGTGTTAGCCAGGTGCTTGCGAGGCATCATGGTACATGTATATATTGACACATTGTGAGACCGATGGGTACTAGTTGGGTGCTTGCCAGGCATCATGGTAAAAAAAAAAGTAACCAAGACATTTTGAAAAGCAAAACACCCACCTCTACGGCCATTCATGTTTTGAAACCAGCATGTGACAAATGATGTAGCACTACATTGGGTAAGCATGCATCCACACAACGATTGCATTTCTGGGCAGAGGGTTTTGCACAAAAGTAATATGCATACATCAAGTTGTAAAGAATCAAATGAGATTTGTGATCATCAAGGTGATGTTAATATCAAATCATGACAATTTGTATTTGAACATTGTTGGCCAGTTTTAATGAGAAATCCTTTCTTAAGCAAACATGTGAAAACTTGTGTTCTAAATCCTCTCTTATCAAAAAGTTGAAGTGACAATTTATTGTTTAGAAGGGCAGATGATGTCACATGTAACATACATTTGACCTTACAACATTTATGTATAATTTTCACATTCATAGGAGACAAAACAAATATAGCCAATGCTTGATTTTCATGTTCTAATGTAAAAAATTGTACTTGAGTTCATGTGATCTCACATTTCAAATTACTACTGAAAATTGTGCAACTCGAGCCTACCTTCGCACACCTCTGTCACTCTTTAGGAGACATCCGCCCCAAATAAACTAACCACCATGCAGTGTCCCACCTCTTTTTTGGCAGTTAGGAGATCCTTAGATGAAAGAGTGGGAACCCTTTTCCTTTTCTTCCTTCATCAATGTGCAAACTCTCATAACTCTACATGACAAAATTACACAACCATCATCACCCTCTCTCTTGGAAGATTCATTTGGAAGGACTACACAGCAGCAATGTCAGTGGCAGCAGCCCACCCTTTCTCAATTCGGGAGCATGTGGTAGATTGCTGCCATCGGCCATAGCTTGTCTTTGGTGCACCTGCAGCTGGCACTAGAAGTGACTCGTCATACAACACTGACATGAGATACAGGCCATTGGGTGGAGCACTGCGGGCAATTCTTGCCAGCTTTGTCCGATCTTGAGATTCTAGCACACTTTGCACTGCTGATGGAGGTATTACTTCCTTCCCTACCTCTATCAATAACCCCACCTGCATGTTATGTATGTCACCATCATGCTTCATCTCCATGGCACCATGTTGTAATAACAAACAACCATCAAAAGAACCCTAAAACAAGAATGCAGCACTCACAACTCCTCTCTGCTTAACATTTTTTATGCTGGTAAAGGGCTGGACATACCATGTTCCGCACTTGTCTGTACAGGAAACCAGTGCCTTCCACTTCAAACTCCAATTGTGGTCCCTGCTTACTGACAACCAAATAGAGATATGCATATCAAATAAGAGGCTGCAGCTAAACAAGTTGGAATCAGGGTGGTGAGCAATATGTTAGGTACAAAGGCAACTCCAAGGATTTGCACACAATAGCCCTGCAAAAGACCTGAGCTGTCACAAAAGCACGTACCGTTGCAACCACATTGAATTGCACTATTTCTCTCACAGGAGGGCGCAGTGACAAGTCATTTGAAGCATTGGCAAATGCTGAGAAGTCATGCTCGCCCACAAAGTACAAGGCAGCTGCTTGCATGGCATTGATGTTGAGCTGATGCCGGATATGATAGGCATAAGACCGCTGAAAGGGCTCCATGACAGGTGCAACATAAGTCTTGTATTTGTATGTCTTTCTCTGCGCTGAAAACCGTGCATGGAAATCTGGATGTACTGCAGACACCTCCCGTATTCGGACATCATGTGGAAGGATGCCATTCAGAGATGCATGTAAAATTTCCAAATCCTCAAAACAGTGGAATGTAACAAAATGTGCCACCTGCAGGCAGTCCATTTGCACTCTCAAAGTTATCTCTCTCAGGGATAAAAGTGTTTTCTTCAGACCATCAACTTGCAAACCAATTTTACAGACATTTACCTACCCTAAACCCCTCTATGAACCTTCTGACAAAACCACTCTCTTATTGGATGCCTATAATGCTTGGACTGCAGAACATACAAACTGACAATCTAAAATTTTTCAGACCACACACACTGCAAGCTCCTCATTTCCACAGAACATGAAGGTATTCTCACAAGCATGTACAGAACAACAGAATACACTCATGCAAGTAAACCACCTAAACACCACAGTTTTTGCAAAGAGCACAAAAGAATCTACCTGACCCCATGCATGGACACCTGCATCTGTACGACCGGATGCTGCAAGTTGCAGTTGTTCTCGTGAGCATCTTGTTACCTTGCCAAGTGCATCCTCAATCATATGTTGCACTGTCAGAGTCCCTGGTTGTAGTTGCCAACCTGCGAGAAGAATCCCTTGATTATTTTAGCTCCAAAACATTGCACAAACAACAAAATTCATCATCTTTGACATCCATTCCTCGATACAGCATTTTCAAACCTTACAAAACATGGCATTTTCTGCATCGAGTCATGATCCTTAGACTGAAATTTCCTTGCTATCATTATCACCACAATATGCCACATTTTGGAGCTGAACACATCAGTTCCTATTCCTTCTAGAAATTGTCAACTTTGACCCAAATAAGAGATTGCACATTTCAACCAAAAAAAAAAAACCAATTGACTGGAACTCCTTCCTTGACATACAAGTTGTGTTTTTGAATGCATACATGACACGTCCTCCTTAACATTTCCTCTCCAGATCAACCATCTTTAAACCCTTTAAAACCACAGAAACAGATCTTCTTCATATGGACCACCAAAAGAAAGTTTAGGGTTCAGGGTTTAGGATTTGAGAGAGAGAGAAGGAAACCTGAGTATTTACTGCCATCATAGGCAATCAACAAACGCCATTTCCAGGTGCTCTGGCTCTCCATACTTACTCTACAACGAGCCATTCTTCTAACATGAATCCACTTCAATTGGGGAGCTGTTGCTGCCGTCATCGGTGCACCCCCGAAGAGATTCTTGTCAACAAAATGCAAAGGACTTGATAACTTCATTGCTCTGGACTTGAACATAACCCTAATTTTTAGTTTTTTTTAATAAAAAATTTAAGAAAAGAAGAGAAAGAACCTTGTGGAAAGATCTCACTGAAGTGAAAAAAAAGAACACTATTCAAGGGCTACGACGACTCATTTTCTTTGCTTTGTAGATTTGCTCATATCTGCTGCACAGCTTTACATTCTTACAACAACAACAACAACAACAACAATTAGGGTTTCCTCCATAAAACCATTCAACCATTCAAAATGAGTCACTCTTTTGTGTTCGCACAGATCATTTCGTTTCCATTTTGCTAGTGCAAAAATCTTGAAATCATTTCTAACATCTAAAAATTAATTACAAAAAAATGAGACAAAAAAAAAGCACCAACAAAAACAAAAAAAAGAAAAAAGAAAAACCCCATATTGTGATGAAACAATAAAGAAAAAATAAAAAATAAACATACTCTAAATTTTCAAACATCTAAAAATTAATTACAAAAAAATGGGACCA
>Ga0116227_10012596_pt1 | contig 13674 bp, 7 predicted proteins | sample S1TSphgellanicum_FD_89693 | JGI IMG/M metagenome (GOLD analysis project Ga0116227, IMG submission 89693) | Host-associated microbial communities from peat moss isolated from Minnesota, USA - S1T2_Fb - Sphagnum magellanicum MG | ecosystem: Host-associated > Plants > Peat moss > Unclassified...
TCCCCCCCACCACCCCCCCCCCCCCCCCCCCCCCTTGCTCCCCAAAATAAATTTTAGAAAAGAAAAACGAGCAGCTCGCAGTCTTCGACGCCGTCATTTTATTTTTTCCTTTCTTTCTATTCCCGATTAGGGCTACAATAAACTTTGAAACTGCTGCAACAGGCAGCGGCTGCAAAAACAAACCACACCACCAAGCACACAAACACCAAGAATGAAAAGGAATGGGGAGAGAGATAACAACACCACCCATATTAACCAATTATGATCCAAACTTTTTGCATGGGAAGAAGGTAAAGAAATAACCCAAGTCATGCAAACAAATTTCATTCCAGTTTTTATTTGGTGGTTTTTGGTCATTGTGAAAATAATTTGTGGTATAGTTTGGCTCTATCAAGCGAAAGTATAAAGAATTCATAATATTGGTTCTTTTTCAATTTGTTAGCTTTTTTGGGAAGGTTCTTTAAGTTCGTTTTCTCTAGTAAAGTATGAAAAAAAAATGGGTTGTAGTTTTTGTTGGGGGTTTTTCTTTTTTCCCAATGTTAAGTTAGTTCAAATCTCTTGATGTTGGCTTTCCAAGTGTGCAAAAAGGAAAAAAATTAGGATGAGTTGAGGTTTTTTTCCACTTGAAAAGTTAACTCAAATGTGTGGAAATTGGCTTTACTCAGCAAGAAGGAAAATTGAGGATGCATTGGTGATTCTTTTTTTCCTTTGTTAAGTTATTAGAAATGCGTTGAAGATGGGCTTTACTAGGGACCAGGCAGGAAAATTTAGGATGGGCTACTGGATTCCAGTGTTTAGATGAATGTGTGGGTACTTTGCCATGCAAACAATTCTTTGTGGATCTTAACATGTAAGTAACCATCTCGTAAGTCATTTTGTTGGAGGTGGTGGTGGGGAATGGGAGATGCCAGGATTCAATAAATGCACTTCACATAGTTGAGGATGAAGTTCACTAAGGAAAAGAATCCAATGTAGTGATTATTATGATTCCAGTTGGTTATGTGACTTGTCCATAAACAACATGCTCGCCTATAAGTTCTCAGTTGTAACTTGTTACCGTAGTACTCAAGGGCTTGATTGTCACACATGCATGATGAGCATATCATGTGGATCTTGGATGCCCAACGAAAGAAATATTTAAGCTTAACCTGTGCACACATTAGGCACAAAGTTTTGTTTTCAGTACCTTACCCTAAGGTCAGTTTCATCATTAAATAATCCTCAAAATAGTGAAATGAAAATTTGTGAAAATATAAAGTTGACATGTTGAAAATCATCATAATTTTATCATAGGCTACATTCTGAATAATTTCACTACTCATATCACAATATTATAGAATATGATGGAAAAATATATAATTTCAAATTTTGAAAACAAATTTATTTTTCGAAAAAAAATATTTATTCATTTTCTCAATGTGGAAATTGACCCTAGGCTATGGTATTGATGAGGATTTAGGTGATAGATAGAGAGTAGACCCAAAAAATTTGATCACCTTTAATATCTTTCCAATGAATATTTCTGCACTCGATATCTCTGCAAGTGTCATTAACACACAACTTGCCTTGCAAAAGTCATCATTTTAAGTCAACATATATATTAAAATACCATGTAGGCTACAGCATAACTTGAAAATTGTTAAAATACAACAATCCCAACAATGTAAAGCAAGGTATCCTTTTCTAAGATGCTATTTGGGCTTCCAACAATGTCCCACACCTGCTCTCAGAAAATAATTTAATGGCAGGAGATATAATGTTGTGGACATGTACTGAATGAAACCAAGTTTGTACTCTTCATCCTTTTGCAATAGCTGATAGTGCTTGCAAAACATGCAAAACAATCAAATCATACAAAGCATTAAGAGGAACATACCAATTATCCAATGGGTCTATGTCCATAATTATCAGTCTCAACTTACACAGAACTAGAAACCAAAAAACAAATTGTGCATACAACCCAACTCAATATATATACGTGCATCTTTTTGGTACACCACAAGGTCCTCCCCAGACACACCCCAGTCAAATATGGTTGCTTTATTGTGCTATTAGTTTCAAGGAAAACTGAAATTTCTTTATGCAAAAATAGCATCACTTTAATAAAATGAGCATTTCTTCCTTTCTGCAAAAGATGATGTGCAATGTCTATGTGAAGTGATGGGGAAGCTGCAATTGATCAATTTCAATCCCTAAGGATGTTACTTACCACTTGAATTCCACTCTTCTTGGTAAGCATAGTGAACAAATGATTAGCTTCACCTTGGAAATTTAGAACCCATCTTTAATTGTTTCTTTTGTTAGCAAAAGTATAGTCAGCATTAATAGTTTGTTTGAAATGCTGGTATATCTTACAATATCGTCAAACATAGGCATTTATATTATCCCATTTCACTTCCCCAAAACAAATGCTAAAACAATGGTTCAATTCAACTTTCAAGCATGCCATGTGTGAAACTTTTTGGGCATTGATCACAAATATAACATTAAAACCATCTCCCAACTTTCACTTACATTCCCAACATTTAATGCACATTAGCACCAATGCCACCATTAGGCGAAATGATGCCTTCAATGGATAACTTCCAAGGAGGACACACTTTTATCATTCGTCCCCCATTTATGCCCTCTCAGGACAAAGATTCCACAAGGTAAGATAACCTTCACTGATTATAATAGTCATTGACATTAGCCAAAGTTAGTGTGATTGGGGCCTGGGAAGCTTGTAAACTCCCCATGATGTGGATTCTTAGTATTTATTCTAGGGTGTGAGTTTTATAATAAATAGTAAAACCCATGGTTGGTAACACATTTTACTACTTTTGGGAAGAGGTTTTGGGGTTGGGGTTGGGGGGGGGGGGGCGGGGGGAAGGGGTTAATTTTTTCTTTAAGTATGAACTTATACTTGAAATCTCGGTTTGTTGACTCAAATTTAATTATCTCACGATCTCGCACCAAATTTTTAATGTGCCTATAGACGTTAGTTGAAAGGTGGAAACAAGGCATCCTTTTCTTGATTGGAAAACATTAGTATATGGTAGGTGTCAATCTGGTGTTTTTTTCCAATTTTGTAAATATAAAGAATTTGGTGAAATTTTCCCAAAAATACCAAACTTAGTTGAAAAATTTTGGTCAAAAACATGAGAAATTTTGTCCCCAAAAAAACCACCAATTTCAACACCAGGTTTTTTTTCAACTTTGTGATGTTGAAAAAAAATTTGAATCTTCCAATGAAACTACAAAATAAGTCATATTTACACGAGAAAAACAAAACTTTCCCCGTTTTTTGACAAATAAGGCAAAAACATTTGTTGAAAAAAATTACTGGTCAATAATACTATTCAACATTGTAGTTTTATAGAATGATTGAAAATTCCATATTAAGTGACAAAAGTTAGTTTCTTTGATACATCATAAAAACTTGTATGGAACGTAATGGAATAAACATGACACCAAATGGTCAAAGCACCTCGTTAGATGACCAATCTAATCGGAGGTCTTGGTGTTTTATCTGCATTATTCATCTTAAGTAAGATACATTATTCTTTTTTTGGGGGGGGGTTGTGGGAATGGTGGGAATGACATTATCTAATTGGGGCAGTTGTAACATCTCAATATTTGGTCAAGTAGAAACAGATTTTCTTTTGTGAGAGTTTTTCCTGAAAAAGTTGAAGACTTTTCCATGCAAAAATTGGGGTCAATAATGTCGAGCATGAAAATGGCCCTAGTAGCCTATCAAATATAATTGACAACCAAAATGTTGATGTATGATTTTATATGCTCTTTATAATTAATGTAAATTTAATTTAACTTAAATGGAAAATATATAAAATTTCCTTTATCCTTTTATACTTAGGTTAATAAACTCCAAAGCTTGTGTGCAATGACATGGAAGATAGAAAATTTTGTTAAATTTTATTAAAATAATAACATATTATAGTATACATTTGTGTTCATATTTGTTGTAAAAATACATATAAACAAGGTTCATAGAATAGGACACGATAAAAAAACATTAACAGTTATTAAGAACCCAACATTATTAGACTTACAATCTACAAAGCCTACACTTTTTTTTCATCACAATTTGTCAACCACTACATCAACCATTAATTTTATTCCAGTTTATAAGAAAGTCCATTGATTTAACATATGCCCTAATGTTTTAAACATATTTTTGTTAGTTGGAACTTGGAAGAGGAAGATGCTGAATATTCATTGTATCCAAGGAAGATGCTGAAAATATTTGTTGTATTTTTACTCATTTTGTTCAATTGGAAAAGAATGCCTATTTATACCACTTTACCATGTAGATACTTGAGCACTTTTTCCAAAATAAAAATACAATTTCACCCACTTGCCTACATCTGCACCATTAAAATATTGTTTCTTATCTTCGAGGTCCAAGTTGTGAACATATGACCATGTAACAACAATTTGGAAAACAATCATGTATTTTCTTGAGGCCAAACTAGAGCATTCGTGTTCTTCCTTTTCCCCTATTTCCTTCTCTTCTTCTTAAACTCAAAACCATTGGCCATTTTCTTATGTTGGCGAAAAAACCTCCATGTATGAGAGGACCTTTGTTGAATGCTGAAAATTTTGCAGCTACAATACCACCAACCACATGTTCTCACCGTATTGATAATGAGCATATCACTCAATAGAGTGTTCGTTGTTCATTGCTACCATTATAAATCCAGTTGTGTCAAAGTTAATTGTTCAAACAGATGGTGGATGGCCATGGCCAGATCTGTGTGTTATTTTCCAAGTCTGAAACGGGTATGTTATGGAATTTGTATGATTCAATCTAGACATGGGTGCAACTCTACCATCCAATTCTCCCATCTGACGGGCTGATATTCAAATGTGCTTGGCATTATTTTGGCCTAATTGCAAGCCCTTGCATCCAAGAGAAAAGATGAGCCTGAACTCCTAAGAAACCAAAGCATAGGTTAGAGTGCCCTAATCACAATACCCATCATAAAATTGTACACCTTAACTACCCTCCATAAATGCCAAGCTCTTGTGCTATGGTGGCGTCCAAAGCCCACAAGTTTTCCAATGTGTGCCTACCCCCAATTAGATCATCCTCATTGCTAGTAGAACTTAGGGGAAAAGGATTGTATAGCATACATATCTAGGGCACAATTTGAGTCTATTGTTTATTTTGATATGGCTACCACTGGAGTACCTACTACCTAGGGTGGTTCCACAGATAGTTGCCTAATAATTTTAATTTTGTTCAGCTACGTTTGGCAGTAAAAATAATAATATTTTATCTTTGGGCATTATATTAAATAATGAAGCTATTGTGCTTGAGATCTTCATTCAGATTTTTGGCATGGCCAACACTTCTTTTTCAGCAATTCCAAAAGGTAATTAAGAAGTGCCTAACCAGCCTAGGTACAAAAGGTAAGTGAGATATATTGTAGTCAAGGATAAAATCCTAGGGCAATCACTTTGGATGAGTGCAAAGTGGCCAAAAACATCCTGTGTGCAAAGCAAACCCCAAGTAGAGAATTACCATTCCATGAAATAGCCACAGACTCAAGATCGATCCAAAACTTTCAATAATCTTAGCATGGAATGTAAAAACCTGGTGCGATTTTTTAGTGTATTTTGGACATCACATTACAGAGCACAGTTTTACATCCACCAAGAGGCAGGTGTTTCAACCATTGGTTGGTTAGGGGGTTGGGCGAGGGGTGGAGGAGATAGGGAAGGTGGGCCTTGGGTGAACCAGTGCCCCCCTTGGTATGACCATGGTAAAAGTCCCAAAATTGATTTAAATCATTTCTAAATAATACAAATATCTGATGCTTAGATTGCTAAATCAAATCTAACATTTTTTGGGCATAATCTGGCCACTAAAAGTCCTCCCTCAAAAGGGTCAAGGTAACAACGTGATGGTGCTGGTTCACCCTGTCCGGGATGGTGGCCACCAAGCCAATTTTGCACACATCACAAATCCATTAGAGAACAAAACTCCATTAAAGAAATGACAAAGGTTCTTGGGAGTTCATGGGAAGGTCGGTCAATTGCATTGCATGACCAAATTAGGTTACCTAAATTCATTCCCAAAGGAAGTCTTTGAAAGGGAAGAAGAGAGAGAATGGACCCCTGTTTTCGACGTGCGCATTACCAACTAAAAAATCAATCAAGGGCGGTCCCCACAACGCATTAAATACCGAAAAACCAACACCGCATCCAATTGGGTGGTAGGCAATTTAAAGCAAGAGCTACTAGAGTCTAGAGTCTACACCCATTTAATTATATTATTATTTACTTTTTTGGTTTTGGCACCAACAGAGGGAGACCCATTACTATACATACTGTGATAAAATTGAACACACAAAAAAAATTTGCAGCAAACTTAAATATGTCCAAGTACAAGGCCCTTAAGGTACAACAATAAAACAGCATATTAATCACTATATTAATCACTATACATAATAGTGCTAAGTATATGTCACCTAGAGTGATGATGATGGGCAACAAACAATAGAATCCATAAAAATTAATTCCTAACTGTTGCAGAGTGCACACCCATTCATGCAAAGAGATGGAGGGAAGTAGGGGAGGGGGGGAGAGGGGAGGGGGTGCATTGGTGTTTTAATTTCTATATGAAATCCTTGTAATGAATCAATAACTCTAGCATGCAATAATGCAGATTCATCATTATCTCAAATTGAATCATCATCTAATGCAATAACTAGTACTTACTAGTCAGCTGGCTTATTTGTGAATCCTGATTAGTGTTTTTACTTACTGCCTCTTATAATCTCTTAATTAGGTTTTCTGAAACTCAATAGAAGTTGGTCAATAGATGGCTGTTTTGTTTTTGTTTCTTTTGGGTAAGTGAGTGTGGAGAATAGGAGGCTATGTGTTTTATCTATCAACTCATGAAAGTCTTCTGCCTTCAGGCTTCTCATCTTGGCTTATGTCATTAGTTTTATAAGTTTTTTTCAAACATCAAATAATATGTATGATTTTTGGCTTTTTTTTATTTTTGTTTTTTTTGTTTTTGGGGCTGAGGGGAGGGATATGTTTTAGCTGTCAGTTTGGGAAGTCTTCGCCTTTCTTCTCTAGGCTTCTGTTATTAGTGTTTACTTTGATTATGGTGGTGTTTAAATGTTGTTGGGTGAGGGTTAGGAGTAGTTGGAGGGTTTCCTAACATGTACTCATCAAGTTTTCTCCTAAGAGTGTTTAATGCCATGCCTGTCGCTGATGGGCTTTGGAATGCCAGAGCCATCGAGATGGATGTAGCCCCTGCTCAGAGTAAACCAGCACCCACCAGCGTTCCATCCACTAGATGCCCTTATGACTCTGTTCTGGATGAACCTTAACTGGGTCACTGTATGCTTTCACCATGGTAACCCCCTTCTGTAAGAAGTATGTCCTCTATATATAGGTAGATACACACACCTGCAACAAAAAAAAAAAAAGGTGCCAATCTTAGTACCTAGGCAGCTTTGGCACAAATTATATTGTTTCTAAAAACACTGAGGTTTTCAGAAATTATTTTTCTAAAAGGAGTTTTTTTGTGAAGGAAAATGAAGAATCTATTGAAATATTTCTGGAACATTTTTTTTTCAAATGGAATATTCAAATTAATTAATTATTCAGCAGACAAGTGCTAAAACCGCCCCTGTACTATGGAGGTAAGTAGATAGTTTGTACATAGGGGTAAGGGCTGTTCTTATGACCTACCTAGTACCAACCCACAAGCAGGTTGGTAATAGGTAGCCTGTTATAAAAGAAGCAACTGAGCTAACAACCATGGTTAGCTAGGGAACTTGAGCCCAACAGAAAACTGATTCCTACCCACTTACCATCCATCCTTCATGGTGCTCTGGTAGGTGCATGGTTCACTCTGGCTGGTGGCCTATGTGCCACACTGAGCCACCAGCCAGAGTGAACAAGCAGCCACCAGCGCAGCATGCATTGAAAGCCCGTTATGACTCACTTATGGATGAATCCCAACTAAGTTGATGTTCAACCTTGGTGACTTATCCTATTAAAATTAAGTCTTGTTATAGGTAGGTTAGAAGGTGCCTGGCTGCTAGGTAAATAGATGGTTAGAACTGGTGTTGGCCGCTTATTGAGTTTGGACATGGTTAGAACCGCTGTTGGCCAAATATTGAGTTTTGACCTGAGTAACCAGTCAGGTTCATTGCAGGGTATAATAAGCAACAAGTCAGTTATTGATCATTTAAAATTTGGTAGATAACCTACTACCAGGGTCTTCATTTTCAAATTGTAATAACCTACCTAGATGATTGGAATTGCATCCAAGTTGGTTATCAATCCTAAAAGCCTAAACATGTTTAGTGCATTAAAAACACCCAAAACAAAAAAAGGGAACTTTTTAAAACTCTACAACCTATCCTACAGAGCCAATATAATCAGAGGTTCACAAGGTGAGTAGTCCAGATCTGACCCTTATACATAACCAATGGTTATTTCAAAAGAAGTAACTGCGTAAATTGATAAGCATTGGGTATTACTTTGACAATGAAATTACTTTGATAACCAATGGGTCTAAATTTCCAAAAAAACCATTTGATACCCAATTATGAGAATATCAATAACTGGCCAACACTGGTTAGAACTTAATGTGAATGTTGTTGGCTTATGATATTTTAAGATGCCAACATAGCGTATTCTGTCAACTTTTCAACAAAAGGATCTGGATCAGGGGTTTACAATAATGTATTTGTCATTGGTCAATAAGGTTATATGTTAATGTTTGCTTTTTTCCCTTCCATGGTTATGCATGTGTCTGTTTTCAAAATCAAACTGACTATAGATATGAATAAGGGTTATGGATATGCCAAATTTCAAGTTATAACTGCCCCATTGCCCCTGGCCTAGAATGGTCCTTGTTAATGAATTGCCCCATTGTCCCAGTTTTCAATTTTTGGTTGTTATATATGGCTCATTGCACAGTATGTGTGATTGCAATTTTCAATCCTGATCCTAATTGATCTTTCACAGTAGCTTCTCACTCCTTGCTCACAAGGCAATACAAGAGATACATATCTAGAACCCTCAAACTCAAATGAGCAGATCTATCTCTGAAGCAAGGTAGTTCGTTTTGTTTTGTTTGTCACACTGAGATCCCTCAAACCACTGGACTTCATGCAGTGCTCTTGGTATCCTTGGAAAGGTCTTGATGAGTAGGGTGCACTGACTTGGTTTGAGACTGTTTGGAGCTACAGTGTGGAAGCTATTGATCATTGAACCATTTTCTCAATGAGAACTAAATGGAAAATTGAATTGGAATTTGGGTCTTATTGGTGTTGTTGAAAAGCCCTCTGCAGAGCGACAAGATCCTTTAAACCCCAATCAGATTTAATAAAGTTTATTTCACAATTTTCAGAGCTAAGGTGTGGAAGATGCTGATTTTTTAGTGGATTTTGTTGCTGGAAATTCACACAAATTGCAAAAATTGGGTTTAGAAGGAAAAATTAGTTGAGCCCTCCGTGTTCACATTGCCAAATTTAGAATTTTTGAATTCTAAAAATGTGAAAAATAAAGGATGTGTTCACACTTGGGCTCATGGCACAGGCTACACTAATATGTATAATAACAAACCTACCTCAAAGAAAGATACGCCTACATATTAATTTTCTAATTGAGATGCACTCTGTTGATTACATTTCATGCAGATTACCTTTAGTGCCAGATGGGTTTTGGATTGTGCATGTTCATATCCTGAAAAAAAACATACAACCTGAAAACACCAGTTAATACAAAGGTTAGAGCTAGTGGGTTGTTAGTAGTTGGATAATAAAAACAGCAACTGAGGTAGCCACTGTGGTTAACTAGGGAACTGAAATACAATGAAATAATGTCTCCTGTCCACCAACCATCCATCCCTCCTGGTGCATTGGTGGTCGTAGACCATGTCACTTGTGCTTCTACTGGGGGCTCTGAATGCGTATTTGGACTGTAGGGGTGTGGCACTTGAAGAGCATAGACGTGTTCATGAACAGATTTATTGAACACGGTTTGTCAGTCTGATGTGTTTGTGAGCAGTAGACTTATAAACTCATAAACAACTAAAAACTTTGGTCTTATTGTTGATCTTCTCGGTTGAGCTTTGTCCCATTTTGTGGATGGCCCTGCTTGGTGCCTTGCAAAATTCATGGTTTTGCTGCAAGTGGGATCTCCAGGCAAATTCTCAACAATGGAGAGAAAGGGTCAAAAACAGCCTGTGGTAGAACCAAGTGGTGGGCAGTTTATTGATTTTGTTATAACCTCCAGTTCCACACTTTTGAATGTTTTCAAAATCTAAGCACCCCTGGTTCTAGTTTTTTGGGAAATTTTCAAAATAAAATAGCTGTTAGTTTCAGGTCTTTGAAACTTTTCAAAGAATTGATGATTCAGGATATGTTCTTTCACTGGTTTTTTTTTATTTTGAGAACAATGGTTCCTGGTAAAATCTAATTTGATAAACCACTGGTCAAGGGTCCATATTCCTTGCCCATTGGTTTTTATTTTTATTTTGAAGTTTATGTTCTATAGTGAAAAGTAAAAAAAAGTGTGCACTTGTGGTAGATGGTTAATAGCATCCTAATCTCATTAAAATCCTAGCAAATTAACAGCTTATCCATGCATCTTAGAAATGCTGGTAACGAAGGGGACACATAAAGAACTGGTAGAATTACAGTATTTGGAGAAAACCTTACCCTTAGTAAAATTTCTGCTCGAACAGGGGAGGCACCTTTTGCATAACCCTGATCTCTAAAATGAATTGCAGCTGTTCAAAATTCTACTGTATCTTTTATGCATAGTAAGGACCCCAATCGGTGCTGTTCTGAGAATTCAGGTCTCACACTCCACTCCCACCTTACACGGAACCCTCATTCCCATAACAGGCAGCCCTACACAAAATTTGTTCTCCCTGATGTAAAGGAAGAAGGGACCAAACTGAACCAAAGGCAACCAGTTGACCTTCCATAGAGGCCCGTTATAATTCAGTTGTAGGTGAATCCCAACTGAGCTTACATCAGGTTTTCCTTAGGTGACATATCTTTTTTAAAATAGGTCATATGGGTAGATAGGGAGGAAAACGAAAGGATACTATGTGAATAGATGCATGTAGATGGTTAGTACATAAGCAAGGGCTTTTGAGTAGTAGGTACCAACTACAACAACTGGGATAACGACCGTGGTTAGCTTGGGGACTAGATTCTAGAACCTAAATGGAAGATTGTTTCCTGTCCACTTTGTTGAGCAGTTTTTTGAAGTAACCCTTGGATGTGTTCCTACTAGTACAGCTAGTTTTCAGGAGTACCTACCTAGGTGTACTCCACTATATACTTTTGTGCAGGAAGTTGGCAATTATCAATGTTGTGTGGCTACTTGAATTTTATTTTCAAAGAATCATAAGTTCTGGTGTTTTTTCATATTTCAGAATCAGACCACCTTCGGTTTTGTTTGAAAACAATTTGAAAAACAATCAGAATCAATAGAACTGCTTGTCTCAATTATTTCTAAGTCTTTAAAGAATCGACAATTTTCTGGTCAATTATTTGATCATTCAAATTTTTGGCAATTGTGGTCATACATCAGAATCTTGATTTTTTAAGAATCATGGTTATGAATTTAAGAATCATCCTGATCAGCATCAAAATCTATTCCTGTTTCTAATAAGTGCCCAACACTGGTGATATTATCACCAAGTTATGAAATTGGTCTCCATGTTGGTTACTATGTTCATCACATCATTTCTTACTTTTCTCAATTCCAAAGAATAAGTTAAGTCTAATAACTTGACTTAACCCGCAGTGCGAGAAATTAGAACCAAAGAACTTGGCAGCACTAGGATGTGAGTGGAAAATATAATATACCTATATTTCAGAATAACAGTAAGGTAAATTGGCTCATCATCGAACATTAGCTTATCACCAAACACTTTGGTAGATCTTTCTCAATTATTCTCCATTTTAAGCGATTTCAAATGTTATAGCAGCGCCTTCTCAAGCTTTACAAGTCATCTTTGAAATGCAAAGCCAAAGGAGCAGCCAAAAAAGAGCAGTAAAGAAAATAGGTTTTTTCAAATTGCAAAACGTGTTTTTTTTCATTTTGACCCTTCTTACTTCATCAATGCATAACTTTCTCATTTCTTTTTCAAATTAAGCGATTTAAATTGCCCTAAAATCGTCATCTTAAGCTCTACAAATCATAATCCAACTCTAAAGGTAACAAAGTAATATTTAAGGACATTTTGAGAGGTTCGAAAATAGGCTATGAGCTGTTCGATTGAAAATTCTTTGTAAAAGCAACCCTACTTCAAAGGGTCATAACTTTCTCACCTCTAGTCCATTTATGCCGATTTTTAGTGTGATAGATGCACAAAGAGGAGACATCCATCTAGTCTTTGGACACCATAAACAATGGGGCCCTCTTGCAAAAACAGTGAGAAACCGGTGAGAAACCCTACTTTAAGTGTACTATGACTGGCCTCTCTACGCTAGTCAGGAGTATAGTGGAGTTGGGTTGTGGATTATACCAGTGTTGGGTGGGTATTTGATTTGAGAATAACCAGTTCTGTGTTTCATTTGACAATTTTAGAACCAAAGAACTGGTGGTTCTGGTGTTTTGAAATTATCAAAATCTAAGGAGATTCTTTGGATCCAGTTATTTCAAGACCCTTAAAAAATCAGCAGTTTGCATGAAAGAACCATGATTTGATATATTCCTATTTTTTTGAGAACCACAGTTATATATGAGAACCCATTCTTAGTTCCAATTTTAGGACTGTGGTTAGGAGATTTAAAGAATCACACTTCGAGAACTGGGGTGAGGTTGGGTGCCATTTCTAATACTGTAGTACCTGTTTAGATTTGGCATTCTAGTGCTGAATAATTATTTCATCTTTTCAAAATCCATTTCTGCAGTTTTAAGAAAATCATGAAATTTTAACAATAAATGTAATCACCTTCTTTGGTAAGTTCTTTTGACTTTAAGCCTCTAACATAATGAGACCTTTTACAACATTTTTTAATTGTTTCTTTTCATGAAAATGGGGATACATAATGTTCTACCAAATTGTAGGATAGAAAAATGTTGTCAATTATTGAATACTTGCTCTACAATGGCGGATTGGCAAGAAACAAGAAGTTATAGAGTTTCCACCAATTTTTGTCTTTTGTCTTCCCTTTTAATTTCTTTAGATTTTGACATTTCAAACATATAATTTCTAGAAATTTTGACATTTTCAGAAACAATTGAATTCCTGCTGAACCTGAATAGGTACTACAGTACTCAGCCAACACTGGGTTATACTTCCCTTCTTAATTTGGACTTCCATGATTAACAACTGTTTTGCACATGCAATTAAAATTTGAGTAAGTAGTTGACCTAGATGTGGATTTGGAATTGGATCTTACAGATTTGAACTTGAACTTTCATATTTAGAATTTTACATCCTCCAAAAACTGAATGAATGCTGCTGGGGGTCCAGGGAGTTCTTGAAGACATGTGTGGTGAAAGATGGGTTAGGAGTCAACGAAATGGGTTTGATTGTGAAAGACATGCATTGTGATTTGAACGTGTCATAAAGATGGGTACAGAATCCAGATTCTAGAGCCAAGCATGTGAGTTCACTCACTCTCAGCAGACCTACACGAGCAAGTGGTGTGACCCCCTACTTTTTGTGAA
>Ga0116227_10012597_pt1 | contig 13672 bp, 13 predicted proteins | sample S1TSphgellanicum_FD_89693 | JGI IMG/M metagenome (GOLD analysis project Ga0116227, IMG submission 89693) | Host-associated microbial communities from peat moss isolated from Minnesota, USA - S1T2_Fb - Sphagnum magellanicum MG | ecosystem: Host-associated > Plants > Peat moss > Unclassified...
AATGTGATTTTAAATAATTTCGTTTTCATACTGCGGGTTGTTATTGTTTTCGGTCGGCTATAACTTTTGCAAGCGTTTCCCTTGCAATGTCACCTTGTTTTTTATTTACAGCTTGGTCAATAATACCGAAAGCGCCGGAAAGCAGGCCTCCGGTAAGTCCGGTGTTCATACCCATCCCGATATGCGCCTGCAATTGGGGTGCAACGCCCGTCATAGCTGCTAATGCCGAAATGGTTACCAGCTCACGTTGCTGAAAACTGAGCACATCCCTATTAAATATGTCTGCAAACAGGTGCTCTTTTAAAAAAGCATCAATGGCCGGGGCGAAGGCATTAGCGCCTGTAAGCGCTTTTTCTTCGCGGCCAGTTAGTATTTGCAGGTTATTTTTACCCGTCTGATATTTGTCACTGTCTGTAACAGGGCTTGCCATTTTACCTTCCGGATCATTTATATCCTTTGTTTTTCTTTCTTCAATTACCGACATCAAAGCGTTGATCGCATTCAGGCTTCGCGGGAAACCGCAATAAGCATACAACTGTACCAACACCTCCTTGATTTGGTTAATAGTAAAGCCTGCATCAAGGCCTTTGTTTAAAACTTCTTTTAATTGTTCGATGTCGCCGGTTGCGGTCAATGCCGATATGCGGACGATGCTTTGCTGTTTGTTATCTAATTCGTTCATAATAGTTCGGGCCTGGATGCTTGTTAAACCGGTAAACAATAAAAAGCTGATTGTAGAAAGTATCGCTTTCATAATTGTTTTAATTATTGGCTTTTAAGGCCATTATATTCCTTATCAGTAACCGGGCGCAACCAGTTAACCACGCCTTTGTCGGCGTTGGGGTTGAGGGAAAGTTGCGTCATGGAGCTACCGGGCGCTGCTCCATGCCAATGTTCTGCATTGGGCGGGCAGATCACGATATCCCCTTTATGCACCACGCGCACTGGTTTTCCTTTTTCCTGGGTATAACCGGTTCCATCGAGGATCAATAAGATCTGGCCAGCGTTATGTGTGTGCCAGTAACTCCGCGATCCGGCAGAAAAAGTTACCGCTCCTGCAACCAGGCTAAACATGCTGTCTTGCGCTACTAATTGCTGAACCCATACTTTCCCGGTGAAATTAGCGGCAACTATTTTTCCTTTCGGGAAGATGCCGGTCGTATCCTTTGTTTGTGCATGGCCGGTTAGGTGGAATAAGGAAAGGGCCAGCAAGACGATGATATTTTTTTTCATAGCTAGGATATTGCTTAACGCGATCAGATGGTAAAACCGCCGTCTACCACTAAATTGTGCCCAACCACCATACTGGCAGCATCGCTGCATAGGAACAATACCGCGCTGGCAATTTCTTCGGCCCGGCCCAGGCGGCCAATCGGCACCATTTTCAGCATGCCGTCCAGGGCTTCTTTTTGACCGGCAGCGATCATTTGATCGGACATAGCGGTTTGAAACAGACCCGGACTAATGCTGTTGATGCGGATACCACGGCCGGCATATTCTGCTGCCGCGCTCACTGTTAACCCAATTACGCCGTGTTTAGCGCCATGGTAAACCCCGCGCTGCGCACCCGCCCTGATTCCGCCGATGGAAGAGCAGTTAACGATGGCGCCGCTGCCTTGCTTGCGCATTTGCTGCAGTTCGTATTTCATGCTGCTCCATACCCCGCGATAATTAATGTTGTTAACCTTTTCAAAATCGGCCATAGTCTGATCAGCAGCTTCTGCCAGCTCGTTCTGAACGCCGGCGTTATTGTAAGCGTAGTCCAGGCGGCCAAAAACGGAAACAGTTTTATGCACCATGTTTTCTACCTCCTGGTCGTTAGATACATCACATTTAATAGCCAGGGTTTGGTGCCCTTGTGCTTTTAAAAGATCGGCCGCATTGTTTACTGCCTGTTCATCCCAATCGGCCAATGCAACCTTTGCACCCGCTTCTGCAAACGCTTTGGCTGTTGCAAACCCCAGTCCCGATGCTGCACCGGTAACCAGCGCTACTTTACCTTCCATTATCTTCATGTTATTATTTCTTTGTAATGATGATACAAAGGTCAGGCTGTCGGCCGGATAAATGCTAACACAGGTTACAGGTTCACCTACCATCTTTACAGGTTTGGCGCAACTAATGGAAACTGAAAAAGAATAAAGTTAAATTTGATTGAGTTTAGAGAAAACCGCTATGGAAGATATACTTAGAATAAACAATGTAAGCCAACATGATGCCTTTTACCACCAGGAAAACTTACACCCGCTGGTTAGCATCATTGATTTTGAAGGGACTGTACCTGATGTTTATGCTTCAAAAATGAGCTTTGGATTTTACGCAGTCTATCTGAAAGATGTGCGTTGCGGCGATATCAAATATGGGCGAAATACTTACGATTACCAGGACAGGACGTTGGTTTTCGTAGCCCCCGGACAGATCATCAACGTGAGCATCGATACTGATTACAAACCGCAGGGCTACGCTTTATTGTTTCATCCCGACCTGATCCACGGCACCGCGCTTGGTAAGCACATCGATAGCTACAGCTTTTTCTCTTATGAATCCCGCGAAGCGCTGCACCTATCGGAAAAAGAGCGAAAGATCGTGTTAGATTGCTTTGATAAAATTAAATACGAATTGGAACAGCGGATAGATGGACACAGTAAAAAATTGATATCGGCCAACATTGAATTATTCTTAAATTATTGCGTCCGGTTTTATGAACGGCAATTTATTACCCGTACGGATGTGAACAAAAATAATATCGAAAAATTTGAACAGTTGCTTAAAGATTACTTCCGTTCTGATAAGCCGCAAACGATTGGTTTGCCTTCCGTAAATTATTGCGCAGACCGGTTAAACCTGTCGCCAAACTATTTCGGGGATATGGTTAAAAAAGAAACCGGTAAAACCGCAATAGAGTATATCCATTTGAAAGTTATGGACATGGCGAAAGAACGTATTTTAGATACCGGGAAATCGGTGAGCGAAATAGCTTACGGCCTCGGATTTAAATACCCGCACCATTTTACCCGGGCATTTAAGAAAAGTACCGGTTATACGCCGAATGAATACAGGTCGGTTAATTGAAGGTTATGGTTAAACATATAATTTCTCTTTTTCGGATACAGGCAACGGAACTCCTCTGCCTCATCCCGCAAAGGTAAAAACACGGCTTCAAAAGTTTGGTGACACTATTTTGTCAGACAAAGTTGGCGTTTTTGCGGTGTTCACGTTTATAATCACCTGTTAATAAGGGCCTCCAAAAAAGGGGACACGCGTGAACACTGAACAAGTGAACGAAGGTAATTCCGAAATAACGCGCGTTTTGAGCAACTCATCAAACAACACCGGCCCTCAAAGTAATTTCCAATCCCCTTCCGAAATCATCCCGACCTCATTATCTACCGCTTTTATTGCCGTACTTTCGTCGATGGCGTGTACCGGGCTAGTATTTTGGCGTCCCTTACCGGATCGAGGCGCCGATTCCGGGAAACGCATATTGCACTCACAGGACAACTTTGCCACATTTCACGCAATTAAGGTAATCGTGTTTTAAGGTTTATCCAAAGAATTTGAGAAGGAAGCCTGAACCTCCGCTGGTTTATACAATTTAAACCAGGACCTGATTACCGATAACATTCTGTTCTTGCTAGTAATACCCAATTCGGGATTTGTTTTCAAAAATTCCCTTCTTAAAACCGGGGCTGTATTGGCGGAACATGCAGGGATCCATCCCGGGGGCATTACGATGTATAAGAATTTATTCTTTAGTGTTTGTGCATTTTTAACGTCTTTGCAAAGAAGTAGTATCTCACCAAAATACAGATCAAAAAAATTACTTACATCTAATTCCCTTGTGATGCCATATTCCCGCCTTACATCTTCTTTTAAGGGCTGTAATGTCCCAAATATCCAATCCCATAGCGGCAAAACCGTCGCAAAGTTTGTATCAATATAAAGCGGATGTTTTGCATGATGCACCCGGTGGTGTGCAGGCGTAATAATAAGGTGCTGAAATACGCCTAATTTTCCGCTTTTTAAAGCCCTTTCGCTCACATGGGCGAACATTCCCCATGTAGAGCTAATCAGCGTAATAGGCACAAACATAACCGGATTAATGCCAAAAAGTGTTAGAACAACTAAGTACACAAAAGTAATTAAGTAACCCTCCGCGAAAAAGGTAATCCAGTTTACCGTTAAATTCAACTCGGTTGGGGCATGGTGCGGCGCATGAAGGCACCATAAAAACCGCACACGATGCGAGCAGAAATGGTGCAGCCACACCGCAAATTCGAGGCAAATGTATGCATAGATCCAGCTGTACCATTTTAAATTAATGGTGAATAGCTGCATCCTTTGAAAATGCGGCAGCCAGACCCAAAACATGTGGATCAAAAACAACTTCGGCAAAAATTCGCTCAGTAACAAAGCCAGGAAAGATGGCTTGTAGTTAACCAATACTTCCTTGAAGACGAATTTATATTTATGATAACTTGTTAAATTGCCCTTGTCTTGTTTAAAAAGCTGGATAATCAACGACAGGATTTCCCACACCAGGTAAATAAAAGTTATAATAGTTATGATGGCTATTATGCTCTGGTAGTAATTGTGGCTTGAAATAGGTTCAATCAACGCTCCGATAATTCCCCTGCTCTTTACTGAGTTGTAAAGAGATAACCAATAGCCAAAAACCAGCTGGTACATTATAAAGCCAAACGCTAATACGAAAATTACATTTTCAATAATCTTCCAACTACTATCGAGTTTTTTCCTGAAAGTCATTTATATTATATAATGCACTTGAGTAAAGTTACAATAATTGCAATATATATTCCAGTTCAAAGCTTTTAGAATCGATCCTTCTCAATCAGTTTGTGCTTAATTACCCCAAATTAAATCTTTAAACTATAGCACGCAGGGCGTGGCTGTTCATGAATCAATTTCGGGTTTACGATAATACTATTTGTTTATTTATTTGGAAAAGCCCGGCGATAATTGACCCACTGATGAAGTTTAATTATATATTTTTGAGAAAAATAGCACTTACACTTTCGTTGATTGCTTAAAAATATTTACGACCATGCCATTTGTAACCATCACTTCCTTAAAAGGAAGAACAGCAGCAGAAAAAAGACAGATTGGTGATGCAATCCAACAAGCATTGATCGCAATAGGGGTGCCGGAGGCAGACCGCTTCCAGCGTTTCTTCGATATGGAAAAAGAGAATTTCATTTTTGACCTCAACTATCCCGATATGCCGGAGCCGCGCTCAGAGGCATTCCTTGCAATAGAAGTGCTGCTCTCGGTTGGGCGAAGCGTAAAGATTAAAAAGAAATTCTTAGAATCCCTGACCAAAGGACTGCAGGAATTGGGCATATCTCCTAAAGATGTCTTCGTAGTTTTTAAAGAAACCGCATGGGAAAATTGGGCATTTACCGGTGGGCAGATATTGCATATTTAGTAATGGGTAGGATAGCTTTATTTTAATGTTGCCCGAAGCATTCCAACTTTGAATTCAGTAAGCCTATAATTTCCGACTACAATAATATAAACTGTTCAACTTTTGTTAACTGGCTTAAATTGCCTGCAAGGGGATATACCAGGATTATCACCCGATTGGCTAACGATTAAAACAGTATTTACCATCCAATTTTTTCAAACGCCCAAAGACGGGGGGGGGGCGAAAACTTTCTCCTCTGGGCGAAAAAAAAATTCGTTATTGCGTTGACCAGGACTTAGTGTCGGAACTATAATACATCGATTTAAAGGGAGCTATTTGAAATCCCACTACATAAACCGTGCTGTCGTTAGTTATTGCATATGATATTGGATAATCGTCAGGTAAATCGAGATGCATGTCTGCTTCATATTGGGGAAGCTTCTTATATCTTTTTCTGTAATCTTCAACTATTCGAATCATAGCCCCTGCTTGCTTTTTTAAGTTCGCAACTTCTTTATTCCGCCAATAGATGGCTAGGTAAATCGCAATTGCGATGATGATAATTATAGAAATTGTTACGATCGTTATTTTTCTTTGCTTCACTGAGAATCTGATTGTATAAATACCTGTATAGCTGTTTTATTTTTTTGCCGGAGAAGTTTCATAATCTTTGGCTGGAGTCCTGTTAAAACATGGGTGTCAATCGGATCCTTCGCGCCTCTTTTGTATAAGTCAACTGCTGTCCGAAGTCTCCAAGTTTTTGATCCGCCAAGCCCCCCCAAAGCCCTATTCGAGGTTTTTCAAAACCCTTAATAAACCTTAAGTCCCGCGAGCTGTGTTAAAGATACTTACGGCCTATAAGCTCACATTTCTTTGTAACATTCCAGAAAGCAAACCCGGCCCATCCAGTTGGTATTGACCAGTATACGATTTCACGACTATGGGTCTTCAAACCAAAATCAGCAAAATATCCGTCTGTTTTGATTCCTTTTAGAGCTCCACCTATACTTATTGATATTGATTTATAACCGCTATGCCAGATAAAATCTGTATAAAAAATAGATTCAACATCAGATTCGCCCCGCTGTCCGAAGTCTCCAGACTTCGGATTGACTAAGCTTGTAGCCTCTGACTACAACAAAAAAGCCCCTCAACTTTCGTTAAGCGGCTTCGTAGCGCAGAGTATAGGTAACGGTAACACCTTTGAGAACGATTTATTGCTGATTTCGACGATGAATGAAGAATACGGGCCGCCCAAATAGTGGTAAAAGCCCGGTTTTAAAAGGCCGGCCGTTTATGGTATTGCTGGTTTAGTAGCTTAAGGGATTAAAATTAATGGATAGTTAACTCGTTGCTCCCAATTCTATTAAAACGTACATATTCATCTGGCCAAAAATTCCAAATCCATTTGCTATCATTTGGAGCTTTTAACAGACTCATACTTACTTGATATGTAGTCCCTTGTTTCACCGCTGAATAATAAATTATGTCCAACCTTTTCTTATATTTTTGATGAGGCGGAATGGTTACAATTTCCGGGATGTTTTTATCGCAAGCCCAATCCGCTATTCCAATATCATGGTGATTTGTACCCCAAAATTCAAACCATGAACATGTCATAGAATAAAATCGAAGCGTGTCGTTACTATTATTATTTAGTGATACTGGAACGCTGACAACCTTTGCTTTCCCAGATGTGTTATTTTTAGATACTTTTACGATGGTATCATGTCCCTTCAAAATTTGCTTTTCATCAACCGTTAACGTATATAATTTCCGGTCAGCATCTGTTAATAAGTAAATATCTTTATTTGGCAAAATGCGCTGTTCCTTCTTGTCGAGTATTGCAAATTTTTCTCTTGGCCAAAAAGATTGATGATTACCGTTATAATGTAATATTGTGGTATCAGAAAGTTTGCCAGATAATTTATTCTCATCTGCGTTAATTTTATTTCCCGACCATTTATACAAATTCATATTTATATGAAGCGATACATTTTTATCCGGTTCTTTATCCATCGTTAAAAACACTTGCATTTTTTGAGAACGATGTGGTGGTAACGTCATCTTTGAATAACTCATGTTTTTACACATATCGGTTGCTAAATGAAAAAAAGGATTACGCTTTAGGGCAAAAAGCATGTTATAACAATCCGATCCCTGATAATAAAGTGTTTCGTCTGTATTGTTATTGAGGAATATCGTTATGGAGATATAGTTTTTACCGTTAAAAGACGAGAAACCATCTCTATCAATTATAATCTCATAGAGAGATTTTTGACTTTGCGCAAACGAATCACTTGCCAAGCCTATTGCAAATAATATTGCTATTAAAAATCTTGCGCACTTGTTTTTCATGGTTTGGGGTTTATATTGTAAAGCTATGCCAATATAAAATTAAAAAGTCTTTGGATTAACATCCAAAGACTTTCATAATAATTCTCCCGCTGTCCGAAGTCTCCAGACTTCGGATTGACTAAGCTTGTAGTCTCTGACTACAACACAAAAAAGCCGCCCAACTTTCGTTAAGCGGCTTCGTAGCCCGTAGGGGAATCGAACCCCTGTTTCAAGAATGAAAATCTTACGTCCTAACCCCTAGACGAACGGGCCTTTTTGAGGCATTTTCCCAATACTTTTGGATCTTGCATCCCTTTGTTTTGGGACTGCAAAGATATACGTTTCCGGATAAAATAAAAATATTTTTATAAATTTTTTCGCCCCGTGAACCGGGAAGCCCAAAAGACTAGTAAATGATCAATTTGAAGGTTATAGAACAGCTAAAAGCTGAAAGCATAAAGCTAAAAGCTAAGGCATTTATAATCAGACATCAAGCTTACGGATAGATAAGCCCCACAGGCTTTGATCGCCTTTTCAACTTTCGAAATTTCCCGTCTTCCGGTCTTTCCGACTTCCGAACTTCCTGCTTCCCAACTTTTTCAATTAAAATTCTCAATTATCCCCTTATCTTTATCAATAAATACATTACCCTTATTATGAAAGCAATTTGGAACAACCAGGTGATTGCCGAAAGCAATGACACCGTGGTGGTTGAAAACAATCACTATTTCCCCATCGAAAGCGTTAAACAGGAATATTTAAAACCGTCGCCGGTGCACACTACCTGCCCATGGAAAGGCTTGGCATCATACTACACCCTCGAAGTGGATGGCAAGGAAAATCCTGATGCTGCCTGGTACTATCCCGAACCAAAGCCTGCCGCGGCAAACATTACCGGCCACGTAGCGTTTTGGAAGGGTGTTAAAGTAACCCAGTAACAACATGGAGCAGTACGATGTAATTGTAATAGGTTCGGGGCAGGCGGGCGGACCGTTGGCGAAAAAAATGGCGCTTGCCGGTAAAAAAACAGTCATCATTGAAAAACGATGGCCCGGCGGCACCTGCGTTAACGACGGTTGCACCCCTACCAAAACCATGGTGGCATCGGCTAAAGCTGCTTATATGGCGGCCAATAGCGGGCCTTTAGGCATAAAGGTAAAAGGCTTTTCGGTTGATATGCCGAAGATAAAAAAGCGCAAGGACGAAATTGTGCTCCAGTCGCGCACGGGAAACCAAAAAGGGCTGGAGACCACTAAAAACCTGGAGCTCATTTTTGGCGAGGCGTCATTCACCGGGAAAAAGACCATCGGCATAAAGCTGAATGACGGCGGCGAACGGCAGCTAAAGGCCAATTGGATCTTTATTAACACCGGCGCCAAGCCTGCAATCCCTACGATAGAAGGGTTAAGTGATATCGACTACCTGGATTCTACCACCATAATGGATTTGGATCACGTTCCCGACCATTTGCTGGTGATCGGCGGCAATTACATCGGGCTGGAATTCGGGCAGATGTTCCGCCGTTTCGGGAGTAAGGTGACGATCGTCGAAAAATCGGGCAGGATCATCTCGCGCGAAGACGAGGACCTTTCCGAAGAGTTGACGAAAATACTGGAGGCGGAAAAAATCGACATCTACACCAATACAACCACTACTGCATTTAAGCAAAAAAAGGATGGTAAAATTACGGCTACGCTGAACCACAACGGCAAAGAAGAAAAGATAAAATGTTCGCACGTTTTAATTGCCGTGGGCCGTACGCCGCAGTCGAGGGCATTGGATTTACCTAAAACCGGGGTTAAAACCGATGAGCGTGGGTTTATCCACGTGGACGATAAATTGGAGACCGATGTAAAAGGTATTTATGCTTTAGGCGATGTAAAAGGCGGACCTGCTTTTACCCATATTTCTTATAACGACTACACCATTGTTTACCGCAACCTGCTCGAAAAAGCCGACCTGAGCACAAAAAACAGGCCCGTACCTTACTGTATGTTTACCGATCCGCAACTGGGGCGGGTGGGCATCAGCGAAGCAGAAGCGGAAAAGCAAGGGCTGAACTATAAAGTAGCAAAACTGCCGATGGCACACGTGGCCCGCGCAATTGAAACCGGCGACACCCGCGGCTTTATGAAGGCGATTGTGGACACTGATACTAAAAAGATCCTCGGCGCTGCTGTGCTGGGGCAGGAGGGCGGCGAGATCATGACGGTATTGCAAATGGCCATGGAAGGCGGCATTACGTACGACCGGATCCGCTATTGCGTATTTGCTCACCCGCTGTATTCGGAGTCGTTAAATAATTTATTTTTAGGGCTAGAGGGGTAAATTTATAATCTATTAGCCATTTTACCGAGTAGAGACAGAGAAGGCACGGGGTACACTGAGAAATGCGACTGTGTATATAATCGTCAAAAAAGAACTCCGTGTACTCCGTGCCTTCTCCGATCCCTCTGTGTTTAAACATCAAAACGACTAAAACTTAATATGATAAAGGTTGAACAGCTGAGCAAACATTTCGGGAAGGTAAAAGCTGTCGATAATATTTCGTTCGAGGTGCAGGAGCACGAAAACATGATCCTGTTAGGCACCAGCGGATGCGGCAAAACTACTACCCTGAAAATGATCAACCGGTTGATTGAGCCAACTTCCGGCAATGTCTTTATCAATAACCAGGATATATTTGAGCAATCGCCCGAAATTTTAAGGCGGGGTATCGGTTACGTATTGCAAAACAATGGCCTGTTTCCGCATTATACCGTTGCTGAAAATATCGCCGTGGTACCTCAGTTACTGAAATGGGACAAAAAACGCATCGACACCCGTACCCATGAACTGCTGGAAAAACTCCACTTGTCTAAAGATTACCTCAACGCTTATCCCGGCGAGCTAAGCGGGGGGCAGCAGCAGCGCATCGGCCTGGCGAGGGCCCTGGTTGCCGATCCGGCAGTGTTGCTGATGGACGAGCCCTTCGGCGCTTTAGACAACGTGACCCGCTCGAGCATCCACAAAGAATTTAAGGCCCTGGACGAGCTAAAACGGAAAACCATTATTATGGTAACCCACGATGTACAGGAAGCGTTTGAACTGGGCGACCATATCTGCCTGATGGACAAAGGGAAAATTGTGCAGGATGGCACCCCATCGGAATTACTTTTTAAGCCTGAAAATGATTTTGTTAAAGATTTTTTGAAAGAGCAAGGGCTGCAGCTTGAATTTAAAACCATTACCATTAAATCATTATGGCATTTGCTGTCAAATGAAGAAATAGCGGGGACAGGCCCCGGGCTGCTGTTGAACTATAACACCGATTTATGGACGGTTTTTGAAAGGTTTAAGGTTGTAAATGCGATACCGGCCCGCTTAAATATGATGAACCTGGAAAACAAAGAAATGAAGACTGTATCTTTTGAGACTTTAATGTCGGCATTTTATCAATTCCAACAGCAACAACAGGGCGCATGAACGAACAACAACAATCTTTATGGGAGTTTATGCAGCAGCAATCGGATAAATTGCTGGAGCAAACCATTCAACATATCGGGCTAACCTTTATTTCGTTGTTTATAGCGGTGCTCATCGGGCTGCCGCTGGGAATCCTTATCTCGCGAAAGCTAAAACTTTCGGGCCCTGTGTTGGGCATAGCGGGCATTCTGCAAACCATCCCCAGCATAGCCTTGCTCGGTTTCATGATCCCCCTGCTCGGCATCGGCGCAAAGCCTGCCATAACCGCATTATTATTGTACGCCCTGCTGCCTATCATCCGCAACACCTATACCGGCATTACCGGTGTTGATGCTGCCGTTAAAGAAGCTGCGGTAGCAATGGGGATGAGCAAATGGCAGGTGTTGTTTAAGGTTGAGTTACCTTTGGCTATGCCGGTGATATTCGCGGGTATCCGCACGGCTACAGTCATCACGGTGGGCGTTGCAACTCTAGCTTCATTTATTGCAGCGGGCGGTCTTGGCGAATTTATCTTCGGCGGCATTTCATTGAACAATACCAACATGATACTTGCGGGCGCCATTCCGGCTGCATTGCTGGCCATATTATTTGATTTTTTGCTTGCGCGATTACAAAAGCTGAACTTAAAAAAGTTAAAAACTGCAACTGCTATCCTGCCACTGCTACTAATACTTTTCTCATCCTTTTACTTTTTACCGTCGGCCTACGGAAGCAAGCTGAAAGCCGGTTTCACGCCCGAATTTATGGGCAGGCATGATGGCAACCTGGGCCTGCAAAGTAAATACGGGCTAAAGATCAATACCGTGGTGATCAGCGATGCGGTGATGTACAAGGCGGCCTACGAAAAGCAGCTGGATGTGATCAGCGGTTATTCAACCGACGGCCGGTTGAAGGCTTACGGCCTGGTAGTTTTAAATGACGATAAAGGTATTTTCCCTCCTTACTATGCCGCGCCGATCATTAAAGAAAATTCGCTAAAAAAATTCGCCGGATTAGAAAAAATACTAAATTTGTTAGCCAATAAAATAAATGACAGCGTAATGACTGCCTTAAATTATAAGACTGACTACCTTCACCAAAGCCCCGAGAAAGTGGCGAAGGCTTTTTTGGTGGCGCAGCATTTATGGAAGCCCGCGCAAAACGGCAACGGCGAAGTTGTGAAGATCGGGTCGAAAATATTTGGCGAGCAATACATCCTGGCAAACATGTACAGTATGCTGATAAAAGGGTATAGCAATTACGGTGTGGCAACCAAAACAGGCCTTGGCGGGACGAAAATTTGTTTCGACGCTTTAACTAACGACGGGATTGATTTTTACCCGGAATACACCGGTACCGGCCTGTTAGCCATACTGCAACCGTCATTAAAAACCGTCGACTCGTTGACAGGGAATAAGGATGCTACTTATGATTATGTGCAGCAGCAGTTCCAGGCAAAATATGGAATTAAGTGGCTAAAACCTATCGGTTTTAACAATGCCTACGCGCTGATGATGCGAAAGAAACAGGCAAAAGATTTAAATATTAAAACAATTTCTGACCTCAAACGATATTTGGAAAGCAGGTAATCAAAATGGAAACGGCAGAGCAAACCACCACAACAGATTTAGCAGACTGTTACGTACAGGTACGTAAGCGCACCGAAGATATTTGTAGTCCGCTGCAAACAGAGGATTACGTAGTGCAGCCGGTAGTGGATGTTAGTCCGCCTAAATGGCATATCGGGCACACCACCTGGTTTTTCGAAACCTTTATCCTGAAGCCTTATTTTATGGGCTACCAGGAGTTTGATCCGGATTATAACTTCGTTTTTAACAGCTATTACGAAACCGTTGGCAATCGCGTGATCCGCACCGACAGGGGGAATTTAAGTAGTCCTACTGTTAGCGAGATCTATAAATACCGTGAATACGTGGACGAAGCGATGCTGCGTTTTCTATGCGGCGATATAGCCGACGATGTGAAAGAACTGGTGGTATTAGGCTTAAACCACGAAGAACAGCACCAGGAACTTTTATATACCGATATTAAATACAGCCTTGGGCATAACCCCTTATTTCCGGCTTATTCAAAAAGCTACGTTTCGCCGAAGGCTGTAAAAACGGGCGCCCCTTTTATAAAAATGGATGAGGGCGTTTATGAAATAGGTTTTGAAGGCGAAGGCTTTTGTTTTGATAATGAACTGAACAGGCACAAGGTATATCTCAATGCTTACGAGATAAGCCCCGACCTGGTAACCAATGCCGAATATCTTGAATTTATGAACAGCGGCGGCTACCACGATTTTCGCCACTGGCATGCAGAGGGGTGGGATTGGGTAAAAACCAATAAGATACAGGCCCCGCTTTACTGGCATTTGATTGACGAAGATTGGTATCAGTATTCTTATCATGGACTGGGCCCTATCAATGAAAAGGATCCGGTTTGCCATATCAGTTATTTTGA
>Ga0116227_10012598_pt1 | contig 13671 bp, 12 predicted proteins | sample S1TSphgellanicum_FD_89693 | JGI IMG/M metagenome (GOLD analysis project Ga0116227, IMG submission 89693) | Host-associated microbial communities from peat moss isolated from Minnesota, USA - S1T2_Fb - Sphagnum magellanicum MG | ecosystem: Host-associated > Plants > Peat moss > Unclassified...
ATTTTTTCCTTGAATATAAAAAAAAAAATTGAAAAAAAATTTATTTGGAAAATTCAATGGTGCCATTATAAAAAAAAAAAAAAAAAAAAAAAACATAATTGATTTTGCAAACCTCAAAATAACAAATCCAACCACTACGCCAAAATGTGGCATATATTAATACACATATCACTATGTTTGAAATAATATAGGTCACACATTGCTAAATCACTATGTAGTAAAATCATACATGTGGCTTATGCCACTAGTATTAATTTTGGTCATAAAGCCATGTTGACAATCTAACTACCTATTTATTAACATAGCTTATGAACCTAACATGGGATAAAACCCTAATTAACAACCTAGGCTAACTTCCAAACTATGTTACTTAAATTAGCCTAAGTAGTTTACAAACCTAAGCTTTTAAGTAGGTAGGCAAAGTAGGTAGGCAAGGTAGGTAGGTAGGCCCAAATATGATCCTATTTATTTTTTTGGTCATAAGCCTTTTTTATTGGCTCATCACAAGTGGTATTTACACTTTGAATATATTTAATGTATGTATTATGTGTGAATTATTATTCTTTCATGTATTTATTTAGTTTACAAAGTTGAACTTGTTGACAAAAGATGGGATAAATTTAATGAAAGGGAAACATTACAACATTATCCCACATCATCATTTGTTTCATACAATAATAACCAACTTAAACCATTGTTGTCTTTTTCATACTTTGTCCAAATGGAAAAAAAACCTTTTTTCTTAAAGATTTTTCCAAGATGTACACATGTATCCATTTAATTAAATAAATATGTGTGTACCAAGTAATTTGATTGAAAATCCATTTGAATATTCACTATTTCTTGCATTTGAACTACAATAATGTCTTGAAGAGTTTTTTTTGTCATAAAATATTTTGTAAATAAACATATTTAAAATCAACATGGATTTTTTTTTAATTTTAAATAATATATACTACTTGTGGAATAATTTCCCAAGGGCAATGGAGGGTTTGGAGAGTAAAAGGAAAAGGTTGAATATTGACGATGAAGAAGGTCGTGTTGTGGACCAGTCACCATTCACATCATTCGCGTTACCAAAAACTATGAAGTGAACTACATATTAAAATTCCCAACCTTTAAAACATATAATGAATCAATAAATGTTTTTTTATATTTCATTATATTTAATTTATAATCTAATTTTAATTTAGAAGTAAAATATGTAATTTATTGAACATATAATATCATCTATTTTTTTAGAAATGTTATATAAAGTATTAACATTATGTAAATTTCATAATTATTAATTTATACACAATTTGTTATGTCATAATTTTTATTAAAATTTATTATGAATAAAAAAATCTTCTTATTTTTAAAGGTTATTTTCAGTTCATTAAATGTGATTCAATATAAATTTTAATGTTTTTCCAAGTTGTATGACCAAATATTTTGATCAATTAATAAATATGAAATTTCAATAAATAAATAAATTTGGATTAAAATATATATTTTTGACTACCTATTATATGGAGACTTGCAAAACAATGCCATTTTGGGGCATGTGGATTTAAAAAAAATCCTTTGGATATAATTAATAGGATTACATATCATTATTTAATGTCAAAAAGTTCAAAGAGGATATTCATCAAAATAAACCTTTGGGAACAAAAGTCCCAACTTGAGGGGTTGTCGAGTAAATATTCACAATGTAAAACCAATTGCATCCAAATGATGATATATAATATTGATGCATTATGTTTTTAGAATGTGAACCATATTTTTGCATTTGCAAATATGAACCCCACATGAAAGTTTTTTAATTTTGAAAAATTGGTTAAACAAAGTCAATAGCATACATAGTAATTTTTAAATATGACTATAGTCATGTAAAATCATGTAGTCATGAAAATGACCAAAATAATAAAAATGGCATAGTTGCAAGGCATATATTACAATGTGATTAGATTGGGACACTAGTTGTATATGTTCAAGTCATGGATGTTTTATTTTGGTCCAATGAACACAATTGCAAATTATAACACAAAGTTCAAGAATTAAGATGGAACAAACTTTTAGAATGACTTTGAAAAAGGGTGAAAATCTTTTAAGGTGTATCACACAAGATGAAAAAGGCCTAGTCTTTACTACAATTTTTTTTAACCTTATACTTTGATCCCCATAAAAATTACTGACTCAAAAATTGTCAATTTTTTTAAAGAGGATTACATTTTAGATCACTACAATTTTACATTCCATCATAATCATTCATAAATGTGATTTTACATGATAAAAAATGACTAAGTAAAAAAGACAGAAAAAGGTGATGTTGTGACAAAATTTTGGTACACCTTACAAAATTTGGACCCAGAAAAGTCTCACCCCTTTGTAATGGATTTAAGTCACTATTGCAACAACAAAATTCCATTCCCAAGTTCACAATGATCTTTAAATAAATCCATTAAAAAATCACAAATGCTCAAGGTTCAAGGCTTTTAAAACATTCAACGTGCAAAGACCAATGTTGTTGCCATCTCTAAGTTTTCACAACATAAGCATATGGGACTTGAAAACTGAACATGTGTTAGCTATTAGTTTGGGGGAATGGAAGGTCTTTAGATGGGCTACCAAATTGAATGGTTGAAATTGGGCGATCTATTCTATTGGATGGTCACAAATTAATGATGTTCTAAGACTCTAAAGCACCATAAAGGTGAAACTCTAAAGTGTTGTTGGCAGTAGGGCTTGGAAACAACTGAATTAAACTGGGGATGCAAGGAGATAAAGTGCTTTGCCTTTTGGTGCACAAGGTGATGTGTGGGGGTGTTTTGGGCGATTTGTAAAAATTAACTTTTCTCTCCCTTCAAGTCAATTGACACCCTTGTTTTTTCCAATGTCGTTTGATTAAATGGCCATAAAAAAAACCTTATTCCTTGAGGAGTAAGTGGAATATCCTTTTTTCTTTCAAGGAAGTTTATTATTGAATATAAGGTACTTAACCTGCGCTTTTGCACAAGGCCCCAAAAGGCCAAAAGTGGACTTGGTTAGTTGGGTCCAATGTCAGGAGCACCATGGGGCACCCCGCATTTTGACATGGGTTGAGTGTCACCAAAGTCAATCTAGGTTCGATTCTCAATGTGATAAGTTGTCACCTTGCACATATATGTGTTACAGTAGGGTGGAAGGAATGTTTAGATGAGAACTTGGGAGTCCTCTTCGAAATAGTCTAAATGTAGACTTGTGATTGGACTGTTAGACATAGTCAAGGGACTTTAGGTGACTGAGCCTCGGACCACTTGGGAAGTTCATATTGAGCTGAGTCCTTCCTAGCTGAGGCAAAAGGGAAAGGCTTGGGTTAACGATGCGTTAGTTGAAGATTGGGATGTCAAATGGAGAATTTACCAATATGTGGTTTGGCCAGTGTTCAGGTGAATTAGGTTTGTCTTAGGAAGTCAATAAAGATGAGAAGATGTTGAGGGACACTCAAGGACTAAAGTACTCTCCAACTCCACATTGAAAATTTCTTCATGTGCTTGAGGTTTTCGTGCTGAATAATTGAAGAGATCTAGAAATATCTTTCATTGTCATATGGGCTAGCTCCAGTGTTGATGTACCAGGCTTCAGCTGGTTTTTGTGCTGAATAATTGAAGAGATCTAGAAATATCTTTCATTGTCATATGGGCTAGCTCCAGTGCTGATGTACCAGGCTTAAGCTGGTTTTCGTGCTGAATAATTGAAGAGATCTAGAAATATCTTTCATTGTCATATGGGCTAGTTCCAGTGCTGATGTACCAGGCTTAAGGTTTTTAGGGTTACAGTTCCAGGAAACTTCCAAGGATCCAAGTACATCAAAATAAAGAGTTGCACCTCTGTTGGCAGGATGACTCTGGAACCAAAGACATGATGACAGCCACCATCTAGAATAATACCCATAGTATCTCATCTTACATTCTATGCCTCCCTCGCCCTAGACTAGTGGAGACTCCAGGGAAGTCCAATTTTGCTTTAAATCATATCAAAATTGAATACTTTCCGAAATATAAATATAAATATCCTTTACATCACAAGTGCTTTAGATAAATATAAATATCATTTACACCACAAGTTTAAATATTAAAAATGTTTTGTCTCATTTTAATTGTTAATTAGATTTTTTCATCCAACTATAGTTCCTAAAGGCAGAGTGAAAACTAAAAGCAAAAAGAAAGCAGGGAAAATGTTCTTGAATTGGGGGTAATGTTCTTGAACAAGTCCACTTGTGAATCAAACAAGTAACAAGAAGTGAGTGAGTCCATGTGTTCAAAAAGCAAGCAAAGCAATTAGGCAGTCTCAATAATAGATTCAAACTTGGCATGTAAACCATATAAGTTCAAAGATGGAATGACTATATCTTTGACACTAGTTGGAGTTGGCGTGAGGGAGAGCCCATCTTCAGATAGCAAAAAATGTACTGGTTCTTTCAGCAGGTCTTCCATCCCAACACTATTGTCAATATAAGAAAATGTTCACTTGAGCCATGCAATTGCATGGGGTGCAAGCCTTGTATCCTATTCAAAGTATTGTAATCGAGGCACACAACCAGTTATACAAGGAGGGTCATGAGACTTGTTGTCATAAGCCAATAATCAACTTGATGGTTCAACATATTTCTTATGGACTAGGTAATTAGCTAGAGCTACAAGGTTATCAAATGTAGTCAAGCTGCAGAGGTGGTAAGACTACATTCGGTAACCCATCAGCTTGAGTAGGTTACTGGACAGAACTGGTTGTTGAAAGGTGTCAAGTGCACATTTGCTCCCCTCTCATCGGGCACAAGGTTATGACGCTTCACCACATGTGCATGCTCCGGCCAACATGGATCCAAGGTTATGATCTTGACCAATTAGGTGACAGGGCACACATGGGTTATGAGTTATAACCCATGTCGAGCCAACCAATCAGAGCATGAGGCATCCATCGATGACCAGTTATGGAAAAAATAACCTACAAATGATTAGAAGGGGATCAAATTGAGGCTGAAGTGTCTTAGCCATGTTTGTACATGAATTTCAATCCCTTAAATTTTTAAACCTAGAGAAACCCACTTCAATTCCACATTGCATATTGTGAAACTCAAACTCCTAAAACAAAAATAATAAACATATTTTGCCCAAGTGGGTTCCAGAATCACTTTGCCAAAGGAGTTTCTGACCAAACCCTATGTTTCAATCTATTGCATGCTTGAGTGGCTAAGCAGACCTAGTCAAAGGAAATTGAAAAAGTATTGCAATGTTTTTTCTACAGCTTTGGTTAAAATATTTTGAATGTCGTATGCTCTATATATTAAATCCAATGTATACAAAGTCATCAATTAAAATGTCTCTATTGGATGTTGAATACCACTTCAAAAAGATTGACAATGCAATCACTGTAATTGTAATGTCTACAATTTGTCACTAATAACACACCACACATTTTCAAAAAAAGAACCCAAACTTCATATCTCAAGATCCATCTATACAGTAATGCTGTTGGCTTCACCAATTGTTGGATTTTTACAGCTAGCATTGAGCATTTGAGTCGAAGTTTGGTGTTTGTCAGTTTGATGCATGTTGAGCTAGTTATGTCCTGATTCATATCACTGAAGTCTAGCATATTTTTCAGGCTACTGTATATTACTTTGTGAAAGTGTAACCAGCTGGTTGAAGAGCTGAATTAAGGAACAATACTTTATTCATTTTCTCTGGAACCTGATATACTTTCTGGGTTTCATGCAAGAAGAGAAAGGGACTTTGGAGCATTTGAGCACCGCCCACCTTGTCCTTGGTTTTGTGAAAGGTGGAAAGAGAAGAGCATCTGAGCACATGCTACTAATATGGCGTCATTATGACTTGTGACATGTGCCATGTGGTGATGCTCCGAACAGTGATGGGGGTCATGCCATTGTTGAAGAGGTAGAGGTTTGCTAGATCTCCAATGGCCACTGTTGGATACACCCGTGAAGTGACCACCAGACTCCCACCATGCAAAGCTTTCCACTACAAACTGGTTGACCTAACAGACACACAAAATTTGTGGTGAGATAAATTCACCAAAAGACGGTAACAAACAGTTTTAATCCAGAAGTAGATCCTTTGAGGGAGAGCATTTATACTATAGAGTTGAAGAAACACAACTGGTTCTGTAGAAATATTTTTGTTTCCAAGAACTCATGGAACAACATAGCTTCAAGTTTTGTACATAACTTTTGTTTGCTCAACTAAACAAGAGGCAGCAACTATGATGTATTATGGAAGAAGGGGCCTTTAAGCACACCAGCATCAGCTAGCGACATAATAGTAGCATTAGTATTGGGCTTATGTGTATATGTGTGAAGATCTTTGCTCAAATGGACAAATGAGACGTGGTCTTACCTACACATGAGCACCTACTGACTGATCTACAAAGTGACAAACCCATATCTATTAGTACTTCATAGCAAACCTCATATTATATAATGCTATTTTTATTTTGTTCTTTTTAGCAATGGTAGAGAGTCTCACAAGTATGCAGAGTGATAGAAAGTCTTCCGTGGGCAACATGTGGACAGGATTGCCATACACATGGAGATCAACTCCAGGGAGCAAAGATGCCCTGCACATCATGAACATACAAACAATTAGTTGTTATTGCTCTGTAGACACTTCTCAACACTGTAAGCCATATGGACTCCAATTTTCACCAAGTCAATTTTTGTGGTATCAAAACCTGCAGGAATTTGAACAATAGCTGACAGAGACATTAGTGATGAGAAGTTTCGTGGGATTTTGGGGAAAAAAAGAAATCCTACCTGGTCTCATCATTGCAAACCCTTGTGATCCATTGACCATTCCCAGAATGAGAAATGTAAAAGAACATAGCTGTTTGCTCCTTGAAGTTCTCATCAGTTAAGACAAGCAAACCAAAAGGGCCAAATACACCCCGATGTGCAGACCCACCCTGATTGCAATTGAATTGGTCATTCATGCTGTCGGCTTCATATGTAAGAACCCCATCTATTGATACATCTGGGTAGTAAAAAAAGACTTCCATGTCCAACTGCACAAAACTCATTCAAATCAGCATACAATTATAAATGCCACAAAGCATGTTGTTGGTTGGGTAGAGTGGAAAACATCAACTCACAACTTCAGAAATGTCTGCTTAGGTTTGGCATAAGTTCAAAAGTTTCCTCAAATATTCACGTGGACAGTACCAATACTCTGAATGGATATCCAAAAGAATGTTGAAAATAAGTCACATGAATTGTAAACCTACATTAATCTTTGATCTAAGGGCCGCATGACCAATTACTGTCAACTGCCCACTAGCCACCTAGAGGGTTATTTTCCTTCTTTTGTGTTTCAGTCCATGGAACTCACCTAACTCCCTGTAGCACCATCAACTTTCAAAATAGCATTTGCATCAGGCTTCACCCCTGTCTGCACCTACTCGCTGATCCTCAAGGACTCAACTTCCTCAATGGGCCAGTTGATGAAGTTGACACCTGTTTTACTATCCACTGCAACTGTCTGAAGAATTGTCTGCAAAAGTGCAAACTGGATTTTAAAAAAAACGATTTTTGAAAGAAACTCAAATTTATTACAAGGTAAGTGAGATGGTTAACTTACTAGAAAACCTGACCAACCCCTTGCAATTCCAATTCTTCTGTGTCAGTTTCATTCACCCAGGATAGCACAATGTGCCTCTGCTTTACTTGTTCAAAAAATGAGTCACTTGCATAGACCCTCCCATAGTCATACCGAGATGATTCAAACCCAAAGAAATCAAGCTCTGGGTTGTCAGGAATAAATTTATGAGCTGCACTGTCATATGAGCCCAATGCATAGACATCATGCTGTGTATTGAAAAGGCTTGCTTTAAGGACATAGTTTTGAGAGCTAGGATCTGTACGGTAGAAATCAATACATTCCCAGATTCCACTTCCAGGCAATGTATACAAACGGTTGTCTACCAATTCCCAATGCTTCAAATCTTTGCTCTTGAACAAGTAGGCAACTCCAGTAGTATTAGTCTCTTGTATAACTGAGCCCACTCTGAAAACCCAATTGCCATCATCCTCATGTCAAGCAGCCGTTGGATCTCTGGATGTTATGTCACTAACAACTTGTGTAGGATTTCTTGCAATAGGATTTTTAGGCACTTTTACTCACTTTCTGAGAAGTGGGTCTGTGGGGTCTGCTGGTATGGCCTTGTTCTGTGTCTCCTCAAAGGTATGGTTCATCTTACTTAACCCCATTTCATGCCACAGAGGAAAACCCCCTTCAGCTCCCTCAAACAAATTGGTGGACACTAATATTCTGGCTAACATTCACATGTATATAATGGATTTGAACCCACAGAAACCTGCGATTGGACCGATAAGTCCTAATTTCACAAAGACAAACTGAAACTCAGATGGAAACAGCCTACTTAATGAACTATATTGTTGAAAGATGACAAAGGACTCTACCAAAAGGGAACTCATAGAATGGATGACAAATTAGGGTTTGAACATCACCCAAAAAAGACTAAAATCCTCTATTTCTCATCAGTGCAATCTCCACAAAACAATCACAAAAGAAATTGGAACAGTGATCTGAACAGGAATCGGAAATGGCAGACCTGTGTAGATAATGAAAGGGGCACCATCGGTGCGGATGGTACTTGAGCCTGACCACACTCCCATGGCATCATACCATTGGTCTGGCTCCAAAACAATTTCGAAATAGACCCAGTGAATGAGATGTTTGGAGACATCATGCGCCCAAGACATGTTCGGACCCCACAATGACATAGATTGGTTGTACTGGTGAAACAAATGGTAGTAGCCTTTATAGTAATTGGCACCTGTACTAAACCCCAACACAGACTGTCAAACTTCCATGGGCACAAAAAAGATGAAGAACTGAGAGATACAGATAGAGACAGAGAGATCACCATGGTCCCTGGCATCCGACAAACTAGTCAAAAGTTTTCTTGGTTTGTGTTCCAACAGCAGAAACTGCAACAACAGTTAGCCAAAGATCTAAAGCAAATTTGTCGAAGTTAAGAAACTGCACAAGGAAATTGAAGAAGTTGGTTACAAGAAATTGGCGCCCACCATTAGGGTCTGAAGATGAAGAATTGATTTCATGTCCAATCATCCCATAAGCCACACCACAGACAAGAACCAGCCATGAGAAAATAGGTTGTGCATCACCTTGACATACATACAAAGCATCGACATTGTGCCAAATTGCGCACAATCCTTGCAGCTCACAATTCATCCAATTCTCAGTAGGTTGGTAATGGAACAAAGTCCTGAGCAGGTACTGTGGCAATGTTTGCATCATGACTGTCAAGAACCCTCTGCAGACCTGGGTCCATTGAAGAAGAGATTCAACCAACTGGGTGCCCCTTTGCCTCTTATGACATCTACTACTACTTTGATGCGTGTATGCAACACGTTCACTGCCCCAAACAACAATGCTGCCAAACAGCAGATCACCAGCAGACACGTACTTGTGTCTAATCTCTAGCGCTGCAACGTATCTCCTCTCAGTTCCTGATTGTTGTGGCTACATTTTGCAGCTTCCTCATGAGGAACTGATCCCGTGTATTCACCTTCTAAATCTACGGCTCTTCTTCCCTGATCAATGTCTCATGATCCATCGATCCTGTAAGGAGCTCCTGCTACTCTATCAGCTTCGAGTTTGCACACACATGCTCTTGCACCCACAAAATTAAGCCCTTTCCATCCAACAATTCTGACCAGACTCTCATGTGCAATTTCTTCTCAAAACTTGAGATACTAATCCTTCGCAACAAGTACTGTTACTACTATGAACTCATGTTTGACACTAATTAATTCTTAACAAGGCCAACCAAAAATTAAAATTAAAATTAAAAGCAGAGTTTCTCAAATTCTAGAAAGTTAAACCCAGTTCAAAACACAAGATAATTTTGAAACTTAATTAAGTAGACTTGGAGACTATTGTCAAAATTTTGAAATATTCAGACTGGGGCTGCCAGATCCCTTTCGTTTCAAATTTTTTTAATTATTTCAACAAGATTTGCTGAACATGGGTCCTAGGTGTTGTAGCAATCGGCCAGTGCATAATCTGAGAGAATGATCTAGCAATGGAAGCTGCTAAAATCCCCTTTTATCAAACTCGGCAGCCCAAATGATATCTTCCACCATACCTACCTAGTGTTCTTGGTTTTATAACAATAGGGTTATAGTAATAGTGTAAAAATATATGGAGGCCTGCCTTGAATCGGCTTGTGTGTAGATGTGCAGAAAAAATGTTACATCCAATGAAGTTGCTGAATTTGAGGGTTTGAATTAATTTTCATAGTTAACTTAGTGAATTAATAGTTAAATTCGTAATAGGATCTGCTAAGTTTATGAGAATTTTAGAGGACCGATGGAATAGTAGAAAGGTACCTTTACTTTCAATGTTCAGCAAAATAGGGTTGTGTGTAAGCCTGAATATTTCAATTTTCACGCTAATGGGATCGCTGGATTTGATGATCTGAATTTGAATGCAATACTCTGCATGATTTTCAAGAGGCGAAAGCTCCATTGTAGCTCCAGGCCGGAAGAGTGAACCAGCACCCACCACTGCACCATCCACGTGATGTCCTTTATGAGTTGTGACTCCATTCTTCATGAACCTCAACATAGTAACATCAGCAGATCTCCTTGGTACTTCAATGCTTATATCTTACTATAGATTAGTCCTATAACGTGCATAAGCCATCATGATTCTTCTGCACGCTGCCACACTTAGTCACAGTTCTTCATCTCTTCCACACATATCAACTAGTGCACCTTCATCCCTAGCTGATTTGTGACAGAGGATGCTCTTTGAACATTATGTCTTCCACTTCATTATTACTGTTTTGATGGTCTTGATTTCCTTTCATGTGTTTAGATTTGCTTTGACATGCCTTGTACTTTTCACGGATGGATTTTCATCCTTGTTTATATATATGTACAAGGTTACCAAGGCAAATCCAGAACTACGGTCCACTTGTGTAAAAAGTAATAGGTCTTATATAAAGGTAGGTGGGTAGGAAAATAAGACTTCTAAGTGATGCTTTATACCAGTGTTGGCTGGTTCCATTTTTTGGTTCTTGAACCAGACTGCCCATTTAAAATTTTGATTTGTTTTCTTCCAGAACTGGAATTTTGAATTTTTAAAAAAATCAAAATTGGAACCCACAACTGCCCTCCAGCTAGAATCAAACTCAGAACCAGAATCAGCCCCAAAACCCAGTTTATCAGGTTTCAGTTGTAAATTTTATTATTTTTAATTTAAAATTTTAACTTTGTTTTCCTGTGTTTAGGGTTTAAGGTTTAGGGTTTTCCTAACATGGGTTCAACATGTGATTAATTTGAGGTAGAAATCAAGGGTTTGATTAATAACAGTGACATTTTTTTAAATTATAATTTGAGGATGGCATGGGGTGGGCATTAGGCAATTATTTCTTCCTTTTGAAACATGGCACACATGTAATTTTCACTTTTAAAATTTTATTTGGTGGGTTTAGGTATGTAGTTAATATAGGTGATCACATTATATCGGTGATACACTGCTCATAACAAGAAAAAGAAATTAGTTTTGAGCTATGTGTAAGCAAGTACAACTGAATACAGTCTGCAACTAGACCCACCTAAGATTATTATTTTTAAACCTGCAACTCGAGGTCTTGAAATCTGAGAAATAGGGTCCAGAACCATATTGGAGGTTTTATCAAATTATAAAAAATCCTTGAACCAGACACGAGGGTTCTTTCGAATTTAAATTTGTTTTGGAACTAGGACTGGAGGTTCTCTTGAAAAGTGAGAACTGTCCAACACTGGCTCTCTTTACTACCTAGTGACAACTCACTTGCTTGTTGGTTTTTAGTTGGAAGGTAGTAAAAGGATCCACTGAAGTAACCACCATGGTTAGCTAGGAAACTTAAATTGAACAGAAAATTATTTCTTGATCAATTGCCATTCATCCTTCATGGTGTGTTGGTGGGTTCACTTTGGCAATGGCTTTTTTATCTCATAAAGCACCAGATAAACGATTTTACATTTTAAAAAATAATTATTAATAATAAATAATGTTTTGACTTGTACTTTTGCCCTCAAACACATAGCAACACCAACTCTTCTTCGATTGTCATCATGTCAGTGGTTCAAATGAAAAAAACATTTATCCTTATGACATGAAATGTAATTGTTATAATGTGTTCCACCTTACTTGGCTTGTCTTGAGTTATCAAATACCATGGCACCTAGATGTCTCACTTATCCTTCATAAAAAAAACAAAATAAAGTTTAAAATGATGAAAAATATATATACCAATCAAATCTAGTTTCACTTTAAGATTTACATGATGAAATTCAGCACCAATTGCATATGCAATATGACAATTTGAAACTTTAAACACCCATAAAAGTTTCACCCTTTTCTCCCAAGGTATATTCTTGTTTATCTACACAAAGCTCACACACTTCAAAAGATAAATTGAGTTTTAAATGCAGGCTTCACTTTTTATTACCCAACACAAGCAAAGTGGGTTGTTTAAATTGTTTTGAAAGTTGACCATTTTTTCAACAATGATTCGGATTAATTTTAATTGCCAATGGACACCCATGATTGATTATCAACCATTAAAGAAACGTACGCAAACAATGATAAAAAGTGGCCCAAACTAAGTCACCAAATCAACAATGTAAATTGATCCAAGTCAATTAGATGGTTGAAAATTATTTCAATCCCCGCAAACTCAATGGGTGCCGGTTATTGAACCCTTGGCAATTGAAACAATTGTGTCAAAATTGTGGTGATAGAAATTGTTTTAGTTGCTGACGTTGGGAAGACCAAAACATTGGCAACCAAATACTTTAGTTTGAACTATTTTAGTTGTTGAAATTATGATGAATCGATTTGTTTTCAGTCACCAAATGTCCATGGGGCAAATTGAGTGAGAAATGTTTTTAGTCCATGTTTGACCTATTGGATGAAACTGATGTGTTCGAACAAATGTTGATGTGACAATTGACACAATATGGGCGTGCCACATCATTTTTGACAACCTTATTTGAATTGTAACACTGTTTTAGCATCTTATAAAACCACAACCCCGTTTACACCAAAACTGATGAACTTGATAACTAGGTTAGATTAAAAAAGGCCCTTAATTTGCAGGACACTTGGCAAAACCATTCTTGTTAAATCATCTACAATACCTCCAGAGCTGCTCCCTAATGAGAGCTTTGCAAGCTGAAAAGTGGTGTCACAAACTTCATAGAATGTCTCTGCATAATCGGACCTTTGTAAAGTTTAGGGTTTTAGGGTTTAGGGTTTGAAGTTTAGGGTAAGCCCTAAACCCTATCAACCTATGTCATGTTTAATTATGTCCATTCAAGACTGGTCATGACAAAAGACATAATCCAAAATGCTAGTTTATTTTCTACGGATCTTCATGCAGGTCTGGACCCAACAAGCACATGAATGCCTTATGAACCAACTTCAATATAGGAACCAAGTTAGAGTTCAAGATACTTTACAAATGGAACTTTTTTTTTCCGTTTGGAATTGCCCCCCCCCCCCCCCTTTTTCAAAAAAAAAAAAAAGAAAACCCCCCCCCCCCCCCAAAAAAAGAAAAAGAGAGAGAAAGCAGAAATCTCTCCGGCATTATGGAGAAATG
>Ga0116227_10012599_pt1 | contig 13670 bp, 8 predicted proteins | sample S1TSphgellanicum_FD_89693 | JGI IMG/M metagenome (GOLD analysis project Ga0116227, IMG submission 89693) | Host-associated microbial communities from peat moss isolated from Minnesota, USA - S1T2_Fb - Sphagnum magellanicum MG | ecosystem: Host-associated > Plants > Peat moss > Unclassified...
TAAAAAGAAAAAAAAAACAAAAACCAAAAAAAAAAAAAAAAAAGGTCCGTGCTGGCTCGGGCAGTGCCCGGAAACTGCCCGGACAGACAGACAGACAAACATGTAACTTTAATATATAAGATGAATGCCGACATTAGGCCTTAATCAAATGACTTCTTCAAACAAGTTATTAATGTTTGTTTCTAAAGTGGTATTTTGATTTTGTTGTGGTTTTATTATTCTTTTGTTTGAAAATCAAACAAGATTTTAGATTTGTTTTTAAAGGTTGTGTTCACAATGTTGGCACCATATGTGTCAAAACAAACTAGCATGGAGGAAGTTCCATCAAGTTTCAACATTAATCTTTGGGCTGAAATTTGTTTCTTTAGGTGGCTTTTGATGGGATTGTGGTTTTTCAGAAGTGTTGGGTATTAGGTACCTAGCCAACATTGGTAGGAAAATTATATGAAGGAATCCATATCAATTTGAATCAAATTAACAAATTACAAATCATAACCCTAAACTTGAATCGTACTTGGATTTGCATCCACTTCACAAGTTATAAATTTTATACTCGATAATAATTGCCATGAATTGGGGAAAATAAATTAAATCGTACATATGAAGGTTTTGGCATTTTAAAAAAAAACTTGGGAATTTGCTCAAAAAGGTATCATACCCATAATTGATGTTCAACACAAAATAATTCTCTAAAAGTTTTATCAAAAAAGAAACAATTTTATTGACATTGTTTAAAAATTAAGAATCACACTTTTAACTTGTGAATTATTTTTTATTATCCCAACCATTTGGTTAATATTAAAAATATTAAAGGTGTATTTTGCATGTTTAATTTTCAACTATTTATTTTAGAAGATTAGATTTGAAATTGTTGAATCTTGTTTTTCTAAAATAAATTGATATTTGACAAAGAAATGTCGATTATTAGTTGTAGGGTCAATAATTGAAATTTTAACACACACACACACACACACGTATAAAGGCCCCAACACACTTTATGTTTAGGCTTTAATGGTAGATCTTGCCCTGACACCTAATGTTTAGGTCTTAACATTATGGTCGGCATTTTTCATTATTAGACTAACACCAAAAGCTTCACCACTAAACAACATGTTCACACTTAACTTTGAACGACATATATCATCATTAATTCATTGTCAAAATTTGGAAGTTAAGCCACACCTACAAAAGGTACATTTTTTCATTCTTTCCCCTTTTTTTGGTTTAAGCACACATTTGTGTTTTGTACAAACATTTGAAAGCTTTTGAATTTCTTCGAGCATTTCAACTTTTCCATTTTGTTTGAACATTTGAACTTCTGCATTTTGCCTAAGTGTTTGAGTTTTTACATTTTGCCTATGTTATTTTTGTAAATCCACCAAAGACGTGCCAAACTTGTGAAGACACTGAAGATGCCAAAGTTGTTGAAATTGTTGCAAAAACACCACAGTTGGAAATGTGCATGATAGGTGAAGTCACATGTGTGTTCCTTTGAACACCATATAAGTATGTCACTTTGCACATTTCCTTTTTCATAAAAGTTCCAAATTACTTATTTTTCTTGTCATTTTTATCTTTTGTGAATCCATGTTGTTTTTTATTTTTCATTGAATGTAAGAGGTTGTCATCAACCAACCGAGTCACAACTACAAGTGGTAATTATAAAAACTTTGTCATGTTTTCCTTGCTCCTTAGCAATTTGAATAAGGAATGAAGATTTATAATTTTTGCCTACTCCATCACCAAGTTCTAACAAGGATAGTGTTAGATCATGAACAAGTGAACAAATCTTCTAGGGCACAATCACGGTTGGGGTACACAAAAGGAATGTCTCATCCCAAAATCACTTTCAGAACACTATTTTGAATGACCACTATGTTTATCGATTCATTTATTTTGGTGAATTTAATTTTTCATTAGATATTCACATTATTTGTGATTGAAAGGGTTGTGATTATTTGTGATTTGGATGATTTAAACATGTCCTTCAATGTCCTAGAACATGTTTTAAGAACATTGTCCAACTACGTAGTTTTATTGAAAAGGAATCAACATGAATAACAATATTTGTTCAAATTGATTCATATTTTAACCACAAATAAAATAAAGTATGTTCTACACGATGGCATAAAGTTTTGGTAATATAATAAACCAATTTTTTTGGAATTGATACTAGAATCTTGAATTTTCTTCATCAAAAGGGCTACAATTAGTAAGGACAATTATATTAATTTTACTAATAAATATTTGATTAAATATTTATTAAACATTCCAAAGGTTTGGGGGGAATTATAGGAGATGTGGACTAAAAAAATGACATTTTTTAATGTTTTTACTAAGACTTTGACTCTCCAAATGAGAGTGTCATTTTAGAAATGTCCTTTGTTCCTTTATGGTTTATGTTTCAACAAGACATCCAAAAAACTTTTAATTAATTGTTTTCAAATTTTGCAACACTTTATGGTTGAATAATTGAACATACATGGCAACCTTTCATTGTTTCACATCTCAAAACATGATTTGGCTTTAGGACTTAGGATTTAGGACACAAGATAAGACTATGTACTACATGGTTCTTATTGTGGTACCCCAACTGTGATTGTGCCTTCCATCACCAACTTTTCTTTTGGTGTTTGCAATTGTGAAAGAAAGTTTCAAATGTTTTGTGATTAGCCTCCTCCATCACCAAGTCTTTTAAAGGATTATATTAAAAAAACCTACTTGAATGTTCCATGATTTCCTTCTTCCATCACCAAGTTTTTTTGGTTTCTCCAATGTTAAAAAGAAAGTTTTAAACTCCAAATGTTTTTTCTTTATTTCCATAAGCGTCATTATGGTGGTTTTGATGGATTGACAAGAATGGTCACTATTGGTTGTGAATTTTATCTTGTTGATTTGAACTTTATAGGAGATTTTTGTGATGTTTCAATCGAGTTCCCAATTGTTGTTTTTTGCATTTGAACCATTGGCATAAACCCTTGATTGAACTTTCAACTTTTGTTGATGTTTGTAGCACTATATGACTACATGATGTCATGTAGTTTGTCAAGATTTGGGTGAAGAGCTTAGATGTTGGGTGAAACCATGATTGATTATATTTGTGGTTCAACCATTTTTTATTGATATAATATGAAACTAATAGATGGATTGAACACTTTTAAATCTCCAAAGATATTTCCATGGACATTTGTAACCATGAAAGGCCTTTGATTTCAAAAGCATGATATTATATGTCAAAAAAAAATTTGTTGACATTTGCATTTCATTTATGATCTACAAACTTGCATAGGGTGCAAATATCTTTACTTATAATGAGTTTTTTGCCGTTGGAGATCCAATGTCATTCTTATGTTTTGTGAAGTTGTCATGGCAATCAATTTGGTGTTCAAAAAACCCATAACCTAGCTTGTGGGTAGAAAGATGCAAGTTGTGATGCTAGATTTTAAAAATTGGGTGTGGCAAGCAGCCAATGTGATGGGTGTTATAAATGACACCCATATTTTTATAGTAAAACCATTTAATTTTTATTATCAAAAATATTTATTTCACGAGATGGAAAAGGGGGGAGATAGGTAGAGTGTGGTTGCATAAATTGTGTTCCACAACCAAAAAGGTTCATGGATGTTTATGTGGGACTACATAGGAGTGTGAATGACCTTGAAGAAGTGTAGGTTGAATCAATGTGTAGTACATGAGGGCTTGTTTGACATGGTTGCTAGGTCACATGATGGAATGCCACCTTATTTGCTTGGAAATAAGGTGTATCCATTACTTCCATGGCTTATGACACACAAAGAAGAAAAGGAAGTTCATTTAATTTTGGAACTATTACATAACAACAAGCTTTTGAAATCTAATCTTTTAGTGGTTGAGAATGCACTTGGCAACATGAAGAAACTTGTAGAGAACCCTTTAAAGTGATAAAACTACGCATACTTATTACACCTTATAATGTGTTTTTTACATGGTGTACGTCTACTCTTCAATTTGTTACTAGGTAGAAAAGAAATGGATGTGGAAGACTTAATGCAAGTCGTTCAAATTGAAAGCATGCAAAATGTTCATGCTTAAATAAATTGCATCATGGTGAGGAAAATATTTGCATTCAAAACTAAAAGTTCTCAAGATAAGATGATTGTTAAAACTTGGAGATCAACTTTATTACACAATGTTATTTTATTCTTGACATCCTTTCAATTCTAGTCCTATGCAAAAATGTCAACAACTTGCAAATTCATGATTATTTACAAGTTTAACATGTTATTCATTTGATGTGGTTTTGGTGTTTGATGTTAAATTGACATGTTATGGATTTGGTCAAGGAGATGGTGGCACATTGCCATGTATATATATTTGAAAGGCCAAGTTCATCACTTTTGTAAGCTATGTTATTATTCAAACCATGCCATGTTGGGTTTCATTGATTTTTATATTTCAAAGTTTGAAATATTCCAACTATTTTTCTAGAGTTTTTTGAAATGCTTAAGTTTCTTTCTCTTCAATCTAAAGGTTAGCTTCATGGAAATAGTTGATAAAGTTGACCAATCTTGCATTGCTTTTATCCATTATTTCAACAACGTTTTTATGATTTGAATTTGTTTTTCATTTGACACATATGTTCACAATATTTCACCAAGATCAACTATAAACATTATTTGGATAATAATTGGTTGTGTATTATTTATTAGGCATTACAATAAGGGAACACTTCCAATTATTCATGGAATGTGCATTAGTTGTGGAGTTCATTATGGTGGTGGATTTTTGAAAGTTATCCTCCTCCAAAATTTGAATTGAAAATGTTGGTTAAAATGTTGGGCTTTGATTAGTTGCAATTGTCATATGTTGGTTCTGAGTCCAATTGGAGGAGATGTAAAGTTGATTAATGTGTTTTGCCCAAAAGTGTTGAGATGGGGAAGAATTACCCAACCATTCCCTTCTTCAAATGTTTTTACATAGTGTAATATCACATCGCAAGTTGCAAAATTAGATGCATCTCTTTCCATGGCCTCATCATTATTCAATTCTTCAATGAATTAAAGGTCTTAAAATGGTGAGAAATCATGGTAAGGTGGTGCATGACACACATTGTCATCCAATTTTATGAAATCCCTTGAATGCAAAGGATTAAAATAAGGTTTATTACTCATGAACACATCAATGAGAACAAAGAACAATTTGTTGAAATTTTCTTGACAATCCTTGTGTGGCCCTATTTTCTACAAATATCTCCAATTAATCCTTGTTGTGGCATGTAATACTCAAGTAATTGTTGATTTTTTTGTAGTCCCCATACATAAACCCCCATTTGTTCTTGCAAGTTGTTTTGTTACAATGACAAGCAAAATGACCATTGGGCATTACGACTTTAGAAATGCACTTCCATTTTGTGATTGCCATCTCCATATTGTCTCATGGATCAACAACTTTTTGTGTTCAATTTTCTTTGCATTTACAAGGGTCTATTTTTGAATTTTCCCCATTTGTTTGATTGGGCTTTCTTGCTTTAATTTTTACATAGATTGGATTTGCAAATTTGCATGCATTGACCTTTGTTCTTTCAAGTTGCATTCAATGTTTGGGTCAAAACATAGTCAAAGGAGCCACAAAGGGCATCAAATGTCACATTCTATCATAAAAAACTATATATATTTTTTGTTTTTTTCCATTTGAAACCATGGTAATCATGGCACATTATTATTTTTTAACACATATGAATGTCAAAAAAATCAAATTAAAAATCCATTTGATCCAATTTTAGGTTTTGGTTTAGTTAAAAATTTTGAAAATGAAAAATTCTATCATTAAAAAATGACATTTTTACAAAGGACTTTCAAAATACTCATACAATAGAAGCAAGTTTATGGTAAAAAAAATGAAATGATAATAACCTATTAAACACACTAAAAAAAGATTCAAAATCTTAAAAATGTGGAATTTTAAAACTTTGAAAACTCAAAGTATGTACATTTGAAAATTCAAATTTTCAAAAGTGTTTCACCGCATATAAATGGGGTATAATGTACATGATGTATTGAATAAAGTTGTATTTTATATATGTTAAATTCAACTTTAAAATTTTAATAAAATTTGGTATGATTTCAAATTATCATCATTTTTCAAAATGAAACATAGAATTTGCAATGAATCTATACATTTTTACAAATTTATATTTATTTAAAATTGATTAAAAATTAAAAAACTTATTGGGGAAATTTAATGATTTTTCACAACAAGTTGCAAAAAAATCATTCAAAAAACCATTTGCATGAAAATATTATTTGGGGGAAGAAGACATGCATTCCTAATGTAAAGTAATGTTTGTGGCTCCTTTGAATGTGTTTTGACCCATTTTGTCATTATCTTCATTGAAGATTATGATGTACAAGGAATATCAATTTCTCATTATCTTCATACATTTCAAGTTCTATTTTCTATACAAGATTGTATTAAATGTGTATTTACCATTTTTCATGGGATTGTTAATTTGGAAATTTGGTTAAAGATTGATTTATTCAAAATTTTCACATACAATTGTGGAAGCCCCTCTACCCTAACTACACCTACATTACATTAACAATTGTCTCATTATGATATCATAAAATTTTGTCCATTCCCATGACTATTTATTTTACATTTTTTACAAAACTCCTAACACTAAGTTAAACCTTACTAATTATTTCAATAGATGCTTGTGATCACTCATATTTCAAAATAAGGGTGAAGGTGAAAAATGAAGGCCCAATGGATGGCAGCCACTTAGTGTGGTTATTTTCAAAGTTGCCCTTAGTTGATTTCAATGGTATTCAATTAAAATAGTTATTGGGATTTTGATGAGTTCAATTGGAATTAAACTTAGAAGAGGAAGTCATGTTTGTGGTGTCTTTTTACATTGATTCAGGGACAATATGCAAGGCATATGGAATGTAAACTCATGATATTGGGACCCACACAATCATAGATGGAACAACACATCATCCCATCATTGTTGTAACATATTAGTTGTAAAATAAGTTATATATGGTTATTTATCTTTTAAATCTTTTTGTAAAGATGATTAAAAAGCATTTTGATTTGTAAGCAAATTAGAGGAAAATTTTGTTCCAAATGATTCAAGGAGATGTTGAAAAATCATCTTGATTTGTAAGCAAATCATAAGAACATTTTGTTATAGATGATTTAGGGAGATGTTGAAAAATAGAAACCCTACACAAAATTTGCAATGTAAATTAAAATTTTCATTTTAAAATTGATTTTTTGCATGAGGCCACACATTCTAATCATGAATAGTCATGATATCAATTGGTAAATACAATTTACGAACTGGTGGATGTTGGTAACGGTTAATATAAACAAAGCTTAAACATGTTCAACATTGTTGGGTTAATCATTAGAGTTTGTGTGTAGATTCGAATTTGTATGAAATTTTGACCATAACTTTTTTCTTCGTATTATATTTCAAAACACATTAATTAGTTTTCTTTTCCATTAGTTAAATATCTTTGTGAAGTATTGTATTTCAATTTTAGGTCAAAATACATATCAAATGATTGATATTTCATGTGGCATCATTTTTCATTCCATATAAAGGCATGTGTGCATGTTGTTTGTATTTTTTGTAGGGGTTTGATGATTGTCATATGTAGACATCTTTGACATCTTTTAAACTTGAAATTGATTATTTTAACATATTCCAAATTTGCTTGCAAGTGATGGTGTATACACCAATGTGTCTATTTACACACATGGTTTATCATCCTATAAATGTTGAACTTGTCCCTATAAAAGAAATGGTTAATATTTAGGCTTTTTCCTTCTTTGTTTTTTTCTTGTTCATGTTTTCTATTAGATGAATTACCTCTTCAAATGAAAAATTTAGCCACATATTATTGTTGGAAATATTAAAATCTGAAAATAAGGTGATATGTTTCATGTGATTATTTCCTTCAACATTTTTTTCCCTTTCCAATTGGTGAGATTGTCTTCAATTTCCTTATACTCCTATCCAAAAACATCCACCATAAACTTGATATGTCTCTCAATATAAAACATTTATGTTTATGTAACAATGGTTAATAGATTTACATCTTTTGTTTAACACAAATTCAACTAGATTGGTAATGGAACACATGGGCAAGGTAATGCTCCATGTTTTTCTTGAATATAATTTTGTTTTGAGCATATTGTGACACAAAATCCTTGACTTCACCCACAATTTTTAATGTAGGTGGTGTCTTGAAATCTTTGAAACCAAAAACATTTAATAGTTTTGATTATGCTTTACTCAAATAATACATTTTTTTCACTTTTGGTTTTTTTGGGTACTTGTTTGAATTTTGAAGCATGTCAATTATCAAATTTGAAAGTAATAATTCATAGACTTCCATTTCATTTGCAACATTATTAGCCATTTTTCTAATTTATAAAAAAGATGTAAAATGTAAGTATGTAGATGTGGACATTGAAATTCATGACATAAATGTGTTAAAAATGAAACCCATATGTGTACCTACCAATTGCTTGAATATATATTTTTCAATCACTTGGTTTTCCTTGCAACATTATAATCACCATGTGGTTTATGGTTAATTAATCCACCAATCCACAAGACGTTGAGGGAAAGTACAAGAAATGAAAGACAAAGAGGTTGAAAAAAAATGGTGAACAATTACAACACTTTGATATGGTTGTTGGAAAATTCAATTTTTCATGCAAATTTTGTCAATAGGAAGTTCGATTTGAAATTGCAATAAATGAAAATCTCAAAAGGCGCTTGTTTGGTCTGACATTGTGAATCTATTGAAGAAAGAACAACATTTTGATGCAACAAAAGAACAACATTATGAAGCATAAAAAATAAACAAACAATTGTTGTTGTGGCCACCTAATACGTACCAATACATGTGTATGAACCTTTAAACCCCAAACCTAAATACAAATGAAACCAAAATATTTACATAAGGGGTTTTGGTTTTTTAAAGGTATCACAAAATAATGTCCATGCATTTCCATTATCAAAATTTAGTATAAAATTTCAAAAAAAAAATTGAAAATTAAATAGTGGAATATGAAAAGTTGGATGTATGAAAAGATTATGTAAAATTATAAGTTTCATATTACTATTTTAGGAAGTTAAAAAATTCAAATTTGAAAAAATCAACAAAGCCGAAGATTAAAACAAAACTTGTAAAAACTACCAAAAGCACCCCAAAACAAATACCACAAGGCTACATGTATATTTTTCCCACATTTAACCTTGTCCTTTGAAAGAACATTCATTGCCCCAATATTGTTTACAATACATGTACTCTTTAATGCAATAATTAAAAAGTTATTAAAACAGTGCTTCAAATAAAAAAACTATTAAGTTTAGCTAGGCAAAATTTGTTCCAAATCAAAAAAAGTCGAAATAAAAAACTTCTTTGAATACTTGGCCACTTTTGGTCCATTTCAAAGGACCAAGACCTTGAAAATTATTCATTTGTTGCATTTGCCTAGAAGAACAAATTGAGGGACCAAGCATAATAAAAAACTTAACATAACTTCAAACTTAGATGTAGATGGCTTAGTGGGAATGTGGGAAAGAATATGCTTCATTTAAAGTTAACACACAACAAATAATAATTTAGGCATATATTATAAAGATTTGCCAAATGCACATTTATAATCATGTAATTTTTGCAACTTGACATTAATATCAAATTTGAGCTTCACCACATGGATTTCATTCACAATGATTTAGAGAACAACTCTGCAAACTTGGTGCATTATTATGGCTTGCATGTAAGGCCACCTATTAGAGTAGTGGGTTGTTGTTCATGACCAAAACCTACTTGCATATACAAAAAGGTATGGTTTTTAAAGGTGGGAATTATGGCTAGGTTCTTGTGATGCTAAAGGATGTGTTGGAAGACAATTTGTTTGTTTTAAAATGGAGATAATGCATATGTTGTTGTATTCATTCAATTTTAGTGTCTTTGACATGCCCTATAAATAGCCTAGCATAGAGGTGACACCACAACAAGTGATTGTATTTTTGCATTTTTTATCGACAAGTAGCCCATTTACACATTGTTTTTTACCATGTGTACAAGTTGTTTATTGTTGAAGGTAAACATTTGGTGCAAATCATCTAATGTTTGCAAATTGGTGGGTGGTGATTCCCTCCTTCTATGAGAATTAGGTTGCCACCAAACTCCATATAAGGTAGTCAATTTTCCTTTGTAGCAAGGAAAACAACCAAGATTTTTTAAACAATTTTTCTATGGTCTCTTCTTATTTATTAAATTTTGAACATGACAAAATGCCAAAGAACATTAAATGATTTTTTAGAGCTTTAGGGGAAGGGGTAAGCTTGCCTTGTTGTTTTTTGTAATCCTTGAAGTTTGTGTTTTTTCAAAAGGCTCCTAATCAATAACAAAAACCACATATAAAAAAAACTCTAGCACAATTATGGATTGTGAATTGCTTTTAGTTTTGTCCACAATACTTGCACTATAATGGTGATGAATTGTGAATAAGCAATGAAAACCCAAATGCCATACAATGTGTATTGCTTTGGAATTGTAATGTATAAAAGCTTATTGATGTTTCATAATACTTTCACAATGAAGATGTTGATGCACAACAAAATTAGAATGTGCTTGCATCGTAAAAACCATTTGTATGCACATGCTTTGTTATCGTTTTCCACAAAAAGTGCCCTTAAGTAAGGCCATATTGATGTGCACGCTACAAAATATTTCTAAAGTTGAAATAGCCATGATACTCTTAAACTTATGATGTTTTGCTTTCAAGTAGATCCTTGACTCATATTGTTGATGAATGAGAAAATGTCCTAATGTTTTCTCTTATATGATGTTGGCAAGAAACCTATGATCCATCTACATGTTTTTAGATGCATTGATGAATTGTACTTCTTATGTTGTGTGTATTGTGTTGAACTATGTCTTTTATCCTATTTAGTAGATAACACTCATTTGGAAATGTTGTATTATATTCCAAATTTAGATTCACTATTTTGACCATTGTTATGCAATTATTTGAAATTTCCAAAAATCATTTAATTATGGTTTTAAAAAAATTTCAAAATCAAATTTTTTTTGGCTCTAATTCTTTGAAATAAAATTAGAATCAAATAACCATTAGTCTTAAGTTATGTCAAAACCTTTTAAATAATGGTCATTTTTGATTTTATCCATTGTTTTTTATTAAAATTAATCTTTTTGTTTCATTTTATGTAGGTTTGTGTCAAAAAAGGAAAAAACAAAGATAAATATTTTGGTTACATTTGTTCCTTGCACAATACAATATTGATACATCATGTGCAATATAAAAACTATTTTTAAAAAATGACATTCAAACAAAATATTTATGACAAAGTGAAAAAACAATGATAAAAAAGATTCCAAGCTTATGATCAAGCTTGGAACTCAAGACATGAATTGCATGAAAAATAGACAATAAATTTCTATTTTTTTTCTACAAAATGCAATGTTGTGCAATGTTGTGAAGTTGTGAAACTCAATACAAAATATTGCATAACAAATACAACAACATTTCAAACAAACAAAATGGTTGCACACCATGTGCAATGTCAAATGTCATGATGATAATTTACACAACTTGCAATAATGCAAAACTCATGTACCTTTTGCAACAAGTGTCATTCAAAGAAAAATAAACCTCAAAATGCAACTTATGTAGTGTATCAAACACCATCATAATTGGCCACATTGTTTTCTACTCACCCATTCCATGTGCAATTATAATACTTCCTCAACATTGGATTGTAAATTCAAATATGAACTTGGGGTTTCACCACCTGTCAAATAATAAAAACTAACTTATTGAATAGTTTTTTATTAAGTTATCATTTGGATCACAATTTCAAAGCAAACGAAACAGGCATTTCATTACCACCATTATTATCACAAAATGTGTAATCAAATCCTTGATTTCAAATGTACAAACCACATAAAAAAACTAGCATGTGCATTCTCATGTGAGATGTAATATAACATATAATTGAAAAACAAACCACATAAAACATAATGTTCCCAAACATGGACATTCCATAACCAATATATAACCTAACCTTTTCGTTTGACATGTAGGTTGATATTACATCCCCAAAAAAAGGAACATTACACAATTGAACATGTGGAACAACATGAAACAAATAAAAATAAACAATTAAATCACCAAGAAGAAAAATGGCAATTTGTAACTAATCCTTGCAACAACTACCTTTTAATTTCACAAACAACATTTACAACCAAAATCCCATTAATTATGTTGAACAAGTTGCATATAACATTAGTCACAAACGATAATGAACTTTGGATGAAAAAAAATTACGAAATACATATGCATATTTTGACTAGTCATATATGTATTGTCATTTACAACTAATATGCAATTATTTTGGTCAACAATTTGAACAAATGATATGTTGTCACATGTCCCATCTTTCAGTTATTTAAATAGTTTAAATATATTTATGAAATAATATAAAATGTTTAATTTAAATGTCTAGATGGTTTTAAATTATGACACATTACAAAATCAATTTGGAACTTCACAAAAAACACCAAAAGTGACACTAATGAGCGTTTTAGTGGTTTGCGTTTTTAGGCTTGCACCAGACTAACAAACCAACAAATAGATCTTAAGATTTACAGCTCAGCAGTTGAGAAATACCATTATCATCAATTGTGTAATCACTATTCAAGTTCCACAATTTATCTCACTTTATTTAGAATCATTTCTTTTTTTTCTCATTGTGTAGAGTTGATTTCTCTTTCTTTCTTCCTTCCTTCCATGCTTACTTTATTCACGGTCTCCCTCTTTAATGCAAATGAAAACATGTTTCCATCAGATTAACCTTTTCATTTATCTTGCTCACGATGAAGAACCTCTTCAACTTTCAAGTCACACAATGCTTAAAAACCAACATTGGAAAGACACCAAGCAAATTGCCAATCCTCCTCGACAACTCCTATTGTTGTTTGATCTCTTCATCTTCATTCGGGAATTTTACAATAATCCACTAAAGGAATATTTTTAAACGGTATGTCATTTTATAAATTCATCATTCCAAATTTTGAAAGTCACAATTTAAAACCTTCTACACACAACTCTCATTAATCAAGGCTTCTTGCGTATTCCCAATAATTTTTGAAATATTCACATGAGCACATCTTGAATTAAGGTTTTTATGTCATTACAAAATGCTATGGACAATTTGTCAATTTTCTACTAGGGACAAAAAACATTAAAATCTAAGATGTGTAAAGGCTTGGAATACTATTCCTTTGAACTTACATCTAATTTTTTCACAATATGCCAAATGTAGTTTCCTCATGATATTTAGTAGTTTGTGAACTCAAGTTTTGACCAAAAAGTTATAAAACCAACCAAATACCATGGACTAAACACATCTTATGATTACGTGATCAAATTCTAATCCATACAAGCTACATAGGGCTTGAAGCATTTGGAATCAATAGGTTGCTTGTATTAGAAATTAAACAAGCATAGTGCAAACAACATCCATTTGTGCACGTTTTCATTTGTGGAGCTTGCATGCCAATGCTTAATTGTTAGGTAAAAGGCCCAAATATTTTATAATCTACCAGAACATCATATCATCTTAAATACGGGAAACA
>Ga0116227_10012601_pt1 | contig 13669 bp, 12 predicted proteins | sample S1TSphgellanicum_FD_89693 | JGI IMG/M metagenome (GOLD analysis project Ga0116227, IMG submission 89693) | Host-associated microbial communities from peat moss isolated from Minnesota, USA - S1T2_Fb - Sphagnum magellanicum MG | ecosystem: Host-associated > Plants > Peat moss > Unclassified...
ATTGGTTACCCCGGGGTTAAATTTGCCAGAAATGCCTTTAAGCACTTCATTGTCGCCAAACGATTTGTAGATGTCTTTAATTTCGATCATAGTAATAACTGGGTTACAATGTAATCACAGGCCAATATGGTGATACAGCTCACAACTACGGCCCTCGTACTGGCCTGCGCGACTTCAAGTGCGCCCCCTTTGACATAAAAACCTTCGTAAGCCGGTACTGATGTGATGATAAAACCGAAAACAAAAGCTTTAACCAATGCCACCACAATGGTGTAGGGATTGAAATCGGTAGTGATTCCCTGAATGTATTCTGCAGGGGTAACCGCACCAGATAAAGTTCCACCGATATAGCCACCTGTAATGCTCAAAAACATAGACATAATGACTAATAAAGGCACCATCGTGATACCAGCTATGATTTTAGGTAAGATCAGATATCCCGGTGAATTGATTCCCATAATTTCGAGTGCATCGATTTGTTCACTGACGCGCATGGTCCCAATCTCGGAAGAGATCGCCGAGCCGATTTTACCGGCAAGTACAATGGCGCTGATGGTTGGACTCAGCTCGAGTATAGATGAATCGCGATTCACCGAGCCGATTATGGTTTTTGGAATAAAATCACTAACCAGTTGGAAGGCAATCTGTAAGGTCATTACAGCGCCAATGAATGTAGATATGATTGCAATAAGGCCTAAAGAGCCAACGCCAATAAAATCCATTTGCTTAAAAATGGCTTTTAAATAGATTTTAAATTTTTCAGGCCTTCTAAAAACTGCTTTGAGCAGTAGCAGGTAGCGTCCAAAATTGGTGAAATTCATTGATTAAAAATTTAGCTTTTGTAATATATCCAATGTAGTATGCCGGAGCTTGAATGACAATAGCACCCATTTACTACAAAGAAACAAATAAAAAGTTGAAAAAGATAGTACGAACCTTTTCTAACGCTGTATTCCTAACAAGACGCGTGCCGTAGCCATCTTTTTTGTATCATTGCGGAATAAAGATGTTTAAACATGAATGCAATTATAACAGGTGCAACGCGTGGAATTGGCAAAGCTATAGCAGTTAAGCTTGCTGAGCATGGCTATGACTTGGCTGTATGTTCCAGAAGTGAAAGTGAATTGAAGGAGTTTGCGGAGTCTTTAAGTTATACGGGGGTGAGGATTATGACCTATCGGGCAGACTGTAGTGTTCGGGAAGAAGTTTATGGTTTTTGTGAAACGGTCTATGAACAAATGCGTAGTGCTGATGTTTTGGTAAATAATGCGGGGGTATTTTTGACCGGAAGTTTATTGGATGAAGCGGATGATCAATTACATAAACAGTTGGATCTGAACTTGAATGCGGCCTATTATTTATCTAAATTTTTTGGAAAGAAGATGCGTGAAAGGCAATCTGGCCATATTTTTAACATTTGTTCGGTTGCTTCCAAAACTGTAGTAGAAAATGCGGGCAGCTATGCTGTAACTAAATCTGCCTTGCTGAGTCTTAATGATGTATTGCGGCAGGAACTATCCCCATACAACGTTAAAGTAACGGCAATATTACCTGGTTCGACATTGACCTCCTCCTGGAAAGGAACAGAAATTCCGGCGGAAAGATTTGTGCAACCCGAAGACATTGCCCATACTTTGTACACTATTTTGAACTTAAGTAATGGTGTGAATGTTGATGAAGTGGTATTGAAACCGTTGCAATTTTAATTATAGGAGGGCTATATTATGGAAAAGAGATTGTTTAGGAATGAGTATGACAAAGTGGTTGCCGGAGTATCATCTGGCGTTGCGGAGTACATGGAAGTGGATGTGACCATCATCAGGCTGTTATTTGTATTGTCGACGGTTTTTTTAGTAGGCACAGGAGTTTTGGTTTACCTGATTTTGTGGATTGTAGTACCGGTGAATAATGATCCGGCTGCGAGATTTTCAAAATTTAATGATTTTTTTAACAAACAAAATAATCCCTTTACTGCTACTGATCCCTTTAGTAAGCGCAGCTCTGTAAGTGGATCGGGTACCCAGGATTGGACTTCACAAGGTCTGAAAGAAGAACGTAAAGCGACCTGGAAAAACCCGGATGATTTTAAAGGATATAAAAAAGACAATGAAACCGGACGAACTGTAGCAGGTTTATTCCTGCTGGTAGTAGGGATGTATTTTTTAATGGACGAGTTTAACCTGATTCCTTTCGGCTTTAAACTGGCGAAATTGTGGCCTGTTGTCTTCATTGCCATCGGGGTGAGCTTTATCATCAAGTCAAAAAACAAAAAGAAATGGGATGCCTGGAAGGATGAAAATGCAGCTAGGTCGGATGCAGCTCCAGCAAAATCTGCTGCTCCTGGTTTTCCTGTAGATCCTGTTGCACCGGTTAATCCTGGAACTCAAAATCCAGGCAGCGTTGGTGGATCCACAATTGATTTCACTAAAAAAGACCAATAGCTATGAGATTAGATAAAGTCATGTGGGGCATTATACTGCTGTTTGTAGGTGGTGTGCTTTTGTTAGAGAATTTTCATGTCATTGATTTTTACTGGCGCAATGTCTGGCGTTTCTGGCCTATATTTTTAATCATTGGCGGTGTAAATATCCTTTTTAACAAAAATAAGTCGCAGCTTGGAAGTGTAATATCTATAGTGATCCTGGTGATTACACTTTGTTTATTGTTTTTCAAGGGACAAGAATCTCCGGGCGGCAAACGCTTATTTAATATAGGAATTGGCGGCAGAGGCGATCATTCGGATTCGGATTCCAGTTCGGACAGGTTGGAGCATTTGCATTTTGCAGAACCGTTTGTAGATGTTGCAGATATGCGGACAGTGCTAAACATCTCTGGAGGAGGAACATCTTTTAGTTTGAGCCAAAGTGTGGACAGTTTGATTACTGCGGATGTCAAAAAGAGAGGTGGTATTTTTACGGTTAAAAATGCGAGCTCTGATGGCTTGAGAACTGTTGATTTCAAGATGAAGGGCAATTCGAACTGGAGTGTGAGTGAAGGAGGTAATGAAGTTGACCTTCGTTTGAATAGACAACCGAAGTGGGAGATTAATGTGAACCTGGGCGCTGGAAGTATCGATTTTGATTTATCAGATTATAAAATTAGTGATTTTAATTTTGATGGTGGTGCAGCCGCATTAGCTGTTAAGTTTGGTGCTTTGCTACCGCTAACCAATGTGAATGTGAAAACCGGTATAGCTGATGTTAAAATTAAAGTGCCGGAGGTTGCAGGGTGTAAGATCAGGGCAAAAACAGGACTGTCTTCAAAGGAATTCAAGGGTTTTAAGAAGATGAGCGATGGAACTTTTGAAAGTGCCAATTATGAGTCTGCTGTTAATAAAATAATCATTAATTTAGACGGAGGATTAAGTAACTTTGAGGTAAGCCGTTATTAGGGGGTGCTTTAAAGTATGGGATATCAAGAAATTGAGTATACCGTTGTGATCAACGGAAGACCGGAAGGTCCATATCGTTTTGATGAATTGACTGCATTATTCATTACTACAGATACTTTTATTAGGAAGACTGGAATGGATGATTATAAAGAAGCTCACGAGTTTGAAGAACTGCGTGAGCTTTTTGGTTTTAGTTATCAGCAGGCAGCACCCCAATATTTTGCAGCATTTGACCAGCGCTTACTGGCCTGTGTAATCGATTATTTCTTCATTATCCTGGTTTATGCGGTTGTGATCTTATTGAGTTTTATTGTGGTCACAGAAAAATCGCACCGCATCGCCTTGGCGATTATTGGTTTGCCCTTTATAGTTGTGGTCAAGCTTATTTACGGTACAGTTACCGATGCTTCGGCTAAACAAGGGGGTATCGGCAAGCGGCTGATGAAGATCAGGGTGACAGATATGGATGGCATGCGGATTGGTTATGCGAAGTCGCTGGGCCGTAATTTGAGCAAACTTTTATCGCTTTTGCCTTTTTTAATTGGTTACCTGTACAGCTTTCTTAATCGCAAACAACAATGTTTTCACGACATCATTGCTGGAACGCTTGTGGTAAAAGACAGGCTAATCTAAATTTACTTCAGTTAGAGTTTACATCAAGGTTATAAACTTAATCTTTATCTTTGCAGCAGATTTTGCATTCATGGAAGAAGTAACGTATTGTAACAGTTTAAATCAGTATTCAAGGTTTTTAACACGCGAGGTGAATATCGGCGATATTCCTATGGGTGGATTAAATCCAATTCGCATTCAATCTATGACAACCACAGATACCATGGATACCATGGGTACGGTGGAGCAAACCATCCGCATGGTGAATTCTGGATGCGAGTATGTCCGCATTACTGCACCAAGTATGAAAGAGGCAGAGAACCTGGCAAACATCAAAAAGGAATTACGTGCAAGAGGTTATACGGTGCCCTTGGTTGCCGATATCCACTTTACACCAAATGCAGCTGAAGCTGCGGCAAGGATTGTAGAGAAGGTCAGGGTTAACCCGGGTAACTATGCGGATAAAAAACGTTTTGAAAATATAGAATATACCCAACAGGCCTATCAGGCAGAATTGGATCGCATTTATAAGAAGTTTACACCTCTGGTGAAAATTTGTAAAGAATATGGAACGGCCATGCGGATTGGGACAAACCATGGTTCTTTGTCTGATCGGATTATGAGCCACTATGGTGATACACCACGTGGAATGGTCGAGTCGGCCATGGAGTTTATCCGCATGTGCGAAGATCAAAATTATTATAACCTGGTTATTTCTATGAAAGCCAGCAATACCCAGGTGATGGTACAGGCGTATAGACTGCTGGTTGAAACCATGATCAGCGAAGGAATGAACTATCCTTTACACCTTGGTGTAACTGAAGCTGGTGATGGTGAAGATGGTCGCATTAAGTCGGCCGTGGGTATTGGAACCTTACTGGAAGACGGGTTAGGCGATACCATACGGGTTTCTTTAACCGAAGACCCTGAGTTTGAAGCACCGGTTGCTAAAGCTCTTGCTTTGCGCTATGAAAAGCGCGCTTTACTAGACTTAAATGAAACTCCCTTGATGAGCGGTCAAAGAGAGCGACTGGTGGTAGGTGATTTGCCGTATAGTCCATATACCTATCAACGCAGGCATTCTGTAGCTGTGCAACATATCGGTGGAAACCATCATCCGGTAGTGATGCTGGATGTGTCTGCTGAGAACCTGAAAGATCCTTATTTCTTAACTGCAGTTGGTTATCAGTATAGTGCCGGCCTGGATAAGTACAATATGGCCGATCAGGCTTGCGACCTGGTTTATCTGGGAGATGCGCTGCCTTCTTTTTCTTTTCCGGGAAATTTGAAACAGATTTATAATTACCATACCTGGCTTGGGCTTAAGGATAAGCAAAATTGCCATCCATTGCTGTCTTTGAAAGATTACCTGGGTGTTGAAATTAGAGATGAGTTTTTAAATCTGGTTAGGCTTAATGCTGAGGAGGTTTCTGATGCAGATCTATCTTCGCTGCAAGGAAATGTAGTTTTGGTGTTGGAAACCAATGCTGCACATGGGATGGCTGCGCAAAGAGCGCTTTTTGTCAGCTTGATGAAGCATCAACTGGAAGTTCCGGTAATCATCAAACGGAGTTATCCCGGACTGAATGCCGATGACTTAATGCTTTATGCAGCTACTGATCTGGGCGCTTTGCTGACAGACGGTCTGGGCGATGGCGTCTGGATTGATGCAGACCGCGAGACCGGTTTGTCATTAATCAATTCGACCAGTTTTGGTATTTTGCAAGCCACAAGAACAAGAATTTCTAAAACTGAATACATATCCTGTCCGAGCTGTGGGCGTACGTTGTTTGATTTGCAGGAAACGACACAACTGATTCGTTCCCGTACCGATCATTTGAAAGGGATTAAGATTGGGATTATGGGTTGTATTGTAAACGGCCCGGGTGAAATGGCTGATGCCGATTACGGTTATGTTGGCACCGGACCGGACAAGATTACTTTGTACCGGGGTAAAGAAGTGGTTAAGAAAAATGTCAATGCATCGCGTGCCCTGGATGATCTGATTGACTTGATTAAAGAAGATGGGAATTGGGTTTAGTATAGAAGAGGTGATTGAACAGTACAGGAGCAGAAATAGCGGAAATATTAAATGCAAATGTGTTTCCATAACCGATTTTTTGTTGATTTCATCACCTGCTTACATCTGACTTTATAACCTCAAAAACGCCAGACTCTTCTCCAATACTTGTTGTAAATGGACTGGAAGTTTAGTTGAGGTATAAGGGTGCGATGCGCCATAAACGTGATTTGCACCAGCTATTTTTTGAATTTTAGCTTTGATCTGGTGTTGTGCCAATTGTTGGGCAACACTAAATTTCACATTGACATCATCATCTCCATGGAGGATTAACCATGGGGATTTTATTTTTTCAGCAGCTTTAATGATGTTAAATTCAGTTTTATGCTTATTGAAATCTTGAAGCAAAGTGCTGTTTAAAGGCATTTTTTCTTTCGTCCGGGCATTCTCTACAAAGATTTTTCCACTCTCCAACCAGTCTGCTTCCTGTTCTTTTTTCCACAGACTTGAAAAATCGGCTATGGCCGACCAGGTAATGAGGTGCTGAATGCGCTTATCTTTTGCTGCCTGGAGGATCGCTAAACCACCGCCCCGGCTGTGCCCAATCAAGTTGATTTTTGTTTCGGGAAACCTTTGTGCTACATAATCAATTGCCTGATTGAGATCAAACATTTCCTTGCTGACGGTATTTTCAGCAAAAGCATTTAAATCGGTAACATCATTTAGATTTTTCGGGGTTACCCCACTGTGGGACAAGTTGAATTTGACAAATCGGTAGCCATGATTGGCAAAAAAGGCGGCGCTTAAGTGGTGTGCACCCCAATCTTTGAAGCCTTTAAAGCCATGTACAAAAATTATCGTGTCTGGATTCGTATTTAAATCGTCATAAGTGATGTCGCCAAAGATCAGTTTTTTATCTGATCCTTGGAGTTCAAAAGGCTCTGTTCGTATCATAGCAGTAGTCAATAATGGATATAGGTCAATATAACAAAAGTTTAGGGTAGATGTTTATCTTGTTGTTATTATTTAAAACCTTTCTAAATAGCTCTTAATTACAGCATAATGACAGTGGAACAAGGTTGTGTTGTTACTTTTGTTTCGCTAAAAACAAAGAGGTAATACATTTTGGAATATTTAAAGATCATTGCTTTCACGCATAAACAAATCGACCTAAAAGCATTGGGTAAATTAGTGATATGTGAGCATACATTGGACGATAGATTGAAGAATCTTCAATCTGAGTTGGGTGTTAAAGAAATATTCTACATGAGTACCTGTAACCGGGTTGAATTTGTATTCACTTCTCCAGATCAATTGAGTAAAGATTTCATCTTTCGTTTCTTAACCGTGCTTGACATGGGCTTGCCCCAACATTATATGGAGCAGTTTATTGCCAACGTTTCGGCTTATGAACAAGTGGAAGCTTTCAATCACTTATTGCGTACGTCCTGCTCATTAGAGAGTCTGGTTGTGGGAGAGAAAGAAATTCTTGCCCAGATGCGCAAGGCGTATGAATCTTGTCGCATTGCCGGTTTTACGGGGGATTATATGCGGATGATCATGAACCGGGTGGTGAAAACTGCTAAAGAAGTTTATACCCATACCAATATTTCTAAAAATCCGGTATCTGTTGTTTCATTGGCTTACCGTAAACTGCGTGATTTGAAAATGTGTGCAAACTCGCGCTTGCTGATTATTGGCGCGGGTGAGACCAATAAGAATCTGGCACAATACCTAAAGAAACACAAATACTCCAATTTTTCTGTTTTCAACAGAACCCTGGAAAATGCTGAGCTTTTAGCCAAAGAATTGAATGGAACGGCCTATACGTTGTCGGAACTTGAGAATTACGATCAGGGATTTGATGTAATTATCACTTGTACCGGTGCTACAGAGCCGATCATTACCGAAGAAATTTACAAGAAACTACTCAACGGAGATACAACTAAAAAAGTCATCCTTGACTTAGCGATTCCAAATGATACTGCTGCAGAAGTGATTAAAAACTTCCCTGTGTATTATATTGAAGTCGAATCATTAAAAGAAGTTGCCCGTAAAAATATTCAGGAACGTTACGATGAACTGGTTAACGCCGAGCACATCATTGAAGAAAACATCAAAGATTTTGGATTAGTTTTACGCCAGCGTGAAATTGAAATCGCTATGAGTTGCGTTCCGCAAAAGATTAAGGAAATTAAGCATACTGCTATCAATGGTATTTTTGCCGAAGAGATCAACAACATGGATGAGCATTCCAGATTGGTATTGGAAAAAGTGATGGATTACATGGAAAAAAAATACATCAGTGTTCCAATGGTTATGGCAAAGGAGATATTGGTAAAGAATAGCTAGATTTACCAAAAAAAATACCATCAAAAACGTGAAAAGACTTATTATAGGTACAAGAGGCAGTGATCTGGCTTTATGGCAGGCTAATTTTATAAAGGATACACTGGCCGGTATTGGTGTAGCAGCCGAATTGAAGATTATCAAAACCCAGGGCGATAAAATATTAAATCTGCGCTTAGATAAACTGGAAGGTAAAGGTTTTTTTACCAAAGAGCTCGAAGAAGAACTTTTAGGTGGTACCATTGACATTGCCGTACATTCTCATAAAGATTTACCTACGGTACACCCAGCGGGATTAACGATTGCAGCAGTAACAGAACGTGAAGATCCTTCTGAATTGTTATTGATTTTAAAGGATTGTGTAGACATCACTAAAAAGCTGTCGCTAAAAAATGGTGCTATGGTTGGAACGTCTTCCAACAGGCGGAAAGCACAATTGCTGGCACTGCGTCCGGATTTAAATATTGAAGATTTAAGAGGTAATGTACCTACCCGCATTCAGAAATTAAGGGATGAGGATTATGATGCGATCATGATTGCCAAGGCAGGTGTGAACCGCTTGAACATCGACCTTTCTGAATTTCATGTAGAAGTCGTAGATACTACGGAATTGGTACCTGCGCCTGCGCAAGGGGCTCTGGCCATTCAAATTCGTGAAAACGATGTAGCATTGTTTGAGGTACTTCAAAAAATACACCATGCAGATACTGCTGCCGAAATTGGGGTAGAACGCAAGGTGCTGAACCTATTTGAAGGCGGGTGTCACATGCCTTTAGGCTGCTATTGCAAAAAGGAAGATGGACTGTTCGAAATCTGGACTTCCAAAGCGGAGACCGATGAAGATTTTCCTGACCGGCTGTTTTACCGTGTTGAAAATCTGGATGGCATAGCTGAAAAAATTGTAGCCAAATTTAGTGCGGAAAGAAAACTTCCGGCTAAAGTTTTCATCTCCAGGGAAGTTGGAGAACATAATTATTTGAGAAAAGCACTGGAGAAACATCAGATAGAAATTGATGGCAGATCATTGATCCGTACTTTTCCAATTGTGACTGTATTGGATCCTTTTTATTTGAAACATATTGACTGGATTTTTTTTAGTAGCAGAAATGGGGTTGATTATTTCTTTAACCTGAAGCCGGTACTGCCAAAGAACGTGAAGTTTGGCGTAGCTGGCCGTGGATCCGAAGATTCATTAAGAAGAGCGGGGCATGTGGCCGACTATGTTGGTGAAGGTGGAGATATTGAAGAAGTGGCAGAATTGTTTGCTGAGGAAGTGGTGGGTCAGACGGTCTTGTTTCCAAGAGCACAAGATTCATTGCTGACGATTCAAAAAGCTTTGAAGCCAAATACTAAAGTAGTGGATCTACCAATTTATGAAACCGTAGTAGAGGAAAATATAGACCAAACCTATGCTGAGGTTTTGATTTTCACCAGTCCTTCTAATGTAGATGCCTATTTTGTAGACAATCTGCTGGATCCGGGGCAGCAAGTGATTGCTATTGGTAATTCTACAGCTAAGAAATTTGACGAGATGGGCGTAAAGTATATTTTGCCCTATGCTCCTGATGAGATTGGTTTAGCCGAAGCTGTTTTTGGCATAGATTTATAAGCGCAAGGATAGCGCACAAAGATTAAAGAACGAGAGATATGATACACCGTCCGCGTAGATTGAGGAAAAATTCAATTGTGAGAGAGATGATAGCTGAAACCCGGTTATCTAAAGACATGTTTATTTTTCCGTATTTTATTGTGCCAGGTAAGGATGTGGTTCATCCACTAGAGGCCATGCCTGGCATCAGTCATTTTTCTGAAGATACCTTGGTTAGGGATGTAGAGAAAGGATTGAAACTTGGGGTAAATAAAATTATGCTTTTTGGTGTTGGGGATGAGAAGAGTGAAGATGCAGCTTCTGCCTACCATGACCATTCTTTGGTACCCTCTGCAGTACGATTGTTGAAGAAAAACTTTGGGGATGACTTATATGTGGTTACCGATGTTTGCGTTTGTTCGTATACCACTCATGGTCATTGTGGCATTTTGACAGATGATTATGTGCAAAATGATGCCACGGTTGAAGTTATTGCTAAAATGGGTCTGGCCCATGCAGAGGCTGGTGCAGATATGCTTGCACCGTCAGACATGATGGACGGCCGGATTGGCGCTATACGCAGTGTGCTGGATGGCGCTGGTTATGTAAATACCGCGATCATGTCGCATGCTACTAAATTTGCTTCCGCTTATTATGGTCCTTTTAGGGAAGCTGCAGATTGCGCGCCAAGTAAAGGCGATAGAAAAGCTTACCAAATGGATTTTAGAAATGGCAATGAAGCACTTAGAGAGGCTTTATTGGATGAAAGCGAAGGTGCTGATGTTTTGATGGTGAAACCTGCTTTGGCTTACCTCGATGTGATGCACAATTTGAAGCAGCATACGGATCTTCCGATTGCTTGTTACAATGTATCCGGAGAATACTCCATGGTAAAGGCAGCAGCGCAAAGAGGCTGGATTGATGAGCAAAAGGTAGTGATGGAAACCATGCATGCTTTTGCGCGTGCCGGTGCCAGTATTATTACTACTTATCACATCCGTGATATGGTAGAACAACAATGGATATAAGTGACTTTTATATAATTTTATATTTGAAATGTTAGAATCTTTAAAAAAAATGTTCTCCGGAAATGAAGGTGAAATACCTGTGAATACGGGTAGTAAACCAGATATTTCCAGAGAAAAATCGGCAGAACTATACGAAAAGGCAAAGAATTATTTTCCAGGTGGTGTAAACTCTCCTGTTAGGGCATTCAAGTCTGTTTATGGTACGCCTCTTTTTATTCAAAAGGGCGATGGCTGTTTTGTATGGGATGCAGATGGAAATCAATTTATAGATTTTTGCGGTAGCTGGGGGCCTTTAATTTTAGGACACAATCATCCTAAAGTGAGAGAAAAAGTTACCGAGGTGATGCAGCATGGAATGAGCTTTGGTGCACCAACGGCATTGGAAAATGAATTGGCCGAGCTGATCATTAAAAACAATAAATTTGTAGAAAAGATACGTTTTACCAGCTCGGGTACCGAAGCGGTAATGTCGGCCATCCGATTGGCACGTGGTTTTACCGGACGTGATAAGATCATTAAATTTGAGTGTTGTTACCATGGACATACCGATTCGCTATTGGTTAAAGCAGGCTCTGGCCTGGTTACGTTTGGCGAAACTTCATCAGCTGGTATTCCAAAGTCCTTTGCGCAGGAAACCATCGTATTGCCTTTGAATGATACAGAAGCTTTAAAACTAGCTTTTGAACAGTTTAAAGATCAGGTGGCTGCGGTCATTATTGAGGGAATTCCAGCCAATAATGGCTTACTGATGCAGGATGTTGCTTACATTGAGTTTTTACAAAACATCTGTAAGGAAAATAAGGCCTTGTTGATTTTTGATGAAGTAATTACCGGTTTTAGATTAGGTTTTGAGGGTGCTGCAGCACATTATGGCGTAAAACCCGATATTGTCACTTACGGTAAAATTATTGGTGGTGGTTTGCCTGTGGGTATGTATGGGGCTTCTGCTGAGATCATGTCGCACATTTCTCCAGATGGGGGAGTTTATCAGGCGGGTACCTTATCAGGTAACCCGGTAGCTATGGCTGCTGGTATTGCACAGCTCACCGAATTGCTGCGCTCTGGTTTTTACAAGGACCTGAATAATAAAGCTGGTGAGTTTGCAGAAAGCATCCAGCGTTTTGCTACTGCCAGGAATTATAAATTAAAAGTATTTCATATAGGTTCCATTTTCTGGATGGCATTTACAGACAAAGATAAAATCCAGTGTGCAGCTGATATTGATCCTGCAAGTATGGAAAAATTCAAGGTGTTACATCGCGAGTTGTTGAACAGGGGGATTTACTTAGGTCCGTCTGGTTATGAAGTAGGTTTCGTTTCTGCAGCACATACCAAAATTGAACTGGAAAAAGCGAAACGGGCTATTTTTGATAGTTTGGATCTCGTCTTCAGAAATAAGTAATAAATAGGTATATTTATAAAGGAAAAATAGATAATCTTGAAGAAATCGATCGTTATATTTTATTTCATGCTGCTGTACGCGTTGGTGCAGTTGATTTCATGGGGCTCATTGGTTGTAAAACTTGAACCTGCCAGAATGGCAATGGTAATGGGTGAGGGATCGGTCTTTGTATTTTTACTTTGTATCGGTGCTTATTTTTTACACCAGTCGATCAAAAAAGAAGAGCGGCTGCGCGAGCAGCAGCAAAATTTTCTCTTGTCTGTAACACATGAGTTAAAGTCGCCTTTAGCTGCCATTAAGTTATCTATCCAAACCATTGTCAAACGAGATCTGGATAAGGCTAGACAAACATCCTTATTGAACAATTCATTGAAAGATATTGAGCGTTTAGACGATCTGGTAGAGAATATGTTATTGGCTACTAAAATTGAAAACCGCTCTTATTCATTCCCAAAAGAGGAATTTGACTTTTCAGAGCTGGTTACTAAAATTATTGACCGCTTACAAGTACATTCTTGTGGCTGTGAACAAATGATTACGCCGGTGATCAAGCCAGGGATTAAAATTATGGGCGATCAGTTTGCGCTGTCTTCGGTAGTGACTAACCTCGTTGAAAATGCAGTTAAATATTCTGGCCCTTGCGCGGATGTTTCGGTTGAACTGACACAAAAGGATGGACACCCCTTCCTTAAAGTTTCAGATAAAGGCCCTGGAATTCCGGATGATGAAAAGATGCTGATCTTTGATAAATTTTATCGCGTTGGTGATGAAAATGTCAGAAAATCAAAAGGAACTGGTTTAGGCCTATTTATTGTTAAGGAAGTATTACAAAGCCACGACGCTGATATCAGCGTTAGAGATAACGTACCGCAAGGTGCTATTTTTGAAATAACATTTAGTTGATTATGCAACAGAAATTAAGAATACTGCTGGTTGAAGATGAAGACCATTTATTGGACGCCATTAAATTAAACCTTGAACTTGAAGGTTATAAGGTACACGCTGTCAAAGATGGCAAAACAGCCTTAAAGGTTTTTAAGGAAGAACGTTTTAACCTGATTATTCTGGACGTAATGCTTCCAGAAATGGATGGGTTCCAGGTATGTGAGACTATCAGACTAGAAAATACTGAGGTGCCGATCCTTTTCTTAACTGCGAAAAACACAAGTGAAGACCGGGTAATGGGTCTTAAAAAGGGTGCCGATGATTACCTGGTAAAACCTTTTAACCTTGAAGAACTAATCTTAAGGGTGGGGATTCTGGTTAAACGCAGTATGAA
>Ga0116227_10012602_pt1 | contig 13669 bp, 6 predicted proteins | sample S1TSphgellanicum_FD_89693 | JGI IMG/M metagenome (GOLD analysis project Ga0116227, IMG submission 89693) | Host-associated microbial communities from peat moss isolated from Minnesota, USA - S1T2_Fb - Sphagnum magellanicum MG | ecosystem: Host-associated > Plants > Peat moss > Unclassified...
GGTCTTAGAAGCCAAAATATTTTTCATATGTCATACACATTATGCCCCATTTACATTTTAAAAATGATTATTGGAATTGGAAATTTCTGAAATTATATTTTGAGTTTTTAAAAATTTCAAGTACTGCAATTTTTTAATTATGAACCCTTTTCATATGTGGACGGTAGGTTATCATCATTTCAAAAAAATTCCCATCAAATTTTTTTTGTTAAAATAATTTTTGGCCTAATGTTTTATAAAACTGATTTTGGGGTGTTAAAGTTCAATAGTCCTTTACTACAACCAAAACTCAATTTATTAAATTAAAAACTTTTATTTTGAATTTTTCAACATTCATATAAATCATTTAGCACGAATTTCTTTGATCAACATGACATTGAAGTGGCATTAGATAAATATGTTTGAAAATTTTGATAGTTTTTTGGTTGTCTGATATGGTTTTTGGTTCATTTGACTATGATTGCACCTAGATACCTAATAGGAACTTACCTAATAGGTAGCCTACCTAGCTACCTATTAACTAATGTTACATAGGTAGGATAAATATATTAGTCAAGTATGTTAAGTTGCAATGATAAGCTACCTATGTAGGTCACTAGCTTAATCAATAGGTAGTTAAAGTAGGTTATTTAGGTGGGTCAATATCACTTAGGTAAGTAAATAAAAAAATGATTACTATGGTAACATTCATCCATCTTCAAAGATGTGATTTCCAAATTGAATGAATGTAATATTGGTGGAAATGTGTTGATGGAAAATTGAAATTTTGGATTACACTCATCAGAGTTGAAATCAAGTCATAATTTTTTGAGCTTACATAGTTGCAAATTTGTTCACTTTTCAACTTGACTAATGACCTTGGATAGGTGGTAAATCCATCTTAAAACTAAACAAACCTTTGATAAATTTGAATTCATTTTCCTCGTGTTCATTTCTCTTTCAATGCATTCAAGTTTCTATTTTCCCTTTTATTTTAGCAAAATCTTCTTTGAGTAGAGTCCATTCCCCAAGCTTCCTTGTTATTCACGTTTTAACATTTTTTCAAACATTTAAATATTATCTAAGTTTTTGGTTTCTATGCAAGTGATCAAAAGTAATGATGAAAAAGTATATCCAGTTTCATCACATTTAACACATACAAGTCATGGCTATAAATGGGCCATGTTCAATTACTTTCCTTTTGAATTTTATTTTTCTCATTTCTTAAGCATGGTTTAATTTCTTGGTTCTAGTTTTAGGTTTTTGTTTTCAAGTGTCAAGTTTTTTTTTCAAGTTCTAAATCTATTTTTCAAATTTCAAATCTGATTTTTGAAATTTCAAATATGATTTTTCAAGGTGCATGTCTAGGTAAGACTAGCAAACTAATGAAAGTATCTCCTTGTGTAATTACGGTAGAGGCAAGAAATTTAGTTCAAAAAGGTAACAACATAGTGCCCAAAGAAATTTGATGTGATTCTTGAAACACCAACTTTGACAAAGGTCTGTATTGTGGTTATTGGTGTTTTGTCAAAGTGATTCACATTGGGCGGAAATTTAAAAAGGTCAAGGTTCATTTTGTAATTCCCAATGTTCATTAAATATGAGCATTGAAATTTGGTGGGGGCCTAGTCTGGCAAATGCAAGGAAATATTATTATTGGGTCTTAATGATAAGACACAAATGATGGCAATAGGGACAATTTGTGGGGTCCCAAATGTTGATCTCTTCCAAATGGTGCTTCGATTGAAAAAAAATTAAATTCAATAATTTTTTAAAAAGGTCTTAAGTGGGAATGTACGTTTGTTTGTTGTAAACGAAATGGGTGTTTTGGTCCAAGAGTGCCTTTAAGATGTATTAGGCACCATCAAATTATGCAACCATGAATACATTATTATTAGGTAGAATCTTAAGTGTTAGTTTTAGTGGTGGATGTGTTCAAGGAGCCTAAAGTCAAAATATAATTTATTATTATGTGTTATATTTTTAAAAATTATGTTATGATTAAACATTCACCAACTCAATTGTACTTCAAAATGTACCACCCAATTCTGTAATCAAATAATATTTATTTTCAACTTTTGTAATCAAATTGTTTTCAAATTTTTTAGTTGCAATTTTATATTCACACGGTTGCACATGATTATAACATATTCATTTGTACAATCCAATGTTTGGTTTTAGGGATGAAATATTTTGACTTTAACTCAACTATAATATATTTTATTTCAACTAATGTTGACCACATTTGAGTTGACCCTTCAACTTTAATGGTAACGATGTAGACATTTGTAACACATGGATGCATACGTCTTGGTTATGTGGCATCATCCAACTCAACAAGTTTAAAATATTTTTGGACAAGAAACCATTTCATTTTTCCATGATTTGATGACATGGCAAAAAATGATCCATTAGGTTGTTTTAATCTAGACAATTTGATGTTATAACACAAGGATGGATGATATGACACATAAGCAGTTGAAGTTTATCCACCCATGCCACATCAACTAATTACAATTGAAAACATGTTCAATTATATAGTATAACCAACTTCATCACTTCCTTCAAAATTAAAATCACACATTCTAGTTTATAATGCAACTACTGTTTTGCAATATAGATTTGGAACATATCTCGAATCAAGAAGGTGCCAAGTATATTTTGATACCAAGGTTTGGACTATGATCAAATGCCCAATGCTTATGAAAAGTTTGATTTTTCCCTATAGATTCAAAAAAGGACAAGTTCAACACCTCCTAATTTTGACAAGTTGATTCCTCAACAAGTAAAAAATCAACAATTCATGCAAAAGCATCCATCCTATCATGAAGACTTTTGCCTTTGATTTTAGAATCCCTACAAGTGCATGAGGAATTCTATGTTGGCGAAAATGAGCTTGGGCCGTGGGTGTCACAACCCTACCCATGGGCTAGTGACCAAAGCAAGGGTTTACAAAGGTGTGGGCCAAAAATGAAGCCTAAGAGTCACATTTCATGCTTTCGAGAGTGTAGGAGAGTGTGAGGGAATGAACCCACACATTCCCAAGTGGGCTCCCACTGTGAAAGTTGGAGTCCCAATGGACTCTTGAATTTTTAGAAAGGTATTTCAGGGGTCAAGATTCATTGGATTAAATATTTTTTTATACCATTGGAAAGCTCTTCAAACAAAAATGTCTAAAATGGGCTTGCATGACCCATTTGAATATTCAAAAAACAAGTTATGGCCAAAAGAAGGGTCAGGAGTCAAAGAGCCAATTTGAATCTTGACCACTAAAAATTAGGAATTGCACTGAAATAGGTGTGTGTAGGTGAAATGTTGCATATGTTCAAAAAGCTTTGGACAAAGGTTACAACTTTTCTTCAAATCTCACCTCAATCAGAGGTTTGCACAAGAAGTTATGGCCCTTCAAAATGCCATGAGTCCCAATTTTGAGACTTTCAGGACTCCCAACTTAAGAGTCTCGGGAAAAAATGACATTTGGATGTAGCCCCCATGAATAATCACAGAGAATACTATAAGGGGGAAGGTGGTGGCTTCCCCCAAGTTCGGGTCGTGGTGAATCTTGTGAGTCCGTGTATGCTCATGGCTTATTCATGCGCCAAAAGTGTTCTAACTACACATTAACTAACTTGTTGTTGGTTTGTGTAGGTCCATGTGAATAACTGATTCTCTTGTCATTCATTTTAGTCCCCATTTTAAAGCTCTAGCACACCCCTCTAACTTCGAAGTGTTGCGAGTTAAGGAATGTACTTCAACTCTTTCTTCTTTCGCTATTTTACTTTTGGACCCACAATTGTGTCGGTCGAAGAATTTGGGGGTGTCACATGGTATTAGAGCTCGAGTAGAGCTCGATCCACTTATTTGGGAATTCCTATGCCATCGAATAGGACTTGTAAGCCAATACAAAAAACCATGGTTTTCAAGACGTCTAATGATATTCACAAGGGACCTTCATCGATTAGCTTACCAAAAAGAAGATAACATTAGTTGTTTATTATTATAACCATCAATAGAGTATTATTGCAAGCAACCATTGTAACCATGACTTGCAATGAAATATTCCCATTGTGAGTTGAATACGTTAGGTAGTGCATTCATCGAATGGTTGTCATAGAAACTTTCAAGGGCCACAAACATCCACACTTGCCCACAATGTTACTTGAATTTTTTTATTAAATTCGAGTTATATGATTGTTGGTAGATGCCATATCAAGTGGATTAGAAAGTTGGTCCTTCAAGGATGAAGGCTGAAAATGGTGATGAATTATTTTTTTTGTGAAAGTAAGAAAACTTAATTGATGATTTTTTGGTGCAACTAAAGGTCAACATATCTATTCCCTCTTATGATGATCTTCTTGTATCCAAAGGTCACAATCATAGAATGTTATTAACCTTTCCAATGGCCTCAAATCCCTTTGTTACAATGCATAAGAAAAGGTTTTTCCATGTCATACATAGTCATTATTAATGGAAAATTGAATTTGTTAATATGTTTTTAACTCGCAACATTTGATGCAATTTTAGATTGATGATCATTATATTGGATTTTAATTGATGATTTTCTATCTTGCATCTTAATTGATGATCATCCTAGTGACTTTCCATACAACAATGACACTTCATAATTGAATATCTTTCTGGATTCATAATAGCCTTGTTTTTTTAAAGACTTGATAAATATGTCACAATAAACATTGTCTTTACTTTAGATTCACAATATCCTTACTTTCCAAGCAAAAGTCTTGAGAAAATAATAATAACGGTTCCATCTTTTTTGGATTGAAACTTGAAATTAACAGATGCGTGATTACATGACATAAAAGACTATAGAAATTTTAAATAGGTTGCATGTCTACGATCACTATTACATCATGTGAAAGAATTCAAAAATGATGAAAACCTACCAATTATCAATAAAACAAATAACCCAACAAAGGGGGAGAAAAAGGTACAAGATGGAAGGACCCAAGTCCCGACAAACTAATAATATTCCAAAGAGGGTAAATCGCAAGAGGAACAAAAAGAAATCAAGTGCTTGAACCCTCCCCCCCAATTGCAAGAAACATATTAAATAAGGAGAAGGGAGGAAAACCTAAAACAATGTCTAGCTTAGATAAACCTTCACCTATAATAATAACACACTTCAAAATAAAGGTTGTCTATGCACACTACAATGTCACTGACAACCCTCTACATGTAAAATGAAGGCAAAACTTTAATAACATAAAATTATGTTACTTTTAAGTCCCAAGGTTCCATTCCCCTTCCTAAGGTAGTCTCATTTTTCATACCTAGATTTTGTGAGAAGTTTTGCCATTACTTCTTCCACAATGTCTTTGATGAAAGACTATAACTCAAATGTATTGATGTAGCCTATGTCATTGCCTTGAATGTGAATTGGTTACCCATTTCTTCTTTCCAAAACCATTTTTTGGTAATTTAAATTGAATTTCCAACAAAAAAAATATTCAAAATTCAATATTTTTGGCAAATGCCATTGAATTTTTGCAAATACAAACACCTTCATTAAATCCTATGAATTGAAAGTTTTCTAACAATACCAAGAGTGTGCCCAAATTCCATTATAATTTTTTTTTACTTAAATGAATTTTCAATGAAAAAGTTGTTTTCAATAACTTTTTCATTATAAGTTGAAACATTATGAAACCAACTTGATACACCCTTTACATTGAAAACTTGCCAACAACACCAAGAGCATGACAAGATGCACCATGATTTGGGAGATTTCAATGTGACAAACAAATCAAATAAACTACTTACTTTCATAGATAAATATTGGAGGTTTTCAAAGACCATAAGTGAAGAAAAACCTTAATAAAAATCACCATTCTAATATTTTATTTTTATTATGTAGTCAAAATATTAAAAAACGATTGAAGATTTGAACTTCATATTTGGTTTCTAGCTAAATTTGGCTAAATCTTCTTGAGGATGATTTTTTTTTTTCACAGACAAAAATTCTTAAAAAGGAACAATGACTTAAACCTACATAGTATATATTGGCGCCTTCACTTTTTAGGGTGAAACCTTTTATTATAGAAACTCCACATATGCACCAAATTTTAAATGAAATTAACCAATATATGCATTGTTGAGGCATTTGGGCCAATAAATTAGGTTTTGGTAAATAATAACATCGTTCAATAGTTGAAATGGATGTGTTCATTGCTCCATGTGCAAGTGTTCAAGAATTATCACTAGTTTGTTGAAGCATACTCACATGGGACATTGGATAACTTGTCATGATTTCTTGTGTTTATGGCAATTGGAATGAATGTTTCACCTATTGATGAATGTGGTAGGAGTTCATGAAACATTACCCTACCATCCTCTTTTCTGCCATGAATTGTTGTGCTTTGTTTTGGCAAGATGTTGGTCAAGTCTTGTAGAACCTTGGAGACAAATGGTGAAACATCTTTAATGTTGAAACTTTCTATTGTATTTCCAATGATGTTTCTTGCTTTCCCTACCAATACAATGATAAAAAATGGAATGCATTTTCCTCGATATATGACATAATATTGTTAGTCTAGGATCCACACTCTTGAAGTAGGATTGAAAAATGAAATATAAGATTTAATTAAGCTCAATATGCAAGGTTGGTTTCATAAAACAAAAGCGGAGTTGTAACCCAAGAATCTAATTTTGAACACGAGATTGCATGTCTTAATGAATAATTGAAGATCTTAAATCATGGATCCAATTTTCTAAGAACTATTGGGTAGTAAATTGTTCCTACAAAATCAAGGACTTATATTCCCAATTCAAAAGTATTTAATTCATTTCCTTCTAAAATTTCCTATATTTTGGAAAATTATAAGGTCTTGTACTAGACTTATTAAGGATTCTAAATTCTTGAAACCACAATAGACTTATTAAGGATTCTAAATTCTTGAAACCACACCTTGGTTCCTAAAAGAGTTAGTGGTTTGACACCTCTTGTACAAAAATTATGAAGGTGCACTAATTGATCATGACCATGTGTATTTAAGAAATTCATTAAGGATGATATTGAAAAGGACACTAAGACTCAATGAACTAGATTGATTCATGTGCATCAAGAATAAGGACTAAAAGAGAACAATGGAAAATTGATTGTTGAAGACCATAGATCTTTGAAAAAAAAACAACTAAATGAATGGAAATAAATAACATAAACATGTAGACAACAAAATGTATTCAAAAGTGTGCTTCACACATTTGAAAATGAAATGTTGGGTGTGTACGTTGGGAGTGATTGTACCATATTCGCTTTTACTTTCATGCCCACCTTTCCTTGAACATCCTTGGAATCTAGTTTTAAACCCCAAGTTACACCAATTTGTATTAAATATGGCGTTACAAAAGGGAACAACACAATGGGACAAAGTTGTGTGTATTTTCCTATACACCAAGGGTGATAGGCATGATCGAAAGAGGTTGTCAATAAATAATCGCAACTAAACCACAATCCACAGAGATGACATGGGGTAGTTGCAAGATAGGGTGGCTCATTTTTTCATCACATTTGATTTTCTACATATTGTATTTTATTCAAATGTCATAAACATATGGTGAAATCATCAATGTGACAAAAACATTTACAAATTAAATTGCCAATTTGAATAGGAATATGCACATAGTCATGAAATTCAAAAAATATACACAAAACATATAGTCATGAACTTTCATTAAATTATTATAATTGCAGTAATTAATTTTGATCACTATAAAAATATGAATAATTAATGCGAATATTTTATAGTGATGATAATTGTTAACTATAAATAAGTATTTTTAAGTTATAAATAAAATAATTTACTATAATTTAATTAATTGAATTACAATAAGTACATTAGTAAAATTACCATAAGAATTGTAAATTTTAATTTAAATTATAATGATCAATATTGCATATTATTAATGCAATTACATATCATATAATTTTTAACAAATTTTTAGCATTGTAAAAAAAATAATAATTAAGGTAGATGTTTATGTTGGAAGAGTAATTATTTACTGTAAATGAGTAATTATAAATAATAGATATATTAATTTTATAGTATTGATGATAATTACATTAAGTACTCGAATTACATTAAAAATAATGAAAAAATATTAAATTTGGAATTTAATTATAAAATTTAAGTTTTGAATAATTTGATTATTCATTATTATTTTATAAATATTTTGGTAGTTAATTTAAATAGAATAATTCTACAATAATTATTTTACTTTTTATACACCTATGGATGATTGATGTATTGCCACCTTTTCATATACCCTTATATGAGGCCAATATATAGTAATAGCTTTTTCAAACCATGCCTAACTAATCTATGAGAATAATACATATATATACCAATATGAATGTGGAGTACATAATGTATACATAAAGCTTGCTATATATAATTGTTAGTTACCATAACATAAAGCACATGACTTACCCTATACAAAATTAGTAACATACATAACTTAATGTATAAAGAAGTAATTAGTTACCATTTTTTGGTCATTTTTGCAACTAATGGCCCATACAAAGGCATTCTAAAATGAAAATAATGTGAAAAGTTATTCCATTGGAAGAATGAAAAACCTATAAATAGTTGCAACATAGTCATAAATGTGACCAAAAAATGTGTGATATAATTTTCAATTGTAAATGACAATTAGTCACATGTAGTCATAAATCATTTGGTTATGTTTTTAGTCTTTTCCTACTAGTGACAATGTTTCTACTAATGAAAATGTCTTTTCTTTTCTCAAGCATATCAAGCTATCCATGTCCATATATATTTTCTCATGCATTGAAGTATAGACAAAACTAGTGTTATTATATTTTTTCTCAATGCCAAATTTCTTTTAGTAGGGAGTTGGGTGAAAGGTCACATCCTAATGTGAATAACGCTTTCTTGAAAGTTGAATCATTTTTGCCCACCATCTATCATGGAACCTAGGATTTTAGTGTTTGTGACAAATCATTAATTAATTTGATAGTTTTCAAAATCTAATTGTCTGGATCTTTCAAAGAGAAAGAACATATTTTCATCATCGTGGCTTTGTTAGCTTTGACAACTTGAATAAATATTTGTTTTTTAAAACTAGAACCATGCATACCAATGTTTGTAGAGCATGGCACAATGGTTGTTGTCATGTTTACTAAGTAGCACTTGCAATTGAGGTGTTGACATAGTATATAAAAGTGCCCAACATTTGTTTTTTGCCTTTCAATTTTTAGTTGTAATCGAGAAACAATCTTGCCATGCACTTGCAATGAAGACATTAGTCCCAATCTCAATGTCATCCATCCATGTGTGATGTATCATCCATCACTATGTTTTGTGATTGACCAAAGTAGTTGACCATGTGACTTTCTTAATTCACACACCACCTTGGGAGGCTTGACTATAGACTATGTAATAGTTGGGATTTGCCTTCATTTGTCCATGAAAAAAGTAGGCAAATCAATTTACTTGGAATTTGTGAATAATTTTTTTAAATATTCAAAAAATTACAATTGAAACGTAGTCGAAGATGATGTCAAGTCGAAAGTGGGTTGGTTGAAAAAGAGGGGTTTTTTATTAGTGATTCAGTTGGTAATAGATGAAGGTAATTCTCTCAAATTGAAAGACGCTAACAAATTAAGTTCCTTGAATGCATTAAATTGGCCAATAAACGTAAGTAATTCCTACAAGCTCATACATTCTCACAATTAAAACTTTTGGAGTGCATTTAATTAGCCAATGTACATGTAAATAATTCTTGCAAGTTGAAGCATTCACACAAATCAAAATTTTCAAGTGCATTCAATGACTAATAGATGAAAGTAGTTTTTTCAAGTTAACACCCTAACAAATGAAGCTTTTGGAAGGTACTCAATTGGTCAATAGATGAAAGTAGTTATTTCAAGTTGGACCACCTTAACAAATGAAGCACTTTGAGTGCATTCAATTCGCCCGTACATGAATGTATGTTTTTCACGATGTTTTCAAGTTGGAAAAATCTTATAAATAAAGATTTGAAGTGCATTCAATTGACCAATAAATGAAAATAGTTCTCTCAACTTGGCACACTCGTACAAATAAAGCTCTTGGAGTGCATTCAATTGGTTAATAGATAAATGTAGTTTTTTCAATTTGGAACACTTTAACAAATCAAGCTTCTGGATTGCATTCAATTGGCCAATACATGTAGGTAGCTCTCTCAAGTTGGCACACTTCTATAAATAAAACTTTTAGAATGCTTTCAATTGGTCAATAGATGAACATAGTTTTCCAACGTGGGACAATCATACAAATCAAGCTTTTGGAGTGCATTCAATTGTCCAATAGATGAAGGTAGTTCTTTCAAGTGGGAACACCCTGACAAATCAAACTTTTGGAGTGCATTCAATTGGCCAATAGATGAAGGTAGTTCTTTTAAGTCAGAACACCTTGACAAATCAATTTCTTGGACTGCATTTAATTGGCCAATATATAGAGGTAATTTTTGCAACTTGTAACACCTTGCCAAAACAAATTCTTTGAGTGCATTCAATTGGCCAATAGATGAAGGTAGTTCTTTCAAGTTGGAACACCTCGACAGAACAAGCTTTTGGAGTGCATTCAATTGGCCAATAGATGAAGGTAGTTTTTTCAAATTGGAACAATTTGACAAATCAAGTTCTTGGAGTGCATTCGATTCGCCAATAGATGAAGGTAAAATTTTCAAGTTAGAATATTCTGACAAATTAATTTCTTGGAGTGCATTGGATTGGCCAATAGATGAAGGTAGTTATCTTAAATTGGAACACCCTGACAAATCAAACTTTTGTAGTGCATTCAATTGGCCAATATATGAAGGTAGTTCTTTCAAGTCGAAACACCCTGATAAATCAAGTTCTCGAAGTGCATTCAATTGACCAATAGATGAAAGTAGTTATTTCAAATCGAAACACCCTGAAAAATTAAACTTTTGGAGTGCATTCAATCGGCCAATAGATGAAGGTAGTTATTTCAAGTTGGAACACTTTGACAAAACAAGCTCTAGGAGTGCATTCAATTGACCAATAGATGAAGGTAGTTCTTTCAAGTTAGAACACCCTGACAAATCAAGCTTTTGGAGTGCATTCAATTGGCCAATAGATGGAGGTAGTTTTTTCAAGTTGGAACACCTTGACAAATCAAGTTCTTGGAGTGCATTCAATTGGCCAATGGATGAAGGTAGTTATTTCAAATTGGAACACCCTAACAAATCAAGCTTTTGGAGTGCATTCAATTGGCCCATAGATGAAGGTAGTTCTTTCAATTTGGAACACCCTGACAAATCAAGTTCTTTGAGTGCATTCAATTGGCCAATGGATGAAGGTAGTTCTTTCAAATTGGAACACCTTGACAAATCAAGCTTTTGGAGTGCATTTAATTGGCCAAAAGATGAAGGTAGTTCTTTCAAGTTGGAACACCATGACAAATCAAGGTTTTGGAGTGCATTTAATTGGCCAAGAGATGAAGGTAGTTCTTTCAAATTAAAACACCTTGACAAATAAAACTCTTGGAGTGCATTTAATTGGCCAAGAAATGAAGGTAGTTCTTTCAAATTAGAACACCTTGACAAATAAAACTCTTGGAGTGCATTTAATTGGCCAACAGATGAAGGTAATTCTTTCAAGTCGAAACACCCTGACAAATCAAGCTTTTGGAGTGTATTCAATTCGCCAATAGATGGAGGCAATTTTTGTAACCTTGAACACCTTGCCAAATCAAACTTTTTGAGTGCATTGAATTGGCCAATAGATGAAGGTAATTCTTTCAAGTTGGAACACCCTGACAAATGAAGTTCTTGGAGTGCATTCAATTGGCCAATAGATGAAGGTAAAATTTTCAAGTTGGAACACTCTGACAAATCAATTTCTTGGAGTGCACTTAATTGACCAATAGATAGAGGTAATTTTTGCAAACTCCAACATCCTGCCAAATCAAGCTCTTGGAGTGCATTCAATTGGCCAATAGATGAAGGTAGTTCTTTCAAGTTTAGGCATTGTGCCAAATCAAGTACTTGTAATTGTAAACAATTAAACAAATTATTTGGCAACTTGTGAATCATGCATTTTTTGAGGCACAACCATTTAACATTATTCAAATTTCGCCCTTGGATGCAATTTTCCACGATAGTTGGTGAAGCTTCTGTTAGGTCAAGCAACCTAAGGTTACGAAATCCCTTTGAACTGATTTGGGACAATGTAGGAAAATTGACGCATTTTTTCAATGATATGCCTTCTAAATTTTCCATCACCTATCACATGAAATGAAAACAAAAGGATTATCAATATGAAAGAACATTTCATCCTAATGCCAATTTTATTAGAAAAACGTCTATCTATAAAATCAATATTCAAAATTAAAACATTTGGTTTTGGACATAAAAAGAAATTATAAGAAATTATAAAAAAATTATAGGATTGAAATAGTATGGTGACAACCTCATCCTTTTGTAAAAAAAGAGTTGGCTTATTTGATTTCCATATAAAGCGATTCATAATTGGAAGTTCCATTGCAATATGTTGAGCCATGTCTTGTAATTGTTCTTGTATGTACAAGATTCCACCTTCTACCCATTGGATTAAAGATTTATCTCGCAAATTTTGTAATGCAAATTTTGGGTATAAATAATCTCCACTCCACACTCGACAAATTGTACTTATTTTCAAACCACCCAAAAAACAAGCAATATCCAAAAACATGTCTTGATGTTGCTTATCCAAGTGGTCATAAGAAATCTTCAATTTACTCCAAACCTCTTCACTATCATGCACTAGATATTTCTGCAAAGAAAACGAAAAAGGGTCAACACAATTCTTCAAACATCTCTTGAAAATTATTTGACTATACACTAAATTAGAGAAATGCAATATAAAAATTATAGTAGTTAGATAAAGGCAATAATTAATTGAAAACATTAAGTTTAACAAAAAGACAATAATAAATGAATTGGAGAATGCCAAATCTATCTTGCATGACTAACAAATGAAGATCATTCACATGTGTCATAGACTTCAAAGTTTCAAAACATAATGCAATGAGTAAATATTGTTACATAGTAGGTGGAACTAATGCCAAACCAAACAATAAAGGTTAACGCTAAGAATTGAATTCTTTCAAGTTTGGGTTGATTAACTAAGCCATCTAGTTTGGTTCATTTGTATTTCATGACATTTTCCCCAATATTTGGGTCAATAAGGCCTCTGACTCCTAAGGAATTGGGACACAAACCCAATAAGAATGTCCAAGAGCATATTAATAATTTGCTTTAGGTTGTTGGATCAAGATTACACATTAAACTTAACTCATAATCTATAATGAACGTTCCAATCCTTACAATCCTTACATGCCAATTGACAAATTTCCCTTTCACCAATTCTACTTGTTATAGCAAGTGAGTCTCGGGCCTAATGTAAGAGGCTATAATGATGACTCCATTTCCTATTGTTTTAAACATCATTTCATATTGTTTTTATCCAAAAACAAACAAACTGGAAAGTAGGCAATGTGAAAATGTATGACAAGGAAGCTTGTAAATGATTGAGGACATTCAGGTACCCTAGTGGCTAAAGGGTATGGTTGTGAAGCTGCTGGTTGGGAGTTCAAATCTGAACTAGACCTCCTTCTCCTGATGCTTTGTGAGGACAATAAGCTATCGTGGTTGTAAGGGTCAA
>Ga0116227_10012603_pt1 | contig 13668 bp, 16 predicted proteins | sample S1TSphgellanicum_FD_89693 | JGI IMG/M metagenome (GOLD analysis project Ga0116227, IMG submission 89693) | Host-associated microbial communities from peat moss isolated from Minnesota, USA - S1T2_Fb - Sphagnum magellanicum MG | ecosystem: Host-associated > Plants > Peat moss > Unclassified...
CCATTGGGTATTATGGGAAAAAGGAGAGTGATCCTACAAGTGTTTTTTTTTTTTTTTTTAATTCCCCTTAAAAAATTAAACTTAAAAAAAAAACAAAAAAAAAAAACCAAAAGTTCCAAAAAATTGAATTTAAAAAAAAAAAAAAAAAACCCATTCGTTCTTGTTATTCCAAAACCCTCAATGAATTATTGAAATAATAAATAAAAATTGGATGCACACCCAAGTAAATTATAGTGATGAGAAATTTCGACAAACTAGTATATGCAAGATTTTGACCATGATGTAAATGTGTATTCGCACTCTTGGATGAAACCTGAAGAACCCTAAACCTACTCACTCACTAGTATTATGATGTTATTAAGGTTTCTGTTTAAAGCTCCTAATTAATAACCATTAAGACCTGCTCCAAAAAACTTTTAGTGTAGTAGGAGGCCAACTAATGTAGTGTAATTTTTTTTTTAATTATTATTTTTTGTTTTGTTTTGTAGTGTAACTTTTGAATGGGCATTTAAAAAAAAAAAAAAAACACTTGTAGGATCACTCTCCTTTTTCCCATAATACCCAATGGGCGACAAAGGGGAATTTTTTTAAAAAAAGAGTAAAAATAATAAAATAATAATAATAATAATAATAATAATAATTGGAGGAGGTCTTTACACTCAGTAAAGCCCAAGGCATCCACGCCTTACCCATTCTTGACATAGCCCAATCTTTCACTATTGCAACTTATTGCGAATTGCAACGGTGAAAGAATAGGCTATGTGTAGCAAATTTCAAATTGCAACCATTTTTGCTTCCGTTCTATACAAATTTATTTTTCATTGTCTACAATTTCATAAAATTGTCTCAAATAAAAATTTGGCACCAATTTTATTTGCCATTCTCTACAATTTCATAAAATTGTCTCAAATAAAAATTTGGCACCAATTTTATTTGCCATTCTCTACAATTTCATATAATTGTCTCAAAATAAATTTGGCACCAATTTTTATTTGCCATTCTCTACAATTTCATATGATTGTCTCAAATAAATTTGGCCACCCGTTTATACTAACTTCATACAGGCCGTTGCAAAGTCACAAAATTGATGGCTACACTCCCTCCAGCACTTAAATGGATTCATCACCATTAGTAATGGTGAATATTGTGTATCCCAAGCTCCACATTTAATTCATCTGGCAAAAGAAGAAGAAGAAGAAGAAGAAGAAGAAAAAAAGAAGGAAAAATAAATAAAATCCCCCATAATTTCTCAATGATATGTGGAGTAGTTCCATATAAATGGAACACTCTAATGCCAATCATGCAAAGATTGGACACCGGAGTTAATAAATTTCTAGGACTCGTAAGATTTGTGATTACAAGATCATCCTTCGCATACACTAGAGTGAAAGCAATGGAAGAGGAGTAAGTAGTAGCTATTAGCAACCAAGTTCAAGCTTTTTGGAACTTCAAAGGCTTTTTTTGAAGACACAATAAGGCCCTCTTCTCCATTGGTTACCTACCCTCCAAATCCAAACACACATTGCAACAACGATAGTAGTATCCAGAGCCCTGTATCAAACCTTAACATGAAATGTGTTTGTTTGAGCAAAATCAACGCTAGCATTCGAGTAACAACAAGCCATGTAATCACATTAACTGCAATCATTTGATTTTTTTAAATTATTTTTTTGGTGCATGTTTCAAGTATGCCATCATCAAAGCTCGCAAAGAAATGTAAGCACCATCAAGATTTGGCCATTGTCAAGGCTCAACAAAATCACAAATATTTTCTTCCTAAAAGGCGGCAAAAGTATCATTGGGTCATAACATTAGGAGCCATCTCTAGGAATGGTTGAAGAACCATAAGTGGTTACATATTATTTTTGAGTTCTTTTCTTCAAATGTTTTCATAATTGTAGATTTTCTTTTCATGTTTATTCATTATATGCACAAATATATGAACTTAAGGTTTTGTTAAAATTGAAAAAAGTGAAAATCAATACAAATTTACCTCAATTGTCATGGTCCTTTAAGGATTCACATTCTTAAACTTTGAAACTTCATAAGTAAATTATATGTATTAAATTATAATTATAATTATATATATATTATCAAAGGTATTAAAAAAAAAATCCAAACAAAAATATCAAAACATGTTTCAAACTTGTGTTCATGACCAAAAAGTTCCAAGAAAGGAAACACCATTACATTTTTATTTTATTTTTGAATACAATGATTAGAAACATCAAAATACAAAATATTTTTGATATCATTTAATGTTTCAAAGTTTATATAACCTAATAAATGTATGCACAAAAAAATCACAAGCACCTTCAAATTCTAGTCATGATTGATTTTCACAAAAAATTACAAGCCATGAGAAACCAACAATGAATGAACAAGAAAAATGTGTTCTTGGAGTGTTTAGGCTTGTACAATTCCAAAGCTTTATGAAGAACATCTTCACTACAAACATTACTCTCATTTAATGCAATAACATCATGATGATTATTGCAAAATTAAAAGACATTGTGTTTTATCAAGTCACATTTTGATTTCAAGCTCCTAATTAAGCATTATCCACAATCAATAGGCCTATTTGTTTTTGTAATATAATGTTATGTGTTCCTAGAAAGCTTGGGTTTTTGGCCCATTTACAATGATTGGATCTTGGGAGATGTGAAACATGTTCTTGTTCTTGCGGAACTATTTTCCTTCCTCTACCACAAAATTTTTTCCTTCATCATTCTTTCAACTTTTGCATCTTCGTGTTGCCACCGTGATTGGAAAAATAGCAAAATCAACAAGGATCACATGCACAAATGTGATTCTTTGCCTACAAAATAACATTCCTAAAGCAAAAATGTTGAGGCCAATATTGTGCACTATGATGCAAAGTCCAACGAACATTTTGTAACATAGATTGCACGATTTACGAATAAAAAATAGTGGTGGAAGTAGGGTTTTGGTAAAGCCCATTATTAAGATTGCCACCATGTTGTTCATATGGCCTTTGTAAGGGGAGTGTGTGATGGAAATGTTTTAATATTTCATATTGGTCTACTATCTACTAGGGCAAAAACACCAATCACCAAACACCCATGGGTCAACAAACATCCAAATGGTTCAAAAGATGGCTTGTTAACAAACATTGCCTAACTTATAACCATCAAATGAGATTTTATCTTGCTTGTTTCAAACCCAAATAAAGGTCTATAAACAACTATAGTGACACTAGGTACAAAGCTACTTAGACCTTTTAAACCTCCAAGGCTGAAGATGACAAGAGAATGAATGCATGTTCTTTGAAAGTTTAAGTGTTTGCTCACCAACCTCTCCACCCTACTTTCATTGTTCAAAATTCATTAAGCAAATTTTCTACAATAGTTTAGTGTTGGGCAAATATTAATGTTCTCACTACACGAAACGCCATTAGATATCTAAGTGGTTCTTTCCCATATCCCACCCCTTAAGGAGGTATCCACTTAAGGTGACCATGGCAAATATCAAGTGGTTCAAAAAAACTTGTGGAGGCAATTCTTGGAAAGAGCTAGCAACCTTAAGTTCGTCAAATTGCTTAACAACCCACCTAAGTTAAGGTTTAGGTTGAAGTTTAATGCTAGGTTCATTGTAACCAATTAATTAATTTTTAGTTATATAGATATTAATCAAAAGACCAATTTCTTGTATCTAACAATTATGATAATAGAAAGAACCATATAACGAATATTCACTGATAAAAATTTATTTATTTATTTTTAAACCTTGAGGTTTTTTGAATCTCAATATTAATTAAAATAAAGAGAATTGGTGTGAAATGATCCTTAAGTGATATGCACCCAACATTGACCTTAAACTCTTATACCTCTCCATCAACCTATATTCCCATCGCTATGATCAACCTATTACAAGTGATTGGTTGAGATGAAGAGATTTTGTCATCTAGTTTGTGTTAACTTCACATTTTAAAAATTCTCCCTTTAATTTTTTTTATAATTTTTAAAAAAAAAATTAAAAAAAAAACCAAAACAACAACGATGTGTTTATAAATGAAGTTTTGCAAAGTTTTGATGATGATAAAGAAAGAAACTGGGTCTTGTTCAACTCATGCTGGCTCACCTCATTGGACACATGCAAACTAGTTGGTCCAATGGTGAGCACCATTTCTTGCCTGGGCTAATAATGCTATTGGCAATATTCCAAGGAGAAACTATACCTACCTACCTACTTACCTACCATTTGATAAATAAATGTCAAATTTTTGTCAAAATATTTAATAACTTTTTTGAACTAAATGGGTATGGCAGCTTCAATTTGAAATAATATTTATTCCAAAATTTCAATAATAATAATAATAATAATAATAATAAGTATAGCTATTTTGAGAATTGAAACTTCTGAAACTTGAGAGAGAGAGAGAGAGAGAGAGAGAGAGAGGTCAAAACTTTTGTTGTTTTTTGTTTGTTGTGTGACTTGTCCTCTTGAGAATGAATGAATGAATTAATTAATGTCAAACATGAGTTTGTAAAGTATGACAATGTACACATGTTGGGATTGATGAAATTGTGGTTCTGGATTGAAATTGCAGGAGGGAGCTTCTTCTTCCTCTTCCTGACTACTATTACTACTACTGACTCCTGAGCATGTTGTTAGCTTTTTTTTTTGGCCTTCCAGGATTTTAAAAAGGTAGGGCTAACCCTAACCCTAACCCTAACCCACATACCAATACTAGTCAGGTTTTATTTTATCATTTGGAACCTCTCATTATTGAATTGCAGGAAGGAAGTACTAAGTACCCAGATTGCTCACTTTGAAACGTGGGATTTTGTTTTGGGCCACATGTATTATAATAATAATAATAATAATAATAATACTTATTATTATTATTATTATTATAATATTTCTCACTTACTTCTCTCCTAATGATAAAACCAATTTACCTATTTACCCAACAATTTTTCATTATCCTTCTTCCTCCATACCCCTCAGGCTTCAACATTCACATCTGTTTTTTTCCATCATCCCCATGTCCATTACCCCTCTCCACATTTGCATCCATTTTGCCATTGTTCTCCACCCTCTCTCTCTCACCCCCCTCCAACATTCACCTCCATTTTGTCATCATTCCAGGTCCGTCACCACTCAACATTCACGTCCCTTTTGCCATCATCCCCACATCCATCATCCCCTCAAACATTTGTATCCAATTTGCCATCATCCCCCCCAAGTCCCTCACCCCCTCAACATGTGCATCCATTTTGCCATCATTCCCCATGTCATCATCCTCACCCTTCAACAACAAATTGCATCTGTTTTGCCATCTTCCCCCACCCTTCAACATCACATCCCACTTTTGCCATCATTCCCATGTCATCATCCTCGCCCTTCAACAACATTTGCATCCATCCATTTTGCCCTCTTCCCCACCCTTTAACATTCACATCCACTTTCCAGCCATCATTCCCATGTCATCATCCTCACCCTTCAACAACAAATTGCATCCGTTTGGCCATTATCCCCATGCCATCGTCCTCACCATACATTTTGCAAATGGATGGTGAATGAGGTTAGTAGGTGAATGGTGTTAGTAAGTGAACGGATCATGGTATATTGTAGCACATGTATATGCAATGCAAAGAGGACATTAAAATTGCAATGGGTCCTATTTAAATTTTTTTTTTTTTTTTTCCTTTTCTGCCCTCTGGTCTAGTCCATCTTTTGGAGAAAAAGATGAATGATGCCTGGACACAAAAATTTGGGTCTTGTTGTTATGCATGTTTTGGGCATGTAATGGACACAAGGTAATAATATGCTTCCTAGTGTCGTTGGTTACATGCCCAAATCTAGGAAGCATATTAAGGTGATGCCCATTTGAGTCCTTCCCTTCCCAGCTGCTATATATTTCCATATACCTTCATTTCACCTTTGCTTGCTCCTTCTGGCATCACCCGAGCTTTTTTCTCCCTCCTCCAGATTTTTCCTTTCCAACTTTCTAGTGTGGTATCTTGCTCCTGCACCACCACCACCACCACCACCACCCCAAGCTTTCCTTGGAATTTCATTTCCAAATTGTTCTAGTTCTTCGTCCTGCTTCACCCCAAGCTTTTGCTCAGGATTGATTTCAAATTAGTTCTATTTCTTCATCCCTGCATCACACCCACATACTCTCTCTTGAAGAAACTGTCTCTTCAATGTACTAGTACTACCCAATACAAGGAGTAAAATAAGGAGAGACTTAAACCCAACACAAGATTTGAAGTCAGATTAAGCCAGTATCAAGCCAGAGATAATAAGGCCAGAGATGCATGAGATTAAGCCAATTCACAGATACATAGTACACACCCCCTTTGTTGCTCTTTCTCAAAAGCATGCTTTCCGTCCATAAGAGTTGATAACAGCTGTTCCAAACCATAGGATAAAGAAGAAAGCTTTCATGGGGTTTCAACACATGTAGGCATGACTTGAAAGCAAACTACCCACCCTGTATGAATCAAAACCAGTGCTGGAGACTCTCTGTCTGTCTGCAGAAAAAGAAACCAGAACCTTGTTTTCCTCCGGCAAATCAGGGTATTTACTGGGTCCCTTGAAAGGCCCCTCTCAAAAGCCTCCCTCAAAAGCCTGATAGGTCACCAAACAGATCATGGGTCAGATTGCATCTAAATGGAGAATCAACTTTTAGCCATAGATTCCATTTATGCTGAATCCCAGTAAGAATGAGAGGCCAAAGTTTTGAGGCCCGTCTTTTCAAACAAGTGGTAGGGTAAAATAATACCAATGACTAGTCCCTGTGAAAGAAAGAAGAACCTTCACCCTGAATACTTGACTTTATTCACAAACTTTTTTTTTTTTTTCCAAAATGCCAGCATCAGATACCATCTTCCGGTGCTTTATAAAATTCCACACCATAGATGAAAACTCATGTGGGGCCATTGCCAAGCTAATGTAGCTCTGTATATTCCTTTCATGTTGATACACAGCACTGGAAGCATCTCAACAAAGTTCCCACAGAGAAAAATGGGTTCGCAGATCTAAAACAGATATTGTTTCCAAAAAGTTATCAAACTTCTTCAGCTTATTCAACTGTATACATGTTTTGCAAAAATGAAGTTTCCATAAAGACCCATTTACATCCTTGTTCCAGGGTTTTGTCCAGGGCAATCAGCACTCTCTCTTGTGCAAAGTGCATACATACAACATGGGGACAATTAAAAACACACACAAACATTTTTACTCAAATTGAATTTTCTGGCAGCAGACAACCTTCCTCATTCCTTACTGAGGAAGACTTCGTGTCAAAAATGGAACATCAACAACCACACCTGAAATACCCTCTTCTATCTCCACTTTGAGACCTGCACCTCCTGCTTGCCTGCGAATGTAAGCCAGGCCCATATATTTGTGTTGTGATCCCTCCTTTGCCTCTACGCAGCTTGTCAATTTTCCTACCTGCATCCTCCTTGTACTCATTTTTCTTAGCTGGATACCCACGTATGTATGGAAAAATGCAGAGAGATCTCCACACCCAGAATACCCACAAAAGGATTCTGCTTCTTTTTCTTTTTCTAGGCACAAGCAGTTCCCAAATGCAGAGAGATCTCCACAACCACAATACCCACAAAAGAATTCTGCTTCATTTTCTTTCTTTAGGCAAAAGCACTTCACAAATGAAGATGCAGTAATACAAGGAATAAAATGATACAAAAACATCTTAGTGAGCTTTTTTCTGTCAGCTGAAAACTGCTGGGAAGAAATGACATTGATATAGAGCTTATAAAACTTTTGCTTACCTTAACACCTTCTTTATAGAGGACTGTATTAGGCTGAACAGGGCCATCAAGATGCACGCCCCATAGCTGTTGCTTCACATTGTCATACGTAATCAACCTTGCTATCGTCTCTTGCCCTATATAACAACCTGCAATTTGTCCTCCTCCTCACTCTTAGTAGCGTTACTATTGTACTATTCCTAAACAAGCCTTCCCACATGGCTGTTTTCATAATGTAGTTACCAATTGAGCATTTCATAGTGGAAAAAAAATAGAACCAGCAAAAAAACACGACACCAACTGAGAATACCATATGTGCTGCATCATATCACCTTTAGTCAGAGAAATAGTTTTCCACAGGCCTGCCTCCAGAGCATTGAATTCATCAGTTAGCTCTTTTCCAGGGACTGGCCTTCCTGCGATAAAAACACCCAATAGGAATGGTAGTAACATAAGCTGATCTTGAATCAGAGCTGCTGCCTTTCCAACTCTGTAACCCATCAAGAACAGAGAAGAAACATTGGGCCTCAAGGGGTTGGTTCTTACAACTCTGGAATTTGGGACATTTTCCCAAAAGTAGATCTCTCAGGATATGATATGCAAGAGAATCTAACACCCATTGGTTGAAATCTAGATGAACTCCATGCTTTTGTGGAGAAAAAAAGGAATCGATTAATTACCTTGCCAAACACGGAGGTGCTCCCAGGCCAAACTACCCATAGGGACAGCACCAGCGTCTACAATGGCCTCCCATACAAGGCCTGCAGTATCTGTAGAAAGCATAATTGAGTACCCTGGGCCTGCCAAGCCTCCACCTACTCCTACTGTGACCGGTGTCCCCTCCACCTACAATATGCCCAGCAAAATGGAAGTCTTCAGCTATTCTTTCAGAATTTGTCAGTCATTCCTTCTGATCTGGGTCACAGTGTAAAATCTCTGGTTCTTTCTTCTCATCGACAGATTCTGAAGGAGTGCATACAAACTAGTGCTCACTGCATAATGCATGTGTGTGCCATATGGCTGGTCCTTGATTGCTCCAAGATTTAGCTTGTCCAACACCTGCAACAACCAGAAATACCAGATTAGCTCTAAAAGGGAAATTCACCGCACACCAACCCTAAACCTATACCAGAGAAACTATCACAAATTCAGGTGTTGCAGATTGTACTAGAAGTGAGATAGATGTTTGCTTAAAAGCATCTGATAACCCATTGCACCTGTACTGTAGAATGTGCTGCCACTTTCATGCTTTTTTTCTGGTATTTACAATTTGTCTAGTTGGCCAATGGCATACCCAATGTTTTTATTTGCCAGACCTGTTGGTCTATGATCAGGCCAGGTCTTTATATAAAGGAGAGTGAGTTCTTTACCCGATGGCTGTGAGGCCCTATAAGAGAGAAGAAATGGGTCTTGTCTGTGATATCCTCCACCTCCACCTTGTCAGCAAAGAATATGTACCTAATAACCTCAAACCCCATCAATATGGCAATTCTTTCAAATGACCTTGGCCCTTCACTTGTCCATTCCACAAATGTGTCAAGTCCCATCACCCTGACTTTCAGAGTGGCAGGCAAAAAGACTGGAACTCAGCTAGTAAGGACAAAAAAGACATGATAAAAAAACCACAGTGAAGCTAAGAGTGACCACAACAGTACAAAAATTAAGGTAAAGAAGACAATGCATGAAGGACCCTACTTGTTCAGAAGAGCCTGAAGAGTATGACGCATTGTTGGTGATACAAAAAGGATCACAGATGATTTCTGCACCAAATTGAAGAGTTTGCCACACACACACACACATTTTCTCCATGAAATTTGACACATTAATTTTGACTCGATGGGTACATGAGCCGAGTGCAAGTTTAAGCTGTTAAGTGGAGGCTCATCTCATATAAAACCAGGAAATGCTTCAAACTATTTCAGAAACCAAAGGAGATTTTTTTTTTTAATTAATTAATATTTGAGCAAGAGTTTGCATCTCAATAAAAGGGTGTTGGAAGTGCACCATGATCCAAGCTGTAACCAAATCCACAGTTCTTCCTGTTGGTGTGACAAAAACTGTATCACAGCCCTGCACAAATCCTCTTTGATCTCTCAGTACTCTGATTTGCCTCTTTCTTTTCTTTCAATACATTGAGCAAAAAGCAGCTAATAATTTCTACAATTACAGCAACTCATTGATTCTTAGATTCCTACTGGGTGGTTGGTTATACCAAATATATCCGATGCAACCAAAACCCTAAAGTTAAGAATTGTAGGCGAGGGAAAGATTGCAATGTTGGTGGGCAGTCTGCTAGGATGCCGAGCACTGCAAAACATAGTAAGTAAAGAATTTTGCAGCACATAGGCTTTATTACCTGGCCTTCCTTCTCAGACTGAAAATCAGCAGTGCTTTGGTTATGAAGAAATCGTATGCGATCCTCTCCAGTAACTACACCACAATATCAGTTCCGAATGGCTGCTTCCTCAAATTTCTTAGATTTGGAAAGTGAGTTTCTCATGCAAAGCTTCTCTCTATGCCCATATGTAACAAACTGTTGAGATGTATTTCCAGACAGTTCTCTGCCAAGATAACACCTATCATCATCATCCTCAGTTTCAGCACCAGCAGATCAGGCATTGTCATTAAAAAAAGAAAAACCAGTATCCAATCTGTAAGACTGACTAGACTGACTCATAAACAGAAATAGCATTTATGCTAGTCAATGTGCTTTCAGAAAACACCAAACACACTATCCAACAAGTAGCTAGTGAAAAACTGTGGCCTAACCTGGACTTCTTCCTCAATTCTGCAACATACCTCGCAGCCTGCCAAAATGAGACATCTCCACTACCTGCCACCATTATCCAAATTCATTCATCTATTTCAACTCGCAATATCCCAAAGGAGGTCAAACAACAGCGTCATCAAACTAGTCATATTCACCAGTGTGGGTTTAGGGTTTAGGGTTTACAGAGTTATTCCTTGATTTTATAAACATTTCATTGCTATGAGATTTCTTGAAAGAATCCCAACTTTTCACAGTTGTTGATCTTATCTACATTTTCTAAGGACATTCATTCATGGCATTTGGGAGAAACAGAAGAACAGGAAAAAAAAACAGAAGTAGGGATGGAAAGCATACTGCAACACTAGACTCAGCTGCTTCAAGAGACTCGTCATCATTGCCAAAAGTTTGGACTGTTCCATCTCCAGAAATGGTGGCACCCATGTCGCTCAAGATGGCCTGTTTGCCCACCACTTGTTGACATGACATGCTTGAAACAAGCAAACAAGCTCTCATGCTCATTTTACCAAGTAGCACCCACATCAGGATCCTTTGTTGAATGCAAGGAGAAGTGATGATAAACCACAAAGGAACACAAGATAGGCTATCACATGGACAATCTGATTTTCCAGAGTGACAATGAAACAGACAAAGCAGGCATGCAAGCAACTGATCAGATGTTTAGCTCTCATACTTGCTGATTTAGGCAGAGTATCTACATTGCCTGGAGGGGAATTGTCATTCAAAGAAAAGTGGACAGGTAGTCATACATGCAAGTCATTATCGATAGGAGGAGGGACCAACTCTGCAGCCTTCAACCTCATCTTGAAACACCCTGGAAAAACTGAACAGAACAGTAAGATGTTTGATTGCCAATTTCTGCCAAAGCAACTTATTACCCTCATGCCTACTACTACTTGTCCTTGACAACAGATATCAACACTTGCCAACAATTGCAAAGTGGGCAACAAGGCAGTTGACCCAAAGTATAATCCTTCGAGATTCCACATTGTTCTTGGGTCTAATACAGACTGCCTTGGTTGGACCCACAACTGCCTGCAAGAGGAGGATGAGCTCCTCTAACCCCTGTGCTTTTGGCTTCATGTTCTTGTATTTGATCAAAACAAAGAAAAAAAGTGAAGAAAAAATCCAGGGTTGGCCACTGAAGCAGTTGAGCACAGACCTCTTTTGCTAATTTTCAGAGGATTCCATGGAGCTGGATAGAGAGACCAATTTTCAGCTTGTGGTTGTACACTGCATTTCACCCTCTGCTATTTCACCATCCAAGGTAATCAGCATTGTGTTTTGAGATCTACTACAGTGTGTCTGGGTAAAAATTGGGCAAGATCACTCTGGCCAAATTTACATGGATTGATTGTTGTCAGCAAAAGAATGACTCGCATGCCCATTACATATTGCATTGTTAATTCAACAATATTGAAGGTAAAATGGCAGTAACTGTGATAATGGTCAGTCCAAAAATTGCCAAGCAAAATGGCACCAACAGGACAATATATTGTAGTTTGTCACAATCAGCACATGACATTGATAGAAAAAAGGGTTAGAAAAAGAAACATTTCATAATGCAGTCAATAGGGCTTAGGGTTTAGGTTTATGTTCCAGGAATCCACCCTCAAACCCTAAAACCCTAAATGGGGAAAGCCCTTCAGAGTCGTCAAGAAATCTTTCTTGCCACTTATGTTTTGAATGCTGATATTCCAATGAAGACTTTAAAACACCAAGAACTCATGGAAAAATGCTGCTGAGAAGAATTTTCTAAAAGAAATTCTCAACGATGTGAATAGTTAGTTAGCTCAAGTGACGACTACTACGAAAACTCTTCATTAAGAGCAAGACGAGGAAGACGATATACACAAAATAACGTAGAATCGTTAGTCCTGACTCCCAGGAAGGATAGTTCCTTCCTTCAAAAGAAGATTGAAACGCAGCCAAAAGAATTTTCACATTTCATGCTCTCTCGATAGTGCGAGGATTTGAATTGTACAGAAACGAACACGACCCATGTGGAAAAAGAGCGAAGGGGACAGTCTTAATTAGAGAAACACATCCCCCAAAAACAAAAAACCAAAGATTAACAGAAGGAAGAAGAAGAAGAAGAAGAAGAGGAAATACCTGGAGGACAGAAAAATGTGCAGAAAACGAAACAGGATTGAAGGAAGCGATAGCCATGGCATCCAAAACTTTTGCACTCCTCTTCTGTCGCCCTCTCTTTTCTCTCTCTCTCTCTCTCTCTACTCATCCGCAGACGACTCCGAATTTGTCGTCGCTGCGAGGGAGTTCGGAAACCGGACTTGGAAGAATTAGGGTTAGAGGGCGAGGGGAGGGTGACGACGTCCGGGTATCAAGATGGGTATGATTCCTCATCCGGGTATGAAATAACCCGACCGTCGGGTATGTTGTTTGCCATCCGGACCTTTAGCATCTATTTTTTCCTTCTCTTCTTTTAAAAAAATGTTGGATTTCGTAACTAAGTATATGGAAAATTCCAATTTCTAGTATTATTATTATTATTATTATTATTCTTTTTCAGCTTTTTTTTCTTTAATTTTTTTTTTGGATTCTGTAACTAATTATATGGAAAACTCCAAATTGTATTTATTTTTATTTTCTTTTTATATTTTGTTTGATTTGTAATTACATGGATAATTGTATCAATTGTTACTGGCCTTTGAATTAGGAACACTATAGATTTAAATTCATGTTTTTTTTAATTAATTAAATTTTTTCCCCCCCATTTGCAGCAAAGTCTCTTAATTTATAACTTACAATGCAAAACAAAATGCACAAATTTTTTATTTATTCAGACTACTTAAAAAAACATTTACTTATTAATATCTTGATGTTAGCCATATTTCTTGTGTGCAATTTTACAAAATGCCATAAATCAAATTGAAAAGGGCAATATTCCATCACAAATTAGTTTTTTTTCCAGGGGGCGGCAGAGAGGACTAAGTCCTCTTGTGGAGGGTCGCCAATCCACCCACCTCATGAAATTGAAAAAAAAAAAAAAAAAAAAAACCCATCCCCCTGCCTGAAGGCAATTTTGGAAAGGGGGGTGGGCGGGGTTTTTTTTTGGGTTTAGGGTTTGGGGGTTGGGATTTAAAAAACAAAAGCCCAATGTAAAAAAAAAAA
>Ga0116227_10012604_pt1 | contig 13667 bp, 18 predicted proteins | sample S1TSphgellanicum_FD_89693 | JGI IMG/M metagenome (GOLD analysis project Ga0116227, IMG submission 89693) | Host-associated microbial communities from peat moss isolated from Minnesota, USA - S1T2_Fb - Sphagnum magellanicum MG | ecosystem: Host-associated > Plants > Peat moss > Unclassified...
AGCTTGGCATCCCAGGGTGTCGTGACTCAAATAACGTTTACCTATTGCTAGGTGGTCTGGTCAGCACAGCTTGCTTGATTTCTCTTACAGAGCTTCAGCCCTTTCAGGGCTGGGTTGCTGACATACAGGAACGTTAAAATCAATATTAGTCAACTTTCAAATCGAGAGTTATGTTAACGACACTTACTTCTCCCATAAAACCAACGGATGGTGATAGCTTTGCCATTACCTTAGCACCATTGTCTATTGACGAAATTTATACTAAGGCGGATGATCCAGCTAATGGTGCGGTGGTAGTAATGAGCGGAATGGTTCGCAATCAAACTGATGGCAGAACCGTAGTTGCCTTGGAATATCAAGCTTATCAACCGATGGCTTTGATGGTATTTTATCAAATTGCCACTGATATTCGCTCTCGCTGGTCCGATGTGAACCGGATAGTAATTCATCATCGCATTGGACGGTTACAAATTGGGGAAGTTAGTGTTTTAGTTGCAGTGGGTTGTCCCCATCGTCAGGAAGCCTTTGCGGCATGTAGCTATGGTATTGATACCCTTAAACACAAAGCCCCCATTTGGAAAAAAGAGTATTGGGTGGATGGCAGTAGTAACTGGGTGAGTATTACAGCATGCCTTGCTCAGGGTTCCAATTGCTAATTTTTTAAACGACAAACTTTGTTGCAATTATTTACATTATTTGCCTGAAAATATTGCAGTTTGTAAAATTTTTGTTAATCCCGAAATAATATTCCTTTAGACTTAATGTCGATGAAAGACAAAAAGACTAGGGAGAAGATCAATGCACTCTGTAAACCTATTTGAACATGAATTATTTGTTGCTATTTCCTCTGTAGCTTGTATTGCAGGACTATTTCTGCTACGTAACTGTAAAGAATATAAAGGTTACATGGCAGAAACTGAGCAAATACTATTAAAAATGAGCTTTTCTTACTGGTTAGTTTACTGTATAGCGTTTGGAATTGGAAAAATAGGTTTATCTAACTTGGAAGGATTGACAACGAGTTTGAAAATAACCACCGCTCTGTCATATTTTCTCACATTTTCTTGTATCCTCAGTTTGCCACTACACAAACTAGCAGTTCGCCAAATTGAGGAATAATTAGCTGTGTTGATTTGTTAAGTTTTCATGGTGGTTGCGATCGCCCTTTCCAATTCTTCCTGTGCTAGCGTAGTAAGTATAAATACTTCCTGCACCATCTTACCCTGACGAGCAATTACTTTATAACCGCCCAAAATCGGCACGGATACGCGCAATTGCATATGCGGACAATGCCCTTTGGCTCGACCAATTACTGCTGGTGTGACAGTCTGAATCCCATCTTCCTGACAGAGACGTTCTAAAATTGGGATAAGACCTGGAATGTGGGTTGAGTGATTCCAAACTAGTCTGCCGTCGGTTAGTTTACCCATGATGATTATGCTGCTTCCAGAGGTGCCATCGTCAAACCAGATCGACGCAGCTGCTGATGGTATAATTCGGCAGGTTCCTGTGGTCCGACCCAAACAGTGGCTTGACCTTCATAGTGTACTTGGTTAGTTAACTTCCAAGCACGATCCCTCGTCATTTCTGGAATATACTTTATCAGACACTCGGCAACATGTTGAAAGGTATTGAAATCGTCATTGAGCACAATTACTTTATAGTTGGGGTAGAGTTTGCGGACGACTTGATTAGACCGTTCAGGAGCTATAGTTGAAAGTCTTGTAACCATAGTACTTTGAATTAGATTACAAGTTAATATTCTAATCCATCCTCATGGGGGAGGGAAGGGTACATAACACTAACACTTCCTCTGCCCCCTTTTAATTTCGCTTTCGGCCGCTGATAGACTGCTTTCGTTTCAATGAGGCATCATATTCTAGGACAGCGCCGATGCCAAATAGTATTCCACTAAACACCCAAAAAACTTCTAGTAAGTCCCCACTTTGATAGTCTTGACCTTGAGCATATCCAAACCACATATCTGCAATGTAAAGGGAAAAGGCCGCTGCCGCAATCATCTGCCAAGATCGGGCAACTCGCCCTCCCCAAAAGGCCAGGAGCACAGCAGTAGCTATAATTAACAGCAACACATCGCTAACTATGTAAAACCAGTTCAAAACAACGGACAGCAGTGGTTGAGGGGCTACGTTTTGGGCTGCATCGTCTACTGCTTCTTTGTGAGAAATCCACCAAGACAAACCACTTCCCACTATTCCAATTGCCAATATAACTAACCACTGGCGCTTTTCTAAATTAATGCGCCTAGGGACCACTGCTAAAACCATCCCAGTAATCAACAGCAGATAAGTTAGAACAAAAAACACATCACCTAAAGATATATCCGGATCTTCTTGCAAAAAGATTTCCGTATAATCAAAGACTAGACCTCCGCAGAAATAGGCAAGCATACCTAGCCCAATGGAGAGCCAAACATTTCGACTACTGATAATTTGAGGGTTTAGCCAGTTCCTCAGACATAAAATACCTGCACTTAGGAAAGCTACGGCTTCAAAAATATCTGTACCAATTACATACCAAGCCTGACGGGTTTCTGGAGCATTTACTTCCGTGGCTATCCTAGCACTAAATAACAAAAAGTATAGTAGTGCCAAGATAGCCCAAGTCAGGCTGGCAAAAATGATGCTTTGGGTAGTCAAAATAAATTTGGAACGGTGAGAACTTTCATCCATACGGTTGCCACCCTGTTGGTAATTAGGTTATTTATAATGCCAATGTACAATTAAGTACAAAAAGCTTCAATACCTATATTACGCTAAAATTTACACACTGCTGTAAGTCAAGCTCAGGGAGCAGGGGAGAGATTGATCTATTTTCCCAAAATCCAAAATTCCCCTGTTTTACCCTAATCTAAAATCCAAAATTCTCGATCAAGGCATATAGCCATCTACGCTTTTGAGTTCAAATTCACAGGCTCTAGAAATCAATTCGGCTGGCAATTGCTCAAAACTAATTAATGGTAAATAATTGTGGTTTTCCGCCAGTTCCTTAGCTAACAAGTAACCAGCTATCGTCCAAGTCTGATACTTCCTCGCTTGTTTACCAATCAATCGCCCCTTCTTACCATCGTAATATTCTGGCCATTCATCTTCGCTGAGGCGTGATTCGGCAATTTCTACGGCTCTTTGTGCTAGATAGACTTTATTAGTTTTCACAGATGCCACCGCTAGCATCCACATCAGAACAGGCCAATTACCACCATTATGATAGGACCAAGGTATATTTTTCGGGTCACATCCTGTTACAACTCGATACTCTTCATGTTCCAAAGCTGGGAAACAAATTTTCATTGGCATATCTCCCACTAAATCTTCCCATCTTTCTTCAATTAGCGTCATGATTGCCTGAGACTGTACTGCTGTAGATAAATCACAGATCACCGCCATTAAATTTCCCAAAGTAAAGAAACGAGTATCTAACTGTGATGGGCCAACATTTCCAGCTAAATAACCACCTTTTTTGGGTAGCCATTTGTCTAACTCATAATAAGGTAGTGAATCTGCATAGATATTAAAAAGATTCACTGCTGCTTTACCATATTCCTCACCTTTAAAGCGATAAATTGTATTGAGGCGATGAATATCGATCCAATAATGTTGGCGAATATGACCGCATAATAGAGGTAATCGGTTATCAATTGCAGCTACTATATCTTCATTTCCTCTACAGATTAATAGCTCCCGTGCTGCGCGTAATGCTGCGAAGAATAGAACTTGAATTTCTAGTGGATGTCCATGGATACCCATCCGCCGATCAATCATACAAGCGCCATCGGGAACTAATAGCGTCGGGTACATATCAAAACGATTGGCCAAACAAATTTCCATAATTAACCTGATACCAACTTGGAAATCAGTTTGATAAACTAGGGAAAAGTCTTGGGTAGCTACTACATAAGCACGTAATAAAATCAGCCACCATAAACAGGAATCAACTGGTGTAACTCTGGCGATAGCCTGCTCCCCAAAATCGGCTTCTAAATATTCTTCCCCGTTTGAGGATAAAACTTTGAAGCTAGCTGGAATCAAACCTCGAGCAGGTTTATAGGCATCTAATGCCCTTTCTTTAGGTTGTAACTTTAATGTTTCTTCTAGGAAGTTGCGAACAATATCTGTTCTGCCTTTAATTAAGAAAATTAAGGCTGAAGATACAAAATCTCGGATAAAACACTGGTCATAATTCAGCGCCTCTACAGAGGGATCATACGCAGCTAATGTGCCTATAGGTCGCCCTTGATAGTAGAGAATTGAATTTTCTAGTACTTGCCATGCCTCACTTTCTATATTGTTTGTGTTACTTAAGTCGTTTAGTTGCATCGCCAGAATTACTCCATTTCGACTATGAATTTGTGGTAGATGCGCCTTTATTCTTTTTATTTGCTATTTTCATCATAACAAAGAGGTTTTTAAAAATAGCAAATCTATCTCAGGAGTCTGGATTCAGAATTTAGGCTTTGACACATTTATTCAGACGAAAAATGTTATTAACTTGTTCTAGGGGAAACCATCAAGTATTGACAAATAAATCTGGCTATTTCTCAGCAGCATCATTGACGGTAAATTTGGCTTTTCAAGTATGCTTTTGCAGAAATCTGACTTGGATGTAATGCATGACTCCGTTTTTATACCAGGAACCTTGCTTTATCAAGCCAATACATATCTACTGCTTAAAATCTGTCTTTGGTCACAAGCTTTAAACAGGATATTTACTTAATAAGGATCTAGTTATTGAGAGTAGAAATTAAATAGTTCCCCTATAAGTTAACAATTTATAACCTTTTTTGCGAATGTGCAACACTAATGCCTAAAAAATTTAGAATCTCATTATTCTTCAAGATTTAAATACTCGACTAACCTATTAAAGGTCGAGATCTAAAGAGTAAAAGATATTATGTATATTCTTCGACTCAGGAGAAAAATGCTGTGGCTTACTATACAAGTTCCCCGATTATGAGCGTATGTAGTAGGTTATGCCTGATTAAGCCAGCGAAATTCCAGGTAAGCCCACTTAATTGCTTACATTGATGCTGAAGCGATGGCACTAGCTAATTGATAATAACCCAAGTTGCTAGTTACAAAGAAAGGCAGTAGGGAAGAAAAAGTATATAGGACTTACACAATGTACAAATCGACCATCATGTGTATGAAGGAAATTAGGTCGTTTCAGGCTTTGAGCGATGACCTATGGCTAGCGCCACGCTGGGCTATGGGATAAATAGCGTAGGCGTAGCCCCCCGCAGGCAATCTCTTACGAGACGCAACGCGCGTTCGCTCAAAAATGAATGGCTAACCCCACGCTCCGCTATCAAAAAATCACATGAAAATGCCCGAAACCCATACCTCATATTTGGTATTTCCTATCAATGCGTAAGTCCTAGTATAGATAAAAACTTTAGTTCTGGGTCTAAAGCCCTTTTTTGATTTTCGCAGGGTCAGATCTAGGCATGGGTGGTCAAGACTAGTAAAAAGTTAAGATATATACACAAATTAACTTACAGTTAACGCAAAATCATATCTTTTGTAATGCTTAAAGACTGATTATTGCCTTCAACTATTGAGAATAATGTCAATTAGGTATATTAACTGAACCGTATTGGTCTATAGACAATGTTACCAAATTCATGCCTCAAGTTTAAGACCAACCCTACTTTTGTCAACACATCTAGTAGAGCATAATTGACGATTACCGGATAATTTTGTATGGTTTTGGCAATTCAACACCTCAGATGCATACACAAGACTTAAACGCTTGTATCCGGTTATCAACGATTAAGGGCTACTAGTCCCCTTCCACCATGGCAGCATATTCTTCTGCCGTCAAGGTGTCATCTAGTTCATCAAGGTGATTGACGCGCACCTTCAGGAACCACCCTTCACCGTAGGGATCGTCAGCCACAGTTTCGGGAGAGTTAATTAGTTCTTCATTCCGTTCTACAACTATACCTGTAACTGGTGAGTTTAATTCTTCAACGGCTTTTACCGATTCAATGGTGCCAAATCTTTCTCCCTTGGTGAGATCCCCATTAATTTCTGGGAGTTCTAAAAACACGATATCACCTAATTCCTCCACAGCAAATTCAGTGATACCGATGGTAGCAATATCACCATCTAACCGTACGTATTCATGAGAATCTAAATATCTCAAATCTTGAGGATATTCAAAAGACATAACAATTCCTTCCAGGTCAAAAAACTAGTGTTCTAAATGACTGCTCAATGCTTACACAGCTATTCATAGATAGCACGATTTTTGGAACGATAAAAGGGGCGCTTAACAACAATTGCGGGATAGGCTTGGCCGCGAATTTCTACTTCTAGCTGCTGACCGATGGTTGCCAGGTGGGTAGGGACGTAAGCTAAAGCAATGGGATGACCAAGGGTAGGTGATAGGGTACCACTGGTAACTGCACCGAGTACCTCACCTGTGGCTAAAACTGGATAACCGTGACGGGCAATGTTGCGGCCTGACGTTTGTAGCCCTACAAGTCGGCGTTTTACCCCAGATGCTTTCTGCTGTGCTAAGATTTCCCGGCCCATAAAATCGCCTTTACTATCTAGGTGAACCAGCCACCCCAACCCTGCTTCTAAGGGGGTAGTGGTATCATCAATATCTTGCCCGTAGAGGGCCATTGCTGCCTCTAGCCGTAGGGTATCTCTGGCACCGAGTCCGCAGGGAGTAACTCCAGCATTGTGGAGGTATTGCCATAATTCTACTCCAACTTCTGGGTCTACTAGGACTTCAAATCCATCCTCCCCAGTGTAACCTGTGCGAGCGAGGAAGGCAGGTTTACCGAAGATGGTGGTTTCTAAATGACCAAAGGGTTTGACTGGGGTAAGGTCGGTGGATACCCAGGGTTGAAGGTAGGAGACGGCTTTAGGACCTTGGATGGCAATGAGGACTTTTGCTGGGGAGAGGTCTTGAAATTGGATGGTATTCAGGTCTAAGTGTTGCAGTAGCCAGGTTTTATCTTTGGCTATAGTGACAGCGTTGACGATGATAAAGGCTTTTTGGGGACCTTGGTAGTAAATGATAATGTCATCAATAATTCCACCTTGGGGGTTTAAGAGTACGGTGTATTGGGCTTGACCAGGGTGGAGGCGGTTGAGGTCGGAGGGGACTAGGGGTTGGAGTTGGGAAAGGAGATTTTTGCCTTGGAGGGAGAATTTACCCATGTGGGATATGTCGAACATTCCGGCAGCAGTTCTCACGGCCTCGTGTTCACGGGTAATGCTGCTAAATTGTATTGGCATCTCCCACCCACCAAAACTGGTGAAGCGGGCTTTGAGTTGTACACATAGTTGGTACAGGGGGGTTCTGTTTTGGCTGGTCACAGGTAGTTATGCGATCGGGTTTCTCTATGGTATTGGATTAGTTGGGTGTTTGAAATTCAAAGTGAAGCGCTGTGCCAATAACAAGTATCTTCCTTAGTCACCGTGAAAGGGCCACTCCTATAATTAATGGTGGCAATGTTGAGATTTGTTAAGAAGAGATTATGAAGTATTGGCAAATAATAGCTAGCTTTGTCTTAGCTTTAGGGTTGTTGTTGTGTCCACTATCAGCCCTAGCTGCAAGTTCTTCCAGTATCCAGCTTTCTGCTGGGAGTGGGGAATTCGATGGTAAGGATTTTTCAGGACAGAGTTTAATTGGAGCCGAGTTTACCAATGTGAATATCAAGAACGCTAATTTCAGCAATGCTGACTTACGGGGTAGTGTATTCAATGGTACTGAGTTTACCAGAACAAATCTACATGGGGTAGATTTTAGTGGTGGTATTGCCTATTTGGCAAAATTTAAATATGTCGATTTCAGCGATGCACTGTTAGCTGATGCGACGCTGCTGCGTTCAACTTTTGACCAGGTGGATGTAACTGGTGCAGATTTCACAAATGCAGTTTTAGATGGTGTCCAGCTGAGGAAACTATGTCTTCAAGCCAGGGGAGTGAATTCCAAAACTGGTGTGGATACTCGTGAATCTTTAGGATGTAGGTAGAACTATGGGCTTCCTCAAGGTGAGGGCAAATCTTGAGGATGTCACCTGAACTGAGTAAAAGTAATAATGGGACTTCCAGAAAATAAAATATTAAAAGGTTCTCCAGTATCAGTTATGGTTATTGGTAATTGAATCTAATTTCTCTTTGGCTAAGGCTATTCCTTAAGCCTTTGCTTATATGCTAGCTAACCGTGAACTACCTACACTGCCCTTCGGGACAGTGTAGGCTCCTGGCGCGTTTTAACACTACCAGAACTTCCTTTGAGGTACTATTAGTAGTGGATGAAATCACTACAGGATTCTCTCTACGGCGTTTTATCGTTGGGAACAGTCCCAGCCCAACGCGCTTGATATTGATAGATGCGTTAACATCCCTATCGACATAAAGCGATTCTTGGTGATCCCAGTACTCACGTATACCACAGTTAGTAAAAACAAACTCATCACGGTAACAGAGTAATTGAGATGTATATGCAGGATTTACAGCTATTGTCCTAGCCCCAGCTTTTCCAGCTATGTAATCAAAGTTCTCAACATCTTAAAAAAACTAGGTCAAGTTCTGAGTTAATTTATGCCTAATCGTCCGATATATCTTGATTGCCATGCCACTACTCCAGTAGATAAACGGGTACTGGCAGCAATGCTCCCTTACTTTACAGAAAACTTTGGCAATCCAGCTAGTATAAATCATCTTTTTGGTTGGGAGGCAGAAGCGGCTGTAAAGCAAGCACGGGAAACTTTAGCAGAGGCAATTCACGGGACACCAGAAGAAATTATTTTTACCAGCGGAGCCACAGAAGCAAATAATTTAGCGATTAAAGGTGTAGCCGAGACTTATTTTGCCAAAGGTCAACACATAGTTACTGTAGCAACCGAACATAGTGCGGTCCTTGACCCTTGTGAATATTTAAAAACCCTGGGATTTACGATCACGATTTTACCAGTGCAAACAGATGGACTAATTGACTTAATTCAGTTAGAAAAGGCACTACGTCCGGACACAATTTTAGTATCAGTGATGGCTGCTAACAATGAAATTGGTGTGTTGCAGCCCTTAGCAGAAATTGGGGAAATCTGCCGCGACCAACAAATCATATTTCACACAGATGCAGCCCAGGCCATTGGCAAGATCCCCCTAGATGTCCAACAGATGAATATTGACTTAATGTCCCTCACAGCCCATAAAATTTATGGTCCTAAGGGTATTGGTGCCCTATATGTCCGCAGACGTAACCCCAGAGTCCAACTTGCTCCCCAGCAGCATGGAGGGGGACACGAACGAGGGATGCGTGCTGGTACTTTGTACACACCACAAGTTGTTGGTTTTGGCAAGGCTGTAGAAATTGCACTGGCAGAGCAACAGACCGAAAATCAAAGGATCACGGAACTCAGGCACAGATTGTGGATGCAGCTTTCTACCCTTACTGGGGTGATTATTAATGGACATCCTAGCCAACGACTAGGGGGAAACCTGAATATTAGTGTGGAAGGGGTAGATGGTACTGCACTGCTGTTAGGGTTGCAGTCAACTATGGCCGTATCTTCTGGCTCTGCTTGCTCCTCCACAAGTACAGCACCCTCCCACGTTCTTACAGCACTAGGACACTCAAAACAGCTAGCCTACGCCTCAATCCGCTTTGGTATAGGACGATTTAACACCCCAGATGAAATTGACCAAGTTGCTCAGCAAGTGATCGCTACCATTCAAAGTTTACGCCTCAATAGGGATTGGAGCTAATCTGTCCCTTCTTCACGCTTCTCAGGTAATAACCAGTTGCTGGTCTATGTTTGAGATTAAATGTGTCACCACTCCTAACTCGCCAAATCTTGTAGTTAGAAAAAGTTAAAGGGGTTCGGGGTTCACATACTTCCGGTCTGTGATCACCAAGCACAAAGTAAGCTGAACCTCTACCCATAACCCTTGCCAAACCGTTTCTATCCACCACAATTGACGTATCTTCACTCACTGCAACGCCCAAAACACTTTTAGATACACCATTCCTCAGCAGACGAGCGATGAAGGCCATCAGACGACCCATTCTTTCACGCTTATCGAGGTGCGTATCTATAATAGTCCCCTCCAGATTTCTCCACCTAAAAAGATTGTAGGTGAAAGAAATATTCCGGTATGGGTCTTGCAGTGCGTTCCCAGATTCAACGCTGTCTAAGCAAGCATCATAAATATAATCACTTTGGATCATTGCACCTGCACTGGTGCCACCAATACCACCACCTCTGGTGTACACTGACTGAATAGCAGCCATCACCTTGGTGTTATTCAAAATCCGGATGTATTGGCATTGATCACCACCAGCAAAGAAAACCACCTCTGCATTCCTAACTTTATCAGCGATCGCACTCTTGTTGGCATCGATTCTGTTGGTAACTAAGAGCGTTTCTACTGAAGCTACTCCCTTCATCCGATAGATTGGCCGATTGTAGCTATCATCACCAAATGTCCGAATGACTACGACATTTACCTTAGTGGTGCAGTTAGTACACCCGCGCACCTGGTTAATCATCCACTGAATCGCCTCATCCACATCCGTTCCGCCACCACCTAAGGTATAGACAGGACCAGGGAGGGGAGGTTTGGCATTAGTAGGGCTGCCCTTAAAATTTCGCCTCGTTCTGGCTTCCACAGGGTATGTCAGCACGCCTACCAGAATTAACAACAGTGCTACCCCAATCAGGAGCCAATTCGCCATCAACTTACCCTCTGGATTGAATAGCATTTACTGTTCAATCTCTCATCTGAGGCTAGGAATTTACAGCGTACAGTCATGGTAATTGCTAAGACACGATGCTATTTCCAGCCGTTCTCTGTTTGCTGGAAAACGTAGGCTGCTACTTCTAGGATTTCCTCAGCATTTAGCTTGTTTTGAAAAGCAGGCATGGCATTTTTACCATACCTGACTTGGTGAATAATTGCCTTGATGGGGTCATCTTGATAATTTTCTAGGTACTTTGACAGTGCTTCTTTTTTTAAGGTTTTTTCTTCAATCAGGATATTGCCACCACCTATGTGGCAGGAAGCACAGTTAGCATGGAAGATTCTGACACCATCGGGGAGTTTTTCAGCTAGGGCTGGGTTAATAAGTGTCAATTTAAATATGGCGATCGCTAACACTATGATTAATAAAAGTGTTCTCAAGAGATTATCCTCACAACAAGCACTCAGCAACTGGAAACCGTCGGTAGTAACTATCCTCTTGAGGGATTTAGTTGTATCTACAGTTGCCAACCACTATGTGTACTCTACTCCAAGTTCAGTCTCTGTAGAGTATGAAGGCGATTAATCTCGAAAATTTGGCGGTAACAAGTGTATTTCCTCCCTGCATCAACAGGTATAGGAACCATTACCGCCTTACTTAGCGATGCTAAGCTGCGACAGTGATCTTACCAATCATACCGGCACCGCGATGGGGTTCACAGTAGAAGGTGTATTCACCAACAGGTGTGTCTGTGGGGAAAGTAGTTTCCACAGATTGACCGGGAGATAGCAAAAGCTTCTTGTGCGACAGAGATTTAGCTAAAGCAGCATCCTTCACAGGGTTCTTGGTAGAGTCAAACACAACATTATGGGGAGGAACTTTATTGTTTACCCACTTAATGGTGTCACCTGGCTTAATTGTCAATTTCTTGGGTTCAAATGCTAGCTGTCCTTTATTAGTACCTAGTTTCACTGTGTAAGTTTCAGCAGCGGCACTGGGGATGAAAACAGCAAAGCTGCTGATAACCAATAGGACTGTCAACACAGCTAAACTCAACCTTTTCCAGGTTGCAGCGATTAATTTCATGGACTTTTCCTAACAATACGTTGTCTTCCTTCCCTCATTTTAAATAAAATCGACACTAAATATGACAACCTGTCATAGATATTTTTTGATAAAAGTTACAAGACTATAGAAATCCTATTTGATTTTTGAAAAACTCGGTACACATCTTCTCCGTTCCCTGCTCCCTGTTAGGGTCTAACTTTTCCCGTTATCTTTTCATCGTAGAGGTTTTGAGGCAGGAGGGAAAAGGCTATAGTTCATCCCTTCCCCTTAGATCCTTAGTAAGATTTAGTAATAAATCTTACCGCCACCCCACTTAACACCAACAATTTTTGGTTGTAGAAGAATGTGACCAGCTATAGCTGTCAGGTCTTCCTCTGTAAGATTTCGCATTGTGGTGAAAATATCTGCACTCTTAATGCTGGGATGTAATTCGGAAATCTCTTCTACCCCGTCATAAGTAGTGGGATTTTTCATATAGTCTACCAACCCTTCGATATTGTTCCGGTTGGGTACTGCCAGTGCTAGAGTTTCTGGTTCAAGCCCCACATTTTGGTTTGTTTTCGTAATACCCCCAGCATGGCATTGGGCACAAGCATAATTAAATAAGCGTTTGCCTTCTTTAACTTGTTTCAGAGTGAGGACAGTGGTATCACCCTTGGCATTTAATGGCACTGTTCGAGTAGCTTCATCTAGTTCCAAAGCTGTTGCACTACCGACAATCAGTTGAAACGTCAGCAAAATAGTCGCTACAACCAGGCTAATTAGTCTTCTAAACATGTTTCCTCTTAAAGTATTTTGACACTCAACACAGCTAATACCAATTGAGGTTTTTAGGACCTCTAATTGGCGTTTTGATAGCGATGATCAACCTCCGCGTTGCTAATTGCTGAAGCTAACCCTTCAAATATTCCGGGTGCTGCTATCTGGTGCGTATCTATAGGAACGCTTGTAATCTATATAGATAGATAGAGATTGGTCGCTGTAATACCAATATCACGTTAGGAGTGCAATTTATTGCCCAAAATGGGAGCTGGGGATCAATTTAAACCCCTTACCCTTTGCCATCGGTAAAAGTTACACCTGGGATTAAGTAGCGGTTGCAAAAAGCATAAATACTTAAAGCGGGTAAGGTGAAGACCATAGAAGCTGCCATGATGTAATTCCAGTAGCTGATATATTCCCCCTTAAAGGTATTCAACCCTAAGGGCAGGGTAAACATTTCTGGTTCAAAGAGGACTACCAAAGGTAGCAAAAAATTATTCCAACTCCCCATAAATACGAAGACTGCCTGTGCTGCTAAGGCAGGTTTTGCCAGAGGCCAAACAATATACTGGAAAACCCCCCAGGTCCCTAAGCCATAGAGTTGAGTTTAAGGCTGTTACACTGATAACAATGACTACACTGTTAAATAACCAACGGCTAAACAGTGGTTCTTGGAGGAATATTTGTTTGTAGTTGTCAATTGTAGCGATGACTAAGCATATCTCTTGAATTACCTTTCTCATTTATACTGAAAACGGGTTGGAGCTTTACTTTTAAAATACCTAAGAGATTAACAGGCAAGCTTTTCTTTGCCCAGGCAATCATAAAGCATAGGTAGTCGCTGGTTTATTGATGAATTGATAGTGAATGATACAGTTGACTTTATCGAACAGGTTGTTGAAAGTATTCATCAAATTTTGTAGGTTCGCGATCTCCCCACAACCCCCACCCACATTAGATAAAATCGTAATATCAACCCCTACCCTTGGCCCGCATTTCTCACAAGCCATGGGATCTTACTCTTTGTAATCCTTGCCCAGAATACGTTTCTGGCATTTTTGGCAATTTATTTTATGATGCAGTGTGAAAAACCGGAATCTAGATTTTATAAG
>Ga0116227_10012608_pt1 | contig 13665 bp, 6 predicted proteins | sample S1TSphgellanicum_FD_89693 | JGI IMG/M metagenome (GOLD analysis project Ga0116227, IMG submission 89693) | Host-associated microbial communities from peat moss isolated from Minnesota, USA - S1T2_Fb - Sphagnum magellanicum MG | ecosystem: Host-associated > Plants > Peat moss > Unclassified...
CACGCGCCGTGCCACCACTTGCGCCGTGTCTACGGTCGAAATGCCCGGCAGCGCCAGGGCGAATTCATCGCCACCGGTGCGCGCCACCCAGTCGTTGATGTCGCTTTTGGTATTGGGATCGCCATCGTCTCCGTGCGCGCGCTGCGTATCGCGCAAACACAGCTGCAGTCGGTGCGCGATTTCCTTGAGCAAACTATCGCCCACGGCTTGACCCTGGGTGTCGTTGATGCGCGAGAAGTTGTCCACGTCCAGCATCAGCACCGCCAAGCCGCGCTGGCGCGGCTTCGCCCAGGCCACCTGCTGCTCCAGGATCTGCAGCATCCGCTGTCTGTTCGGCAGTGCCGTCAGCGGATCGTAGTACGCCAGGTAGCGCACCCGCGCTTCGCTTTCGCGCAGCTGGTCCTGGGTCTGTTTGGCGCGCACCAGGAATTTGACGCGCTCGGCCAGCAGCATGGGGTTGATGCCTTTGGAACTGAAATCCGTGGCGCCGGCGTTGTAGGCCGTTTGAACGGACAGCATGTCATCCAAGCTGGTCTGCATCAGGATGGGCACGTGGCGCGATGCAGGCAGAGTGCGCAGCGTACGGCATACATCGAAGCCGCTCATCCCCGGCATCACCACATCGAGCACCACACATTCCACCGGGTGATCGCGAAACGCATCCAGCGCGCTTTGGCCGTCATCGGCGGTGACGACGCGAAAACCCGCGATTTCCAATGCGCTGCCTACCAGCAGGCGCGCGCCGGGATCGTCATCCACGACCAGTATGGTGGGGGTGCCCACGGCTTTTTCGTCAGGTGAAATCATCGTTTCCTCAAGCTATTCATGCCGCACTGGGCGAGCGTTCGCGCTTCAGAGCCGTACAAAACTCGAAATAATCCTTGCGCAGTCTTTGCACCATGGGAACGACCTCGCCGAAGTTGCCGTGGCGCACCAGCGCCTCGCATTCCTTGGCCAAGGTCGCCAGCCGCACGCCACCCAAGTTGGCGGTGCTGGACCTGAAGCTATGCAAGGCCTGCGACAGCACCTCCGGCTCAATCTTGACCGCGGCAGCTTCGATGGCGTCGATCAGCGGCGGAGAATGCCGCAGGTATAGGTCAATCATGGAATTTAGGAGTGCCGGTCGTGCCAAACCGGCGATGTTGCGCAGCACACCGGCATCGATCAGCGGCAGGGGCGCAGCATCGCGCGCGTCGTGGTCGGGCAGCACGTGCATTCCCAACCAGCGCTTGAGCAGAACGGCCATCTGCTGTTGCGAAAACGGTTTGCTCAGAAAGTCATCCATGCCGGCGGCGAGGCATCGTTCGCGGTCGCCTTCCATCGCATTGGCCGTCAGCGCAATGATGGGAATGCGTGGGCTGCCCACATTCTTCTCGCGACGACGCAGCTCGGCGGTGGCCGTCAAGCCATCCATCACCGGCATCTGGCAATCCATCAACACGGCATCGTAGTCATCGTTGGTCATGGCTTCGATGGCCAGCCAACCGTTCTCCACCGCAATCACGCTGCATCCCAGACTCTCGAGCATGCCCACAGCCACTTCGCGATTCACGGGGTTATCTTCGACCAATAGGATTTTGGGCACGAAGCTCGAGGCGGAACGGGTCGAGGCGGTGAACTCCATGCCGGTTCGCGTGGTGATATCGTCGAATCCGGCCTCGGGTGACGCGGACATGGCGCGGGTCACGCCATTGAGCAACTGCGAGCGGCGCATCGGTTTGGTCAGGATGGCCGCGAATAATTGCACCGCCTCCGCATGGCTCGCGTAGCCATCCCGCGTCGTCAACATGATGAGCTGCACGGCTGACAGGCGCGCGTCTTTGCGTATCTGGCGAGCCAGTGCAATGCCGTCCATGCCAGGCATCTGATCGTCCAGCAACGCGACGTCAAAGCGCACGCCCTCGCCGGAGGAGAGCAGTTCCAGCGCAGCGTCGCCGTCGGCAGCGAGGGTTGCCTCCACTCCCCAGGAATCAAGATGCTGCGCGATGATCTCGCGATGGCTGGCGTTATCATCGACGATCAGGGCGCGCAGGCCCGCCAGCCTCATACGCGGCAGGCGCGGAAAAGTCGCGCCGCTCTCGTCCACCGCATCGAGGCGTACCTCGAACCAGAAGGTGGAGCCCCGGCCGACGACGCTGTCGACGCCTATCTTTCCGTTCATGAGCGTGACCAGTTCACGACAGATGGCCAATCCCAATCCCGTGCCGCCGTACTTGCGCGTGGTGAAGGAATCGGCCTGGCTGAAGGCGTTGAAAATGTCGGCCTGAACGTCCTTTGGGATGCCGATGCCCGTGTCGATCACTTCGAAGCGCAGCAAGCCGTGTTCGCCGCCGTTGCGAACGCGCACGATCACCTCGCCCTGCTCGGTGAATTTGATGGCGTTGCCGACCAGGTTGATCAGGATCTGGCGTAATCGCATCGGGTCGCTGCGCACTTTCGCGGGAACGTCGGAATCCACTGCGCAGGCCAGTTCCAAGTCCTTCGCATGCGCACGCGCCGCGCACACTTCGATGGCCTGCTCGACGGTCTCGCGGAGTCCGAATTCGATGAGTTCCAAGGCCAGTTTCCCGGCTTCCACCTTGGAGAAGTCCAGGATGTCGTTGATGATCTGCAGCAGCGCTTGCGCTGAATGGGAGATGGTCTTCGAAAGATGCTTCTGGCGCGGCGTGAGCTGCGTCGCCTGCAGCAACTCGGACATTCCCATGACGCCATTCATCGGCGTGCGAATTTCATGGCTCATGCGCGCCAGGAATTCGCTTTTGGCATGGCTGGCGCGTTCCGCCGCCTCTTTGGCGCGGGTTGCCTCGTCTATCACCGATTGCAATTCGCGATTGGCTTTGGCGAGATTCTCGGTGCGTTCCGCAACCTGCTGTTCGAGGAACTGGCGGTATTTCTCCAGTCGCGAATCGCGGTGCCTGATTTGACCCAGCATCTGGTTGAACCCATCGATGAGCGCGCCGATTTCATCGCCGGAACTGCGCTCCACCCGCAGGCTGTAGTCTTCCTCGGCGGAGACCCGCTGCATCGTGTGCGCCAAATTCACGATGGGACCGGAGATCTGGCGCTGCAGGCGCGCCGCCAGCCAATAGGATACAAACAGTGCGCTGGCGAGGGCGCCCAAGGTAACCGCAACGTCCGCGCGCCAGTTGTGCAAATGCATCAGGTTGGTCGCCAGGTGCATCAGCATCCCAATTGCGAATGCCGCCATGGCGGGGACCGTGATGAGCACGCGCAGCTTGACCTCGACTGGGAGGTCCGCAAACCAACGAAACAAAATCCCTCCCAGCATCGCGCCAAATGGATTACGACCTCACTAGCTTGTCGGCGCGGGCCGGGATTTCTACTGAAACCAAGCGTGACGCGGTTCACGTTACGCTCGCATCAGGTGCAATTTCGATCGCTGTCAGCGGGTTCTGGCGGCGATACAGCGATGCGCGCGCGGCCAATCGAAAGCTGGGCCCGGATCGGTCTTGCGGCCCGGGGCGACATCGCTGTGACCGGCAATCCGTTGCGGCAACATCGAAGGATAGGCGGCACGCAGCGCGGCAATTGCTTCCGCCAGCACATCATACTGCGCAGCTTCGTAAGGCACCTCGTCCTCCCCCTCGAGCTCGATGCCCACCGAAAAATCGTTGCACTCGATGCGCCCCTCATAGCTCGAGCGCCCTGCGTGCCAGGCCCGATCCTTGAAACTGACGTATTGCGTGAGCGCCCCATCCCGCGCGATTACCAGATGCGAGGACACGCGCAGGTTCGCGATCTGCCCGAAATAGGGGTGCACGTCAGGCGGGAGGCTATTGGTGAACAACCGTTCTATCCATGGCCCCCCGAACTCACCGGGTGGCAGGCTGATGCCGTGAATGACGATCAGATCGATCGGCGAGCCTTCCGGCCGCGCGTCGAAGTTCGGCGAAGCCACCTGCCTGGCGCCGCTCATCAACCCGCTTGTAGCGTCCACGTACAAGGCATATAGCATATGCGACAATCGACTGCCGATGCGACTGACGCGTGTTTACCTAGATACCGAGCTACAGACTGGCAGCAGCATCGAGCTGGCGCGCGACAGCGCGTCGCATTTGGCCAAGGTGCTGCGCGCCCGCGCCGGCGATGAGCTGATTCTATTCAACGGTCAGGGTGGCGAGTTTTCGGCGGTGATCGAGGCCGTGCGCGGCTCGCGCGTGACGGTGGGTGTCGGAGCAGCTCGCCACTCCGATCGGGAATCGCCGCTGCAGATCACCTTGATTCAATGTGTGCCGCGCGGCGATCGAATGGACTTCGTGGTGCAGAAGGCCACCGAGCTCGGCGTCGCCCGCATCGTGCCGGTATTGAGCCAGCGCAGCGTGGTCAGACTGGACAGCTCGCAAACCGCCTCCAAGCGCTTGCATTGGCAGGCGGTGGCCGTCAGTGCCTGCGAGCAATGCGGACGCAACCGCCTGCCGCAGCTGGAAGCCGCGCAGCCCCTGTTGACTTATCTGGGTTCGCTCGACCCAGCAGCTCCCGATGCCCTGCGTTGGGTGCTGGAGCCGGACGACGAGTCGCAACATCCGCCCGACGGTCAGTCCGGCATCGCGGTGAATGCGGTTGAATTTGCCATCGGTCCCGAGGGGGGATTTGCGCCGCAAGAACTCGAGGCCTTCGAGCTGTGTGGTTTCACGCGGATCGGGCTCGGGCCGCGCGTGCTGCGCACGGAGACCGCCGCGATCGCGGGTATCGTCATGTTACAAACCCGCTTCGGCGACATGCAAAGCGCGATGCGCTGATGTCGGCGTCATCCCACGCCACGTCGGCTAACACCGACGCTTGCAGCCCGGTGGCAGCAGCGGTGAAGCTGTTGTGTGTCCAATGACCCGGATGAGCAATGAATCGAAGTCTTCGCGCCGGCCTTGCTACGCTGTTGATGACATTGCTGGCCGCTTGTGGCGGCGGCGGTTCCGCTGACGTCAGCGCGCCACCCGCGGCGACGGCGCCGTCCATCACCAGCCAGCCGCAGAATCAAGCCGTCACCATCGGTGAGAGCGCAACTTTCTCGGTGAGCGCCGCCGGCACCGCTCCCTTATCGTATCAATGGCAGAAAAACGGCGCGAGCATCCCGGGTGCCACCGCTTCGAGCTACAGCACACCGGCCACCATCGCCGCGGACAACGGCTCGACCTTTCAAGTCATCGTGACCAACGGCGCAGGATCGGTGACCAGCAATCAGGCCTCACTCTCCGTCAGCGCCGCACCGCCGGCCAGCGGTGCGACCACCGATATCACCACGTATAAATACGACGTGAGCCGCAGTGGACTGAATTCCACGGAGACCACGCTCACCATAAGCCAGGTCAATTCTGCCTCGTTTGGCTTGCTGCGAAATTTGCTGGTCGACGGCTTGGTCGATGCGCAGCCGCTGTACCTGGCACAGCTCAGCGTGCAAGGTGCGATGCGCAATGTCGTGTTCGCCGCCACCGAGCACAATTCCGTCTACGCATTCGACGCCGATACCGGGGCGAAACTTTGGCAGGTTTCCTTGTTGATGTCGGGTGACTCACCCAGCGGCAATCATGGCTGCGGACAGATCACCCCTGAAATCGGCGTGACCGCAACGCCGGTGATCGATCGCAATGCGGGCGCGCACGGTACTTTGTACGTGGTCGCGATGTCCATGGATACCAGCGGCAACTACCATCAGCGCCTGCATGCCCTGGATGTCACCACCGGCGCGGAGCTGCTGAACGGCCCTACCGAGATCAGCGCTTCCTACTCTGCCCCGGGAGCGGGAACCTCGACTTTCGATCCGGGACAACACGCCGAGCGCGCCGGCTTGTTGTTGTCGGGCGGCACCCTCTACACCGCGTGGACCTCCCACTGCGACATGCCACCCTATTCCGGCTGGGTGATCTCTTTCTCGCAGAGCACCTTGACGCGCGCGTCGACCCTGAACGTGGCGGCGAACAGCCAGAACGGCCCTTCAATTTGGATGTCCGGCGGCGGCCCCGCCGCCGACTCAGCCGGGAACGTCTTTCTGATCACCGCCAACGGCGATTTCGACACGACCCTGGATGCGAATGGCTTTCCAAATCACGGCGATTTCGGCAATGCCTTCTTGAAAATCTCCACCGCCAACGGCGCCATGGCTGTGGCCGATTATTTTGCTCAGAAAGATACCGTGGCGCAGTCCAATGTCGACCATGACCTGGGTTCAGGCGGCGAACTGCTGCTGCCCGACATGACGGACGCCACCGGCAAGACCCGTCACTTGATGGTCGGCGCCGGCAAGGACACCAACATCTATCTCGTCGATCGCGATTCGATGGGGAAGTTCAATGCCAACACCAACAACATCGTACAAACGGTCGCCGGCGCGCTGCCCGGCGGGGTGTGGTCCACTCCCGCGTATTTCAACGGTACGCTCTACTACGGCGACATGGCGGGTACGCTGAAAGCCTTTGCCCTGTCCGGGGCGATGATCCGGTCAACCCCGACATCGCAGACTGCGACTTCATTTGTTTACCCAGGCACCGCGCCCAGCGTCTCTGCCAACGGAACGTCGAACGCCATCGTCTGGGCGCACGAAAATACCTCGCCAGGCGTGTTGCATGCCTACGACGCATCGAATCTGGCGCATGAGTTATACAACAGCAATCAGGCGGCGAATGGCCGGGATCAATTCGGTCCCGGCAACAAGTACATCACGCCGGTCGTTGCGGACGGCAAGGTGTTCTTGGGAACCACCCATTCGGTGGCCGTGTTCGGCCTACTCTGACGCGCCGCTGACGCACGTCGCTGCCATCAAGTCATCACCGAGGTTTCTTCGGCGATCATCTGCTCAAGGCGCTGCAAATCCGGAATCAGGGGCGTCTCGTTGACCATACGCACCTGACAGATGACCGGCGAACGCTCCGGGAAACTGCGCGAGGGATCCGGCCGTACCACGTCCGCATTCACCCTGACCAATTGAGGGAAGCCCTGGGTCAGCATGCCGAAGTAGCCCGACTGCAGCGCCCCGCCGGTGGCATGAAAAATCACGATGCGCGTACGCGTCGATATGCTCGGTAGGGGCTGCCCGAAGGCGCCCTCGAAGGAAACCACCGGTACACTACGCCCGCTCCAACTCACCAGACCCGCATACCATGGGGGGGCATTGGTCATTTCCGCCGGCGCTTGATAGCCGATCACCTCGGCAACGCAGGCACGCGGCACGATCAGACGCTCTCCGGCGAGCGGCACGAGCAAACTATAGAGCTCATCGCGAAGGTCGGACACTGCCTTAACGCGCCATGGCGCTGCGCCGATGGACCAACGGCTCGATGGCATCGAGCAATTGGCTTTCCTGGTAGGGCTTGCCAAGGTAATCGTCCACGCCCAATTCAATCGCACGCGCCCGATGCTTCTCACTCACCCGCGAGGTGATCATGACGATGGGTATGTCCTTCAAGCGCGGATCATTGCGCACGTGTGCAGCCACTTCATAGCCGTCCATGCGCGGCATCTCGATATCCAGCAGTATGATGTCCGGCAGATTGTCCTGCAGCAGCGACACGGCATCCACGCCGTCCTTCGCGGTCAGGACCCGCATGCCGTTGCGCTCCAGCAGCCGCTGCGTCACGCGGCGCACCGTGATGGAGTCATCGACCACCAAGGCAAAGGTGCGGCGGTCGCGTTGATCGATGACCACCGCCTCGGCGGGACGTGCGCGCCACTCCGAACGCACCAGCGAACCCATGTCGAGAATGATGACGATGCGGCCATCGCCCAAGATGGTTGCGCCGGCGATGCCGCGGATGCCCGACACTTGCGGACCCAGGGACTTCACGACAATTTCCCGGCTGCCCACCAGTTCATCGGTGACCAGCGCGGTCGAATGCTCGCCGGCGCGGATCAGCACCACCGACATCGACACATCCGATTCAGGCAATCGCATGGCACCCAAACCCACGAAGGAACTCAAGTGTTGGAAACGATATTTTTGGCCGCCGTATTCGAACAACGGTGCATCTTTGCCGAGGTGGCGCGCCACGATGTTGCGCGGCAGACGCACCACACCTTCGACGGTGGCAAGCGGCAGCGCATAGGTTTCTTCGGCGACGCGCACGATGAGAGCCTGGCTGATGGCCAGAGTGAAGGGCAGACGTATCGTGAAGCGCGAGCCTTTACCGAAAGTGGAATCGATGAACAAGCCACCGCCCAGTTTCTTGACTTCGGTGGCCACCACATCCATGCCCACGCCGCGGCCGGCGGCCTGAGTCACATGACCCGCCGTGCTGAATCCCGGTTCCAATATCAGCTGCATCGCCTCTTCGTCGGTGAGTTTGGCATGCGCGTCGATCAATCCTAGGCCCACGGCTTTTTCGCGGATCAGGCGAATGTTGATGCCGGCACCATCGTCGGCCACCACGATCACGATCTCCGCGCCGTCGCGCTCGAGGCTGATGGATATGCGGCCAACATCCGGCTTGCCGAGCGCTGCGCGCCGCTCCGGCGCTTCGATGCCATGCACGACGGAGTTGCGCAGCATGTGCTCCAAGGGCGCCACCATGCGTTCCAGCATCTGACGGTCCAGCTCCGCGGATGCGCCTTGTACCACCAATTCGGCGCGCTTGTTGGTGTCGTTGGCCGCCTGGCGCACCAATCGCGTCAGTCGCTGTACGTGACGCTGGAATGGCACCATGCGCGTGCGCATCAAACTGTTTTGCAGTTCCGTGATGACGCGCGACTGCTGCGTGAGCAAATTCTGAGCTTCGCGAGTCAGGGTTTCGAGCAACCCCTGGATGCTCGCCACGTCACCCGAAGTTTCCGCCAGCGCCCGCGAGTACTGCTGCAAAGAGGAATAGCGATCCAGTTCCAGCGGATCGAAATCATCGCGCCGCGGCTCGACATCCTGATGCCGGTTCAAGACCTGCGCCTCGGTCTCGATTTCGAGCGAACGCAGTTGCTCCTTCAAGCGCGTCACCGTGCGCGCCAATTCAGCCAGGTTGAAATCGATCGAATTGACCTGCTGATCGAGACGCGCACGGAAAATGCTCACTTCGCCGGCGTTGTTCAGCATCGTGTCGAGCAGTTCGGCATCGACCCGCGCCATCTCCACCCGCTCCACCGGCGCCGCTTCGCGGCCCGGCAGGATCGGCGCACTGGTCAATTCCAGACTGGGCGAGGTCTCATCGACAGGCGCATCTTCGGCCGGCTGCTCGGCTTCGACCTTGGGCGAAGTCGTCGCCGCCGTCGCGATCGTCGGCATCGCGGGCGGCGCGGGCGGCGCGGACGGCATGAGCGGCACGGGCGAGGGTTGCGGACTGGCGGGGGGCGGCGCCTCGATGACGGCTACCGCTGCGCTCGCTCCCGCCAAGCCGCGAATTTGGTCGATCAGCGCCGTTGCCTTGGACGGCAGGGTTCCATGACTGACCAAATCACGCATGCGCGCTAATTCATCGAGGCTGGCCTGCATCACGGTGTGCGCATGATCATCGCCCGTCACAGAACCAGATTCGATCTGAATGACCAAAGTTTCCAGCTCATGGCTCAAATCGCCCATGGCGATGATGCCCGCCATGCGCGCGCCGCCCTTCAAGGTGTGCAGCTGCCGCTGCAGCTCTGCGACTCGCTGACTGTCCTTGTGGTCGGATTTCCAGGCGCTCAGCGACGTTTGCGCCGCATCCAGCAGTTCGGTCGCCTCTTCGCTATAGATATTCGCGATTTCATGATCGAAGGCTTCAGCGGGCGCCGGCTCCTCCGCAACGGCCGCAGGCAGTGCGGCCGGCGGCGAGGCGGGCGGTGGGGCAGGCGCTTCCGGCGCGCTCTTAAGGGGCGGCACTATCTCGAGGGGCGGCGGCAGGATATCCGACACGTCGACGAGGCCGGGCATGATGGCCGATACGCTGGTTTCGGTGCCCTCGCGTGCGATCTTGGCGTCGACCTCGACCTCGAGGTCGTGCAAACGCTTGAGCAGCAAGGGTTGATCGGAGAAAAACCCGGTCGATTCATTGATGTGCGACACGACGTTATCGATCGCGCGCACCGATTCCTCGAGCGTCGCCAAACCTTCGTCGCTCAGTCCGTGTCCGCTGTCGAAAACCTTGCGCATCACGCGGTTCAACGGCTCGGTAATCCGGATTCCATGGCGAGCCTCGGCCATCTTCGAGCTTCCGCTCAACGTGTGAACCGCGCGGAAAACCGATTCGGGAAGATCGTGGGGTGCCGGTTGGCCGGTGCGCTTCTTGAGATAGTCCCGAATCTCACTCAAGTGACTCGAGGTTTCCTTGGAATAGATTTCGTGCAGGGACGAATCCATCGGTGGCACGCTCGGCTCAAGCACCGTCGTAGCCTCGGCCGCCCGGACGCCGGCGGTTGCGGCACCAGCCGCCGCCACGGCGCCCGATGCAGCGGCGCCCGGCGCGACGGCGCCCGACGCAACCGTGGTCGCCACCTGGGTGGTATGAACCGCGGATTCACCGGCCCAGACGGTCGCAGCGTTAGGGTCCGAAGCGCTGGGGTCTTCCGGTGCTACATGTCCCTTGCTCTGTTCCGGGTCGCGGCCGTCCGCAAACGCGAACGCGCGCGCCATCAGCGATTCGACTGGAACGGAACTCTGACGCCCGGTTTCCAGCTGTTCCACCAGCTGCGGCAGCGCGGACACCGAATTGCGCAGCACCACCATCATGCCGGGAGTGCGCGACAGGGTTTTGTCGATGATCCGGTTCAACAAACTTTCGATCGACCAGGCAAATTCCGCGATGATGCGCGCGTTGACCATGCGCCCGCTGCCCTTCAGGGTATGGAAGCTGCGGCGCAACGACATCAGTGAGTCGAAATCCATGGGATTTTGGTCCCACAGCGGGAAGCAGGTCTCGATGGAGTGGATCTCTTCCTTCGCTTCCTCGATGAATAACTCCACGAACTGCGGATCGACCGCCTCCGGAACGGCCAACGAAATCAGCGGATTGGTGGCGGCATGCGCGCGCTGAGCACGCTCCAACGCCACGGTTTCCGCCGGATCCAGCCTGACGGTTTTCGCCGCCTCGCTGCTCGAGATATTCAAGTTCGGCACCCGCGCCACCGATTCGTCTTCGATGGTCTTCAAACACATCTCGGCGTTGTCAAGCATGTACCAGGGGTCGGTGCGGCCGTTTTGCAGCGTCTCCATGTAGTACTCGATGCTGACGATGGCATCGGCCACACGCTCCAAGCGAATCGTGTCGGGCGCCGGGGCATTGGGTTCGACCAGCCTGCGCACCTGCGCGCCGATCGCATCCATGATTTCGACGGCGCGAACCTTACCCAGCATCAGCAGTCCGGCGGTGATGCCGCGCAGCAGCTGCGGCACATTGTCCAAGCCCTGCGGCGAGAAATCCGCCGGCTTCTGCACGGCCATCGACACCGCTTCCTTGATGCGCGCCAAATTCACGATGCACTCGCGCAGCACCGCTTCACTGACCTGGCGGAATTCGAAGTCGCCGTCGGGCTGGGTCTCGCCATGCGCGAGATCTGCGGCAGGGAGAATCAGGTTCACCAGTTGATCGTCCAAACTGTCTTCCACGGACAGCAGCACGCCGGCCACCCTGACCAGCGACTCCTCCGACGGGGCCTTGCCGTCGGTCACGATCTCCGACAGCGACTGGATCTCATCCTGCACTCGCTGGCGCAGCTCGCCCAGGCCGAGGACACCCAAGGTGTCACTGATCTTCTTGAGCAGTTCCAGCTGCGGCACCAACTCATCGCTCTGGCCCCCGCCGCGGCGCACGAAAATATCGAGGACGTCTTTGACCCTGGAAAGGTCTTCCTTGATCGCGGCTGCGACGGTGCGCATCAACTTGACGCTGGGCGCCGAGAGGCTTTCCCGTTCTTGCTCGATCGAGTCGTCGACCGGCAACAGCTCTGACAGCTTGAAAGAGGCGCGCACCGCGCCGATGCGGCCGCCGCTGGTGGACGCGCGCGCAACGTAGTACAGCAAGTTGTTCAACAAGTCGATCGGCGGATCGTCGCAGTAGCGCACCTCTCCCTGTTCGTAGAGCGCCTTGATCTGGCGGTCCGCCTGACCGAGCAGGCGCTTCAACGTCGCGCTGCCCTCCAAACCGTTGGCACGCAAAGCTTCGAGAATGGCGCCCACCACCCACCACAATTGAAATACCGGCTGAGTGGTGGCCACCTGCTCGAGTTTCTCGGCCACCTTTGCCAGGATCTCCAGGTTCTGCACTGGGCGCTCGCCGCGGATGTAACCGAGCAATCCCAATTGGAACCGCGGCCGCAGCCGCCTGGCCCAATGCGCCACGCTGACGCTCTGATCGTCGCTCGGACCCTGCGGCTGCGCTGGCGCATCGGATTTGAGATTCAAGAGCAGCAGCGTGCCTTCGGACAGCAGCGGGCTGCCGCGCACCGAGCGCAAATCGTTGAGCAACGGCAAGAGCACCAACGCCAGGTCGCGGCCGCCCGACAGGACGCGCTCCAAGTAGGTCGGCAACTGCACCATGGCGCGCATCAGCGCATCGAGTCCGTCTATCTGCCGCTTCTGATCACCGCCGGAACTGAGCAAATAGCGGGTTACATGCTCCATCTCTTCGGCCAATAAAGCCGCGCCATAGACCTCGACCAAACGCAACACGCCGTGCGCGGAGTGCAATTGGTCGGCGCACTTCTCGAGCAGCACGCGCTGATCGGGCCGTTCCGCATACCCCTCGAGCGACGCACGCGCATCGTTCAAGGTGACGGCCAACTCCTTGGCGACGATGTGCAGTGTTTGAGAACTAATATCGGTCATGACGGAAACGTGATCGGCTTAAGCGCCCATTCCGCCGGCCTTGCGCAATTTGGCACGCGCCGCGTCGGGCCGGGCCGCGTCAGGCCGGGCCCCGTCAGGCCGCGCGGCGGAGCCGCCCGACTTGACCGTGATCACCGGTTCCGTGACCGCCGGCAATCGTGTCGATGTCGAGGAAGTACTCATGGTGGTTGAACCGGCGCCGTAGTCAGGCAGCCGGAATCCCGACACTGACTTGCGCAACTGGGCCGACAGCGCAGCCAATTTCGCGATTGACGTGGAGGTCGCGGTCGAGCCTTCGGCGGTCTGCGAGGATATCTCGCGCACCACCTGCATGTTCTTCGATATGTTGCCTGACGCCACCGCCTGCTGCCTCGCGCTGGCAGAGATGTTTTGCACCAGACTGGCGATCTGGTTCGACACCTGCTCGATTTCTTCGAGCGCTGCGCCGGCGTTTTCGGCCAATAGTGCGCCGCCGACCACATCGGTGGTGCTGCGCTCCATCGACACCACGGCCTCGTTGGTGTCGGTCTGAATGGTCCGCACCAGCACCTCGATCTGCTTGGTGGCATTAGCGGCGCGCTCAGCCAAGCGTTGCACCTCGTCGGCAACCACCGCGAACCCGCGGCCCGCCTCGCCGGCCATCGAAGCTTGGATCGAAGCATTCAATGCCAGGATGTTGGTCTGTTCCGCGATGTCGTTGATCAGTTCGACGATATTGCCGATTTCCTGCGAGCTCTCTCCCAAGCGCTTGATACGCTTGCTGGTTTCCTGAATGGTCTCGCGGATGGCATTCATGCCGTCGATCGTACGCCGCACGGCATCGCCGCCCTTGTGGGCCACGTCGACCGAATGCCGCGCCACGTCCGAACACCGCTCCGAATTGCCGGAAACCTCTTCGATCGAGGCGGCCATGTCTTGCATGGACTCGCTGGCCG
>Ga0116227_10012609_pt1 | contig 13665 bp, 10 predicted proteins | sample S1TSphgellanicum_FD_89693 | JGI IMG/M metagenome (GOLD analysis project Ga0116227, IMG submission 89693) | Host-associated microbial communities from peat moss isolated from Minnesota, USA - S1T2_Fb - Sphagnum magellanicum MG | ecosystem: Host-associated > Plants > Peat moss > Unclassified...
GAACTCGAATGTAAACTGGACGTGTCCTCCACCAAGTCTGTGGTATGCATTGCATGACAGAAAAAGGCTTGGACACTAACAAGTATGTCTTCCAAGTTCTGCCTCCATGACGACACAAAAGTTGCATTTAGATTGTGCCATGGTTTGAAATGTAAGAAAGAAAACTGGGCTAGGTCACAGCCCTGAACATGAAGGAACAAATTGTTTACCAGTAGAACTGCTGAGAATCATGATCATGAGTCAAACCAAGTCCCAGCCAAAAGAGAACCAGCATCCACCAGTTCAGTTGTGTTTTTTACTAACCTACCTACGTACACACAACCCAAGCTATGTACTAACAACCCGCTTGGATTGTTGGTAGGTAGGTAGTAAAAACTAAAAACTAGACATGCACTGCTAACAGACACCAATTGCATCTGGTCTTCATTTTCTTGGCCATCGAAGTAATCTCCACCAATAGTTATTCATATTTCCTACATATTAGAATTGCAAAACTCACTTTTGGCTCTTTGAAGTCTGGAACATTGTGGAAAGATCTCTCAAAAAACAAGGCACATCCATTACAATCTCCCCCCTCCCCCACATACCAAGCTCCAAAGGCAAGCTCTTAAACATGAAGACGATAATTTCAAAACCAGATTAATAATTTATTCCAATTGTTTGTAATAGTAAATTTATTTGCTAAAGTTCAAAAGGATTTTTGATGTGGATTGTCCAGCCTTTCCTTTGGTTCCTTCCTGTGGGGTTAATTGTTTATTCCCAAAGGCACCTTGACAGGGCAGAAAACTTACGTAGCAACCAGTTGGAGATATCTGAGAGACATTTTTGAACTGAGCTGGTCATCTGCAAAGCAGGGGAAGGTTTGAACCCCCCACCTTGTAGAACTGAACAAATATGCTGTAAAATGGACTTTGTACATACATATTAGTGGCAGATTGTTATGTGTAGGGTAAGAACCTTGAATAGGATCATTCTGGGAATGAATGTCCAATGTGAGAACTACTAAAATTTGAAATGGATTTGTAATTAATTTGAGAAGGAGAGGAGGCACAAGTAAGGTTCCTCATCATGTAAGGTGCCTTCATCTGTGGAGGCAGAAATATTAGTAAATATAAGATTCCCCCTAGATAGACTACAAAAATTCGACCATCATTTTATGTGCAGGATGATGCCTGAGGACCTTAGTGTTACCTAAGGAAGGGCCACCTCAGGGGACATAAAATCTGAATCTAGCTTTGATATCTCATCACCCCCTACTTGATTTTCTCAAAGATTTGTAAGTCTGAAAACTTCATATGACTGGTTCTTGAAATCCCATTAATGAATTAAGAGTAGATTGCACCAGACTTCTAACTATGGCTTCCAATAGAAGTAACATGAGAACAGAAAAGGACTTTGGGTCTTAGGAATTAATCACAAATTGTTTGAAGTTTCCACAACTTTCAATTTGTAGGCCATTTTGCCCATTATAGTGGATCCCCAAGTGCACAGGTAAGACCTGTTGACCAAGTGGGAAAAGATAATGAAAACCTGGCATAAAAGTCTGGGAAATGGAACCTTTGAAAAAATGAGAAATGGGACCCCAAGCAACTTCCTGTGCCTAGGTGTTGGTACCCAACATCTTATTTGAAATCTACAACACTTTCTCACTTCAACACTTGCAATGGGAGAGGAGTTGGGATGATGATTCTTTTCATGGGAAGATTGATTTGTGCATGTTCTAAGGAAGGTGTAAGTTTTAATCATAGTATTAGGAGTAGATTGTACCAGTTTTCAAACTATGGCGTCCAATAGAAGTAACATGAGAATAGAAAAGGACTTTGGGTCTTAGGAATTAATTACAAATTGTTTGAACTTTTCACAAAGTCTTTCAATTTGTCGGCCATTTTGCCCATTATAGTGCATGCCCAAGATCTGTTGACAAAGTGGGAAAAGATAACAAAAACGTGGCATAAAAGTCTGGTAAATGGAACCTTTGAAAAAATGAGAAATGGGGCCCCAAGCAACCTCCTGAGGCCTTGCAACATCTTATTTTAAAGCTACAATACTTCCTGACTTCAATACTTGCAATGGGAGAGGAGCTGGGATGATGGTTCTTTTGGTGGGAAGATTGATTTGTGCATGGGCTAAGGAAGGTGTAAGTTTTAATTATAGGTTACTTGAAAGATAGGTACTTCCACAAAAATACCCGGCTCTGTGTGCCTATTGAATTCCAAAAACGCCATGAAACTGGGGAGGGGAGGGGCATCAAGATTTTGGCTGGGGGATAGAAACTAGAATATTCTATGTCTTGAGATCTCAGGACATGGAATATTGACTTAGGCTTGGGGTTTGAATTAAAATATTCCATGTCTTGGGACCACAGGCAGTCTAGGATCCATTTTTACCCAGGCCCCAGGTAACATATGGTCGATTTTGTTCTAGGCCTTGGTTGCCCATGGTCATTTTGTCATGGTGGCCTAGGCCTTAAGCCACCATGTATCAGACCTTGCGTCACCTTGTCTCAGCCCTCAAGTAGCCTAAGGTCAAATTGCCCAAAACTGATTTTTAAAATGTTTTTCATGAATGCATAAGATTCATTCCTTCCATGCCCAAACATTCATCCTTCTTTTGTTTTTCCTTTGGGGTTGAGGGTTTGTGGGAATTTTTTTTGGGGGGGTTTCACTACATACTAACTTACCTAGTGTACATATTTACCTACCTATGTTGGTTGCCTACCCACCTACATATTTGCTTATCTAAGTTACTTCTTAATTTATTAAGGTTATCAATTTACCCACCCAGATAGGTGATACTCAAACATCTTTCTCCTTATTGACCTTATTTACTTATTTCTATTATAGGTCGGTAAAAAGATAATGGTAGGTAGATACACTAAGATAGGTGAATAGGTATGTAAGTAGGCCACTTATCTGGGTGGGTAGGTTTCTAGGTTGTTAACCTAAAAAGGTGGGGAAGTAGCTTATGGGTAGGTAGCCCATGTAAGTAGGTAAATAGGCACCTTGGAGTACATTACTAGGTAATCAAAACCTCCCAACCCACTTCCCGTGCAAACCCCATTTCCCACCACAGTTCATATCAATGCATTTTTCCCACCAAAAACTTGACAATATCAAGGCAATGCCAAATTCTCACAAACATTACTAGAAATCATGTGGTTAGATTACTACACCCAACCACCCAATTTGATTGTGCGTGGTCTATCATAATGGCAAACCATTAATTGTTAACATGAGTGGGTATAATCCACTATAAGCCCACTGTGGTGGTTTTGTAGTGGTGACAACAATGGTTCCTTCATTTTGTTTTTTTTTCCAAATTTGGCTGCCTGATTTTGTCTTTAGGCATGGTTAAACCATTCCCTTCCCACCTAACCTCACTGAAACGGTTTGCACTAGTGACAAGATCTATGTATATTTTAATTTGTTGGGGCATGCAACACTAGTTAAGACCATTGTTTAATTAATGTGGGGCATTATCATGGGTTTTGACCATGGACAAAATTAATACACATTTAATTTGAATTTTTTTATGTTTATTGCATGGTCATGTGTGGCACAATGAAACATGATATTCCATGCAAAATTTAAGCAAATGTATATCAAAATAATAGTCATTTTCTTCTTCCTTAAACTGATCATATTGGTCTTCAAGCTTACCCAACCTTGCTTCCATTCTTTCAACATCCATGGCAAGGACATCCTCCCCTTGAAGTGGTCTTGATGCAACTTATGCCACATTTATTGATGTATGCAATTGTTCAATGGTTTCCATGTGATTCTCTCCAAGTGTGCCCACTAGCATTGGATCAACTACTTCACCCACAATCCACTTGGATTGTGGGTTTTTTTGGAGGACAACCTTCCAATCAGAACCATTCACAATATCTAGCACCAAAAATACATGCATCATCACATTGTAATACATACATTGTAATACATTTTGACAAAAATGTTGTACAATGTAAGGTGCATTTGTAATATTGGTGCATTGCAACTATGGAAAAAATAGTTAGGGCTATCAATGTCTCTGTGTCACCAAAAAAAACATGATTTAAACACTAGAGTGGTCATGGTCTCTATGGACACACTAGAAAGAACATGACCTAATCACTAGAGCGGTCAAGGTCTCTATAGACAAACCAGAAAGAGTTCATGACCTAAACACAAGAGCAGGAAGTGAAGGGGAACACAACCTATCGTTCAAAAACAACATATGAAAAATAAATGAAAACCTTGAGACTTGAGTACAAACCTTTTTTTTATGAGCTTATTCCTTCGTGACCCAAGATGAACATGTGGCACGTTTGATGTCATTAGGTCTTATGTCCACTTATAAAAAATGTCCGAATATTTTACTATCAAAGGAGGGCAACAGTCCCCCTTATGTTTATTTACAATATCAACTATTGTAAAACAAAAATATCTTTTATTTTCATGTTAAAATGGACTTTACAAGTTAGGTGTATTTTGGGTCCTTCTAAAGTCCACACCTTATTTTGAAATGATGTGGACAAATCCATTTATGGTTCATCACTATGTAAATGATGTTGGCCCATAGGTTTAAGCCTTGTTCATTGAGGAATTTAGATGTGGTGAATCCATATGCATAATTTTTATGTATTGTTTCATTGGCAGTGTTTGAATAAAAAGTCCCCCAAATGATGTATTTAATAATTTTGACACATTTTTTTGTTTTCCCCATAAATAAACATATCTATACACATTACATAGATATGAGTATGCGTCCCTTTTTAAAAAATATTTGTTCAAGTTTATTAGCTAGGTTTTTAATCTTGAAAGGGTGCAAAAAAAACCTACCTTATTACAGTTTTTTATGCACACTCTAGTTTGCAAATACCCCATGTTAGTGGTCTAAAACATGCTTTGACATTGCGGCAAAACACTACGAAGCTTAAATTTAAGCGCACTTGAGATGTCACAACCCATAACCAAGAGCCCAAACTTCATGTTGCCCCACCAAAATTGTTGCCTTGCAATATTCAAGTATAATTAACTGACCTACACTTTGTCATTTTTAGAAAAATGTTCATGCTTGTGGTTTTAATTTGTGGTTGTGGTGGTATGGAACCAATTCTGGTGGGAGAACAAAATGACCTCCGAATTGGAACTACAATATGGATATTGCACCCTGGGCACAACAATGAGGTGCTGCCTGACAGCATAGCCAGGCCCCATAACGGATCACGGGGTTCTGCAGTAGCACATTTGGTAAGTCTATGTTGCACTGGCCAACAAATGGTCATGGTGACTAAAGTCATCCGAGAGGACATAATGGTACTTTTTGACGATAAGGTCGAAATGCCCGTTAAAATAACCACATTAGATGTGTCCCACCAACAACAAATAAGACTTATATTTTGTGTAGCACATTGTTATTGGTGGAAAAACGGTCATGACATTGGAAATGGTGTGAATAAACAATGGTCTTTAGTTTGTAAAGTTTTGTTCAATTCAATTTTCAACTTTATGTCTCATGATTTCATAATTTGTAAATGGATTATAAAATCATAAAGCTTCCAAATCTCCTCTATAAAATCATCTGAAACGATATAAATATAAAAGTAAGAGTAAGAAAAAATTACAAAAGTTTATAACACATGTTCAAAATTGCATTGGTGAAAAAGAGTCTGAAATTATTTTATTTATTAATTAATGAAAACCTTAAAAAAAAGCTTCATGTGCTTTCTTTGAAACTTGTAACTTAATATGCCAATTTGAAATGCCATAGTTCAATTCACAAAATGTAAAAAATTTGCATTAAATGCATGTATTGTTGGTGTAATTAAACACAACTTAGTATAAAAAACACTGGTTACCTCAGATTTAAAGTGTTTTATGGAACCTTTAACTAATCAAAAAATTCTCATTTGTATGCCATTGATGCATAGCAATATTATAAATCTTGCTATGCTAAGGGTTCGTAGTTTGTGTATTTACATTACAAATTGATTGTAATCAAACTTCATATTCAATAGTGGTTACAAAAAAATTAGTTCCTCATATAGTTAGATTCAAAAATAGTTTATTTTTGGTGAATAAGCAAAGAACTTCTATTGCTCTTGTGTTATATATTTCATATTGGGAGAAAATTAGACCTTTTCACAAATTCAATAAACCAAAATTAGACAAATAAAAAAAAGAATGTAGAATTAAAAGGAATAAAAAACACCTTTAATAATGACCAAAACATGAACTTCCTTGAAAACTCTCTTTTGGTAATGGGTGATCTATGGATTTGTAGTTGTATATAATTGTTAGATCTATAGAACTTATACATGGTTATTTGATTTTTGAATGATTATATTGGTTACATTATATTGGTTACCTTTACTAGTCATAATTTTTTGAGTTTTGTTTTTGTATATAAGGATAGACAACCATGTAATTTCTAATGAAGTTTGTAAAAAAATATTTTTTAGTTTTTTTTTCATTTGGAGATACAAAATATGTTTTTGCTTACATAAATTGAAATACTTTGGATAAATTATTACAAATCAAAGAGGAGAAATCAAGTAGAAAAATGATTTTAATTGACGAATTTGAAAAGAACTATAAATATACAAATTCAACATTTCTATCTTCCAAACCAAAAAATTCACAACTAATAATTCATTTCAATGCATTGATCATTGCATTGCAATTAAAGCCTTCATCTTTGACATAATTTTTTTCTTTAAATCATATTTGTTCAACAAATTTGTCAAATTTGAATGAAAACATATTTTATCGCAACCCTAACCTTGGGTTCACCACCAAGGTGCGGGCTTACCAAGGTGCGGGTCAAAAGTGAAGCCCACGAGTCACATTTCATGTTCTTGAAAGTGTATGAGAGTGTGAGAGAATGAACCCTCACACTCCCAAGTTGGAGTTTCGATGGATTCTTAAATTTTTAAAAGGTGATTTCAAGGATCAAAACCTATTGGATTGAAAAGTTCATTATATCATTAGAAAGCTCTTGGAACATAAATGTCTAAAATGGGCTTGCATAATCCATTTGTATACTTAAAACATAAGTCATGGCCAAAAGAAGGGTTGGGAGTCAAATTAATAATTTGACTCTCGACCATTAAAAGTCGGGAATCGCCTTGATTTACTTGTGCGCAGGTGACGTGCCACATATTGTTGGAAAGCTTTCGACAAGGGTTATAACTTTGTTTGAAACTTTATCTCGATCGGAGGTTTTTGGAAAACGTTACGGGCTTCCAAAATCACGAAAGTCCCAATTTCAAGAATTTCGAGAGTCCCAAATTGGGAGTCTTGGGACAAAATGACATTTGAATGTTGGCCTTGTGGCTAAGCATAAAGAATATTATAAAGGGGAAGGTGCTGGCTTCCTTAAGCCACACATCATAACTTGATTTTTAGTGTATTTACAAAATATGCCAATTTTTGATGGATTGTAAATTTGTGTACATGTTTAAGGACACATTCTTTGATAACTAAACAAATTGAAACCATTCATAACCAAAATATATATAAGGTATTGTTGTGTGATATTAGTGGAAATTTGAATTACTTATGTGATATACAAGTTAGTTCATGGTTCAAACTTGTGAAACATGTTCAAAGTTATTTGTAATAGGAAATCAACTGTCAGGCTTGGTATTTGAAAAGTTGTGCGTGTAATCAACACAACATTCATGAACAAGATCAAATGGCCAAAAGGAGTAAACATGCAAAACATGATGTTGGATTTAAAGGATTGGTGTGGTTTGCCATCTATGCAAGGTGCAATAGATGGAATGCGTATATTTATTCCCAAACCCAACAGTCCTTTTGCAAAAGATTATTATTTCCATAGAATAGGATGGTATGTTGGGTTCTTAGGTAGTATGAATGATTTTAAAATTTTACATAAATCAGGTGTTTATCTACAAGTTCATTAGCATGGATAGAATTAGTTAAGGATGTTTTAGTTGATATCTTTAGGGAGATAAAGGATTCCTTTTACTTTCATGGATAATGGTTCCACATAAAGAAGGTCATCACCTTTTTGTTCTTAAACAATTAACCCACAAAAGCACAAACATGGCCATTCTATAATTGAAAATTCATTTGGAATATTGAAAAAAACATTTAGAGAGATTTTTGGTAAAATAAAATAGAATTCATTTTTGTATTAAACATTGTCACATGTTGTGATGTGCTTCACAATTTCATTTTCAGATGTAAAAAAACAAGCATTCAAGGATTCATGTATGTTCTAAAACTTGAAACAACACAAGACAATGAAGCAAGGCAAATGGAATTCCAATTATGAATGTTGTAGAAGTACATGTGGAAATTAAAATTCAAAGGTTAAGAATGTTCAAGTGAAAAACATTGACATCATTTGGCAATGTGACGTATCTTGGAGTGCAATGTAATGTAGTTTAGTATATATGTGCATCACTAAAATTGAGGTATCATCAATTGTTATCCTTTCAAAATTTGGATTGCATTTTTGCAAGACATGTCTATTTGTAATTATATTGAATGGGATACATCTTTTTGATCTAATTCATCTTCTTTTGTATCTACTTCATGATGATGATGTGAAAGGCCAAGTGGATTGGGTACCCCAATGGCATTTCTTCCAAATGCTTGGCCCATCACTTGTACCAACCCTAATATTGTTTTCACCATGCTTCTTTGTGTTTTGTTAATCTCCCTATCTCAAACATTTAAGTATTCAAGTTGTTTTTACAATAATGTTTTGTTGACATTCCTCTTTTTTTTTTAAATTTCCAAATTCACCACATTGTGGATTCAATGAATTGATTCCACAAAGGCTTTAAAATTTTTTTTTGTAGTCTCCAATAGTCTGTTGAGTGACAGAATCCTTTCTATGAATTCTTGTATTACCAACTTGGCATCCATGTTTTGATCTTGTAATTGAGCCTTGCATTGAATCGTTAGATGTTGTTGGGGCTTATGGTTTTGAACATATTTTTTTATTCTTTTGGCTTGCATTGTTATTTTGGCCTACGTTTTTGTTAACTATTGGTTCTTGAAATCTTTTACCATGAACTCTAGATGCACTCTAAACATGCAAAAGTAAGAAAATAGTTGGAATTGATCCTTTATTCAATGTAGCATTGTTGAGGACTTTAGGTGTAGTTGGGCTCCTTTGGGAAGGTCTTGACGATTGAAAATATGACAAAAGAGAAATGGGGGTGTCATAGGGGTTGTTTTTTGAAACTAACTACCATCGACAAGATGATTCACATTAAAAATTGGATCTGGTCTATATTCCTTCCCAAGTGAATAATGTTTATGATCATCAATGGCAATTGCAAAAGTTCAAATTCTTGACTCATAGAAAGGAAGTTAGACACACACATCATCATGATCATTCATTGAATGCCTAAAATGTGATGGTTAGAAGATTGGCCAAATATTCATAAATGCATCAATCATTTCATAGACAAATCCTACTATACATCTTGGGCAGATTTACTGTAGCCTTGTTTTGGGAGACACTTCCCAACAATCCTCATTGTGTTCAGTCCCTGAAAGATAGCCTCAAAAGGTTTTGTAGTCACCATGAACAAAAGACCATTTCTCTTTACACGTTGGTCCATATTATATATGTGCATTGTACCCAAAATCCATAACAATTGTAATTTTTTTTTCCCATTTCAAAACAACACTTTCAGAACAATCTCTTAAATCAATGACGTCCAATGAAGCTAGATGCTCCTCTCACTTTACTTGGATCAAAGCTACAACTTCTTGATGTTCCCAATTTGGTTATCGAGGTTCCTTGATAGCTTTCACAACTTGATCATTCTTGTTCATTTTCTTTTCCCCTTGCCTCCAACATTTGACATTTTTGGTTGACAAATTGTGTCTTCATCACGAATTTCAACAATGTCTATGTAAATGCACAATTTCAACTCAAACCATCAAGATTGTGGAAACAAATTGAATCTATACATGCTTTAAATTGATGAATCAAAATGAGATTATTAAATTGTGAAACATGTTGAAATTGTTTGCTTCCGTTGCCATCACATGCACCACAAAACATATCTATTAAACTTGCATCAAATCACAAGAACAAAAAAGAATTGAAGACTGCTCAAGGATGTACCACAAAATGCAAAACATGATTGAAAAAATGCTCAGAAAAGTAACACAGAATGCAAAAAATGAGCAAATAAAGAGTGCATGCAACCTTAATGTTTTGCAGCATTGTAGTCACAGGCATGGCACCTTCGCCCATTGTCTACTTATCAGACCCTTTTTAAAGAAGTTGGCTAACACTGAACCTTTCATCATAAATCTCTCTTTTCTTTAACTTTTGTGTCACCTAATCTGTTCGCTAACGCTGAGTTACCTTCCTATGACACATAGATCACCATAGGTAAATAACATTTTAAGTGTGGACACCACCACAATTAATTTACCTTTCTTCCCATCAACTTAACACTCACTTACCTTCAAATGTTGCCATACCTTTAGAACTTCCGTGCTCCAACACCGGCCTGTCCACTACCTAGTAAATTTAGGGCAGATCTAAAGGTACGGTACCATGGCGAGGCCCGCTCCACATAGGAACGCGGCATTACGAACCAATTTCGGCTAGGAGCCGTGCGGGTGGTTTCTTCGTTAGACGATTGGTACACGATTTCGCCTAGCAGCTGGGCGGGTGGTTCTTTCGTTAGACTATTGATACTCGATTTCGCCTAGGAGGGAAGGTGGGTGGGTGGGTGGTTCTTTCGTTGGACGATTGATACGCGATTTCGGCTGGGATATGCAGTTGGTTTTAATTTTGTATCGAACGAGAGCTGAGTACTTCATAGTAGTGGAAAAGTTCGATGACGATGCCCAGTTGGGTGCGGCTGCTGATTATGGATGGGATACTTTTAGCTGTTTTCCTCATGTCGCCTTGTGCGGCGGCGCCAGCACCGGAGCCCTCAGCCTCCCCTTTGTGCTGCTGTTGTTCGCGGTCGCTGTTCACGACTTTGTGGGGTTTCGCCTTCGCGTTCGGTGGCTTGACGCTAGATGCATGGCACACGGCGGATGCACATAACCAACGCGCTGCGTCGTTCCGAACGAAGTTGTATTATGTGGTTTTCTTTGGCCCAGTCGCTCCATTTTCGAATTTGCTGGTGTTATACTGCGATGTGTATACATACGTAGTTCTGAACGTGAGCCTGAATAACATGCCTGCTCCGCAAAGAGAACTCACAGACAAGGCGGCGAAAATCATAGCAAACTGTAAGGTTGTGTTAGGAACCAGTGAAGGAATGCTACCAGAAACACATGGAAAACCAGTACCGGCTGATATTACCGATGAAGAACGCGCTTTAGTCCTTGGCAGCAGGTTGCCAGAAAATTCCTACATGGTGCAACTAAATTACAAGGGGAAAGAGGCGCTCTTGCGAAGTGGAGTCCTCCCAGGCTACAGGAGGTTGCAATTGCTCCAAGGGAATAGAAGTTTCGCCGTGGTCCTCTATGGGATGCAAGCGTGGGGGTACATGGCTGCTGCCATAGCCCGGGGTACTACGGGTTTGCTAGTCAGCCCCATAGAAACCATAGGATTCACGTTCAGCACCCTAGTCGTCCTGCACTCTGCGTGTCACTTTGTGGCAGCGCCTTGTCATCGTCCTCTGATTGTTTACCTGCGCCGTGACCAGGAGCAAGACAGAGTATTTCAGATGTGCCAATCTACACAATCTACTCAAGGTCAGTTTTTGCTCGCATTGGTTCTCAGTTTTCTAGTATCTTCTGCTGTGGGGATTTTTATTCTTATGCAACCTTCTAGGATATCTCCCGGAATACCCCCAGTGGTCTGTATAACAGCTGAAGATTCGAGTCGGGGACTTTTATTGATCTCTGCAGGACCACGTCTGTTCACTTGGTCGGCTTACTTTCACCTATTTAGACACCTGTGTATTGGAAGTCGGATCTGCATTCGCATAATAGACTGCATTCATCGAGTAGGAACTTTGAGTGGCATTATTATAGCTCTTGTGGCCACCATAGTGTACTGGGATGAGAACTTTGCTGAGCGTACTGATGGAACTGTGCTCATATGGCCTTTCATAGGCTAATACAGTGCACAGAAGTCATGCGCCTGTAACCCGACCGTAAGAGTTCCATAGTGCCCTGACGAGACATCCATTTAAAGTTTCCTTGAGGATTCTCAATGTAAGCGGTCTAGCCTATGGAACAATGTAGTTTTTATTTGGTCCCACAATATTTTGAGGAATGTTCACCTGCACGTGTGTTTAAACTGTTAAGTGTAACTTCATTTTTTGAGAACTGCATGGAACAGTTCCTACTTTAGCTGTTGCTGATTTGAACTTGCCATAAGGGGGGTGCAGAGCTGTATTTGCACTATGAGCTGCTTGTTTAGTCAAGTGGCTGGCCTAGAATTAAGGGTTGAAGGAAGATGGTATGAGAGTAGCCCCAAGTGAATTTGTCTAAAACTGTACATGGAAGCTAAAAATTTGTGGGAGGTTTCAAGACCAGTAGATGTGTTCTCTGTTCTGGGACACTTATTAATTTTAAAAGTTTAGAGCAGAGGTCACCACTTTCATGTCCTTTATAGTCTTGCTAGTTGTCAGGGACTTATGGTCACAAGTTTCCCCTTATCGTTTCCTTGTGTGCCAAATTTTTTTGCTTTCTTGGCCGTATGCAAGAAATGACACCAGATCTTGGTGAAGTTGATAATACTTACAAAGACAGAACTTGATATCAGACAGTTTGCCACCAAGAAGTGTGAAGAGAGTTGTGACATACAGGGAAGGGTAAATTTTATAAGCGGCTTTTTATCACTATGCATCAAGATATGTGTTGAAAAATAAGTGTCAAAGCCTTATGCAGTACTGACCCACAGGCACATTGAACTTCAGATTCATGTGCAAAAAACCCCACAAAGACGGCATGATTTAGGTACCACCATATGCTGAGGAACTCAAAAACACAGTTTCATCAGCTTGACAACAACAATTCATTTTACTCCATGTTCCTGTGTCTGGTCCTGTGTATGTTTCGTGAACATATAATTCTGTGTATGGTTTGCGTCATGGCCTGAAATGCTGAGTGAACCTGTGATTTTTAAATTCCTATCATATTTTTTCAATAAAAGAGGAGAAAAATGAAGAGACAGAAGAAATCTGAAAAGTAGTGTACAAAAGGGAAGAAAAATAAAACGCCAATCAAGATTAGATCCTTCAAAGCAGGACTTTCCATAGAATGTATTGTTGTCACTTGATTTTTGTCTACACATTGAGTTCCACACATACTCTAAAGGAGACTAGAATGCCCAAAAACGGTACATAAATCTAGGGCAATCTATTAAGAGTGCAATTTTTGCAATACTAATGTAATTCATGAATCACTTCCGGATGGTCCATCATACTAGAATTGAATCCTGATGAGGAACATAGATCAATCATTTAAACCAAATCCAACATGAAGAATAGGATAGAGTTTTGCTCAAAATGATGAAGTCCAACATGACATCAAGTCTGCCAAAAGCACTGAGCACCCATGTGGTTTGTCATGGGTGCTGGAGAGGAGGCCGAGGACCATCAATTGATGAACTCGAATGTAAACTGGACGTGTCCTCCACCAAGTCTGTGGTATGCATTGCATGACAGAAAAAGGCTTGGACACTAACAAGTATGTCTTCCAAGTTCTGCCTCCA
>Ga0116227_10012611_pt1 | contig 13664 bp, 7 predicted proteins | sample S1TSphgellanicum_FD_89693 | JGI IMG/M metagenome (GOLD analysis project Ga0116227, IMG submission 89693) | Host-associated microbial communities from peat moss isolated from Minnesota, USA - S1T2_Fb - Sphagnum magellanicum MG | ecosystem: Host-associated > Plants > Peat moss > Unclassified...
AATGTATAGCGATTTCAGGACTATAAAAATCGTGTATAGTTATTACAGGATTGTATGCACAGGCTGTATAGTAAATTCAGGATTATCAATCAAATGGTGTATAGCCAATCTAGGACGAGACACCCTACATCAGACCCATTACCAACCCCGTAGTTATGGGGGCCTTACCGGGGCACTAAGCAGGCTTTGACAGAACCTTGCTGGGACCATTGTCGATGCAAGGCATTACAAATTCCTTAAAAAATGTTAAACTACCCTTTATTTTGCGTAACTGTCAATCTTATTCTTTATTTTCGGCTGCATTTTAATAGCCTCAACAGTACATTAACTATTCAATAAAAAAATGAATTATTCAAAAATTAATAATCTTACCGGTTGGTTTTGCTTTCTAATCGCCGCTGTAACTTATATTTTAACACTTGAACCCTCTGTTAGTTTTTGGGATTGCGGCGAATTTATTGCTTCAGCGTTAAAAATGCAGGTGGTTCACCAGCCTGGAGCTCCACTCTTTCTAATGATTCAACGTTTCTTCTCGCTGTTTGCTTTTGGCGATCTTCAAAAAATCGCTTATTTCATGAACGTTGGTTCGGCACTGGCCAGTGCTGCAACTATATTGTTCTTGTTTTGGACAATCACTGCACTTGCAAAAAAGGTTTTGATTAAAAAAGATGAGAACCTCAATACAGGGAACCTGATCGCGATCATGGGTGCTGGTATTGTTGGCGCATTAGCCTATACATTCACTGATAGTTTCTGGTTTTCAGCGGTTGAATCTGAGGATTATGCCCTGTCTTCATTGTTTACAGCTATCGTAGTATGGGGTATTATGAAATGGGAAGCACATGCCAATGAGCCTCGTGCCGACAAGTGGTTGTTGTTTATTGCCTATATCATGGGACTTTCCATCGGGATCCATTTGTTAAACCTCTTAACCATTCCAGCTTTAGCTTTTGTATATTATTTCAAAAAAACGGCAAAACCAACCACTGCTGGTATTATTAAAACGGGTATCGTAGGTATTTTAATCCTTGCATTCATTCAATACGGAATCATACAATACCTGGTGTCTTTTGGGGCTTATTTCGATTTGTTTTTCGTAAACACTTTGGGAATGGGCTTTGGATCAGGTGTAGCTGTTTTTGCAATTTTGATTGTTTCTGCCCTGGTATTTGGGATTCGTTACTCCATTAAGCATCAAAAAAAGGTGTTAAACCTGGCCTTGCTTTCTACCGCCCTCATTATTTTTGGTTACGGCTCATTTGCTATGATCGTGATCCGGGCTAAAGCAGATCCAAACCTAAACAATAGTGATCCTGACAATGCTTTCTCTTTCCTGGGTTACCTGAACAGGGAGCAATATGGCGACAGACCTTTATTATTTGGTCCGAACTACAATTCTCAAAAAGAAAACATTACACAAGGCAAAACATTATACAGAAAGGGTGCTGAAAAATATGAAGTAGCCGGGAGAAAAACCGATTATGAGTATGACAGAACCACACCTTTTCCAAGGATGTATAGTGATGACGCCAGGCATGTGGGATATTACAAAGACATGATGGGCTTTGATGACGCCCACTTCCCCACCCTATTTGACAATATTGGATTCTTATTTAGCTATCAGATTGGACAAATGTACATGCGTTATTTCATGTGGAATTTTGTAGGGCGTCAGAACGACGATCAGGGTCAAGGTAGTTTATACGAAGGACAATGGCTAAGTGGAATCAAACCAATTGATGGCATTATGCTGGGCAATCAGGCCAACCTGCCTCCTTCCATTAAAGACAGCAACGCCTACAACCGTTTCTTCTTCCTACCATTGATTATGGGCTTATTAGGGGCCATCTGGCATTTTAAACGCAATCAGAAAGATGCTGGTATTGTTGGCTTACTGTTCTTCTTTACAGGTATAGCTATTGTACTTTATCTAAATCAGAAACCATTAGAACCGAGAGAGCGTGACTATGCCTACACCGGATCCTTCTATGCTTTCTCGATCTGGATTGGACTTGGTGTGCTAGCCATCCGGGAATGGCTGGCCAAAAAAATTACACCTGCCAATGGGGCCATTGCAGCTACGGTGATTGGTTTATTCGCCGCGCCGGTAATCATGGCTGCCCAGGGATGGGATGATCACGACAGGTCAACCAAAATGGTGGCACACGACATTGCTGTAGATTATCTGCAATCCTGTGCGCCCAATGCCATATTGTTTACTTACGGAGATAATGATACCTATCCACTATGGTATGCGCAGGAGGTTGAAAATATCCGTCCGGATATCCGATTGGTAAATTTGAGTCTATTTGATACCGATTGGTATATCAATGGCATGCGCAAGAAACAAAATGAATCTGCACCATTGCCAATTAGCATGAAACCAAATCAATACGTTCAAGGTGTAAGAGATGTAATGTATTACCAGGATTATAAACTGGCAGGTTCAGTTGAATTGGGAAATATCTTAGGCGTTCTATTGTCTGATAATCCGGAAGATAAGTTGGCTTTACAAGATGGTTCAAAAGAGAATTTCATCCCAACCAAACACTTTAAATTAACCGTAAACAAAGATGACGTGCTTAAAAATGGTGTAGTAAGCGCTGCTGATGCAGATAAAATTGTACCAGAACTGGAATGGACTTTCAATAAAAACTACGTCACCAAAGGTACTTTGGCCATGTTTGATATCCTGGTTCACAACAACTGGAAACGTCCGATTTATTTTGCCAGTACGGTTCCTTCAGACCAATACAATGGCTTGGATAAATATTTGTATAACGAAGGTCTTGCTTTGCGTTTAATGCCTTTAAAAATAGATACTGCGGCAGATAAATCAGAGTTGATCAACACACCTGTACTTTACAACAATGTAATGAACAAGTTTGTATGGGGTAATATCAAAAACGCCAAATACCTGGACCCACAATCTTCTGATGACATTTCGATTTTCGCCAATGTATTTAACAATACAATCAGTAGCTTAATCAAAGCTGGAAGAAAAGCTGATGCAGAGAAAGTTGTAAACCGTTATTATGAGGTAATGCCTGAGAAATTCTATGGCATGCGTTCTATGATGGGTTCCTACTTTATGGCTGAAAATCTATATTTATTAAATGATACCAAGAGAGCAAATGCCCTGATTGATAAATCTGCTGACTACATTCAGAAAGAATTGACTTATCTGGCAGATGTATCACAAAGCAAAGGTAAATTCATTGGTGGTCAAAATGTTCAGCTTGGACTTTCATTCTTAAACCAAATGGCTAAAACCACTGCAGAAAATAAACAAACTAAGCTTAGTGAGAAGCTAATGCACCAGTTTGAAGGACTCGAGTCGAGGTTCTCGGCTTACTTTGCACGTCAGTAGTAATTCAGTCCAGTCAAATTTAATAGCAAAAAGAGCGGATATATCGTATGATATACCCGCTCTTTTTTTAAACAAAAAAGGCTTACAGTCAAACTGCAAACCTTTCCTTAATTTTATAGCAAAAAGAAACCTAGCCTTCGTGTACAACTCCCATTGCACAAAACTTCTCGATCCTGTTGTGGATCATCTTCTCTGTCTTTTCCTTTTTAAGTACTTTTAAATCCTCCATGATCTGTTGCTTCAAAGTAGCAGCCATTTCTTCAGGATTTTGGTGTGCACCGCCCAGTGGCTCTTTAATTACCCCATCAATCAGTTTGTTACCAAACATATCCGCGGAAGTTAATTTCAGGCATTCAGCGGCCCGCTCTTTATAATCCCAACTTCTCCATAAAATAGAAGAACAAGATTCAGGAGAGATCACCGAGTACCAGGTATGCTCTAACATATATACCTTATCTCCGATACCAATACCCAATGCACCACCAGAAGCTCCTTCACCTACCACAAAACAAAGGATCGGTACTTTCAGCACAGACATTTCGAGCAAGTTACGGGCAATCGCCTCCCCTTGTCCGCGTTCCTCTGCTTCCAGACCAGGATAAGCACCCATAGTATCAATGAAAGAGATGACAGGTTTGTTGAACTTTTCGGCCAAACGCATCAAACGTAAAGCTTTCCTATATCCTTCAGGATTGGCCATGCCGAAATTACGATATTGACGTTCCTTGGTGTTTTTACCTTTCTGATGACCAATAACCATTACAGTTTGACCATCAATTGTAGCAAAACCGCCAATGATCGCCTTATCGTCTTTTACCGTTCTATCCCCATGCATCTCAATAAAATCATCGCAAATCAAACTGATATAGTCTAAGGTTTGCGGTCTTTCCGGGTGACGGGACATTTGAACTTCCTGCCATCCAGTGAGGTTGGTGTAAAGATTTTTCCTGGTTTCAACCAGCTTCTCTTCAAGTTCTGTTAGGGTAGCAGACATATCTACTTTGGTTTTATCAGCAACCTGTTTTACCTTTTCAATCTGCTGAACAAGTTCAGCTAAAGGCTTTTCGAAATCAAATGATGTTTTTATCTGTTCCATAAGTGGGCTGTAAAAATAGACATTTTATTTTAAAATCAAGGTTTATTTCATCCGCCACTTAAAGCCTTTAAACTATAGATATGATATTCCCCTGGAGCAAGCACCTTATTATAAGTATTTCCGGTTAAAGTAAGTGGAGTTCCGGTAACCGCATCGTACCAGGTTCCGGAACTTCCAAAATCGATATTTGCTTGCACATTCTGTACATCAAAATTGCCCAATACCACTACCGTATTGCCGGTTTCGGTAAGCTTGATGTATTTAACGCCAGCAGTAAGGTTATAGCTGGGTGTACCTGTACTGAAGATGCCATTGCTCTTTTTCAAACCAATAAATTTAGCATAAGCATTGTATAAAGCTTTACGATTAGCTTGTTGAAAATACTCCCAACGGATAGGCTTAGAACTAGTACGACCATCAAAGTCGATGTTAACATCATAGCCCAATTCTTCAAACTGCCAGATCATTTTTGGTCCAGGAACAGCAAATAAAAATGCCGCGGCCATTTCTTCCCTTTTCAATGCCGTAGCTAATTCTTTAACATTATAAGTACCCGATGCATTACCATAAGCCAGGTTTTTGTACATCGTCCGTTCCTCATCGTGGCTCTCCATAAAGTTAATCAAATTATCGGGTTTAGTAAACCCATGCTTGCCTGAAAATGCCCAGGAGAAATCAGAAGTACTGATCCAGCCCATTGTGGCCTCATTGACATTGTAATTTAAATTGTTCCAAAGCATCATGCCTTCATCCGCTAAAACCTTTTCCTCAGCAGCATCGGCAAAGTGCTCCAGGATCACGTAAAAATTATTGGCATCCAGACTTTTGATGTAATTGTTATAGTCTTTCCATATAGCGATACGACTGGCATCGTAAGCACTGAAAGAAGCATCATCCGTTGATACCTTTTGGGTAAAGCCTTTTGATAAATCGAAACGGAAACCATCAATTTTATATTGCTGCATCCAGAACTTGACTACATTTTTCACAAAAGTCCTGGTTGCCGCACTTTCGTGGTTAAAATCGTATCCCACATTGTAAGGATGCGTTTCCTTAACATTAAACCAAGGGCTTTCTGATGTCGGTTTACCAGCTGCACGGTCAAAATAAAGTTGTACCATAGGTGATTGACCAAAGGAATGGTTCAGTACCATATCCAGTATTACTGCAATACCCTTACCGTGGCATTCATCGATAAAATTCTGCAATGCCGTTTTAGTACCATAGTATTTATCCGGTGCAAAATAGAAAGAAGGGTTATAGCCCCAGCTTAAATTACCTTCAAATTCATTGATTGGCATCAGTTCAATCGCATTGATCCCTAATCCAACCAGGTAATCGAGCTTTTGAAGTGTTGACGCATAATTATGATCATTGGTAAAATCTCTGACCAACAGTTCATAGATCACCAGGTTGTTTTTAGCTGGGCGTACAAAGGTTGTATTTTTCCAATTGTATACCGGTTGATTCCCTTGCATCACACTCACAATTCCTGTCGTTTTACCTTTAGGATAGGCTTTCAAATTTGGATAAGTTGTACTTTCGATGTGGTAGTCATGGTCAGGATCCAGGATCTTTTCGCCATATGGATCCGCTATTTTTAAACTACCGTCTACCAGGAACTGATACGCATATTCGGTATTTGGATCCAGCTGATCTACTTGTACCCACCAGATATTCCCATCGCTGGTCTTTTTCATGGTCAATAGTTCCCAGTTGTTGAAATCACCCGTCAGCTCTACCTTGGTTTTTCCAGGTGCATATAAGGTGACGATAGCCGAAGTCCCGTTATTGATGAATGACACGCCATCCTTTGCCGCAGCAGGTAAACCAGGGTCGATTGGCGTTACAGGTGGTGTCACCGTAGGTGTTTCAGGCGTCGCAGGAACGTTGTTTTTTTTGCATGCCGTGGCCAATACCGATAAAATCAGTACCATCAGAAAAACTCTTTTCATGGAATTATTATTTTAAAGTATCTACTCTTTTAGGTTCTTTGATAAACAGGTAACAGATCACTGCGGCAATGATCATTAAGGCACCGCCAATCTGGACAGCCAACAGACGATCATTGTGCAATACTTCACGCATCAACCAGCCAAAGCCCAATGAGGCGATGATTTCCGGCAACACGATGAAGAAATTGAATATCCCCATATAAATACCAATCTTGTCCTTAGGTAAGGATCCGCTCAACATCGCATAAGGCATAGACAAGATACTTGCCCAGGCAATACCAACCCCGGTCATACATACATACAACATGTTCTTGTCCTGCACCCAAGCCACACTAATCAATCCGAAGGCTCCACACAGTAAACACAAAGCATGTGTAGTTTTACGGCCCAACTTATCAGCAATTTTAGGCAGCACCAAGGCGAATAAGAAAGTAATCACGCTGTAGTAAGCCAGTGTTAAGCTCCCAAAATCGGCACCATGTGCGTATACTGGGTCGCTGGCATCTTTACCGCCAAAAACGTTTACAGCCACTGCCGTTGTGTAATAGAACCACATCAAGAATAGACCTGGCCAGGTAAAAAACTGGACAAGTGATACGATCTGCATTCTTTTGGGCATATTTAAGAGTGAATGCCAGATTTCTCGGGCACCTGCTCCAAAACCTTTATTGCCTTCCACAACTTGATCTTGCTGATCAAGGTCGGCAGGTGGGTATTCTTTAGTGGTAAATACAGTATATAATACTGCGGCAAGGAAAAAGAAGGCCCCGATATAAAAAGAGAACTTTACATTTTCTGGTATGTTACCCTGTTCGGCAGTATTGGCTAAATGGAACACATTGTTCATTAGCCAAGGCAAGGCCGAAGCAATACTACCACCCAGGCCGATCATCATACTTTGCATGATGAAGCCACGGTTTACCTGTGAGTCTGGTAATTTATCAGTCACAAAAGCGCGGAATGGCTCCATGGCGACATTACCGGCAACATCCAGAATCCAAAGTAAGCCCGCAGCCATCCATAGCGCGCTACTATGTGGCATAAATAGTAAGGCAATAGAGCTAACAATGGCACCGATCATGAAATAAGGCCTTCTGCGACCCCATTTCGGGTGCCAGGTGCGATCACTCAGGTAACCGATAATGGGCTGGACCAATAATCCGGTTAAAGGAGCTGCCAAAAACAACAGTGGAACCTGATCTGGATTTGCACCCAGATTCTCATAAATACGGCCCATATTGGCCCGTTGTAAATCCCATCCAAACTGAATTCCGAAAAAGCCAACACTCATGTTGATGATCTGGACTAAGGTCAGTTTTGGATTTTCTGTTAATGTTTTTAAGCTCATTTAAATCGATTTTAGAATACTATAATCTGTGCGGAAACGGGGGATACTTTTACCGGAATACTTGTTCCTTCCGGGATGTTCAGTTTGCGATCAGTCAGCAAATCGGTCACGCGTACTGAGGATGTTGCTTTTAAGATCTGTTCTGGAAGCTGAATGTTGGCCTCCAGTGTTTGCTCCCTGTCGAAATTCGCCAGGATTAGCAAACGTTGCTTGCCACTGTACCGGATAAATGCATACATTTTATTGTTCATATTGCCAGTTACCGGAACCTCGTAGATCTCACCTGTTTTGATGGCGTCGGAAGTAGAAACAATCTTCATCAGCTTTTTATAAAAATTACGCAGCTTGGTTTGATCCGAACTTAACAAAGCGCCATTAAAGGCTCCTTTGTTCATCCATTTCTGATGTTCGGGAACGCCCCAGTAATCAAATATGGTGGTCCGGTTATCATCGCCACCAAAACCTTCCACACCTTTACCAGGCTCCCCAACTTCCTGTCCGAAATACAATAGGACAGGTCCGCCACTTAAGGCCGCAGAAACCACCATTGCTGGTACTGCATATTCCGGTTTACCGGCAAAACCAGCAGAGGCAATGCGCTCTTCATCGTGATTTTCTAAAAAACGAAGCATGCGATCACCGTACCCGGCACTTTCCACCTGCCAAACCCGACTGATTTCTTTCACATCACCAGCAGGTTCATTTCTGATCAATTTTTTCAAACTGTCATACAAACCCACTTTGTCGTATAGGTAATCAAACTTTCCAGTAGTTAGGTATTCTTTATAAGATGCTGCATTATAGGCTTCGCCCAAAAATATAATTCCCGGGTGTTTGGCTTTAACCATAGGAATAACCCAAGCCCAGAAAGCTACGGGTACCATCTCTGCCATATCGCAGCGGAAACCGTCTACACCTTTATCGGCCCAGTAAGTTAATATATCTTTCATTTTAAGCCATACGCCTGGTATGGGTTCAAAATATTGTTTTTCGCCATTGGCATAATCTACACCGTAATTTAGTTTTACAGTTTCATACCAATCATCATAGGAAGGTTTTTCAGAAAAAACATTATTTCCTGTTGCTTTGGCTGGGTTTTCATTGAACTGACCATCCTTTAAGCTTTTCAAAGGATCACTCGGATCCGGATTTATAGGAACAACCAATGCTTTCCCTGGGATATAGTAATAATCGTTAGTCTGGCTAAAACTTTTAGTCACATCATCCTGCGCACCGAAGTCTGCTACCCCAGCTGGTTTAACCAGAGAATGATAATCACGGGCAACGTGATTGGGTACAAAGTCAATAATTACCTTCATACCTTTTTGATGCGTCCTTTGAACTAAAGCTTCAAATTCGGCCATCCGTTTTGGCACATCGACGGCCAGTTCCGGGTCCACATCATAGTAGTCTCTAATGGCATACGGAGAACCTGCCCTACCCTTAATCACATCAGCATCACCGGCTTTAATGCCAGCAGTACTATAGTCCGTTAAACTGGCATGGGCGATCACACCAGTATACCAAACGTGGCTTACCCCCAGTTCTTTAATCCCATCAAGTGCTTTATTGCTGATGTCATTAAATTTACCACTGCCGTTTTGCTCAATAGTACCATAGGTGATGTTATTGGTTTGGGTATTGCCAAACAAACGGGGTAAAAGCTGGTAAATGATAGGCTTGTTCTGGGCCATGCTGTTATCTGTAATGCCAAAAATAGTCAATGCAATTAAGGTGCCTTTTCTGAGTGAAACCTTCATACCAATTCCTGATAAGTGATCACCTGCTTTCCTGGAGTAATTTGGTAAAGCTCATTAAAAATACTGATTGTTAACGTCTCTTCGCTATGGTTCAGCATTGTGATCTGTCCCGCAGCGATGCTAACCTTCAAGGTCACACCTCTAAAACCTATGGTAAAAGAGAATGAAGTCCAGTTTTTAGGTAGGAAAGGGTTAAATTTCAATTGTCCATTGCGTACGCGCATGCCGGCAAAACCTTCTACAATACTCATCCAGGTTCCGGCCATAGAAGTGATGTGCAGACCGTCTTCTGTATCGTTATTGTAATCGTCCAGATCCAAACGGGCGGTACGCAAGTAAAACTCGTAGGCTTTTTCTTCATCGTTTAATTTTGCGGCCAGGATACTGTGTACACATGGAGATAGAGAACTTTCATGTACAGTACGGTTTTCATAGAAGGTAAAGTTTCTTTGCAGGCTTTCCTGATCAAATTCATCTTCAAAGAAATACATGCCTTGTAATACATCAGCCTGTTTGATGAAGCAGGAACGTAAAATCCTGTCCCAGCTCCATTTCTGATTCAAAGGACGTTCAGATGCCGGAAGATCTTTCACCAAAATCTGCTCTTTATCCATATACCCATCCTGTTGTAAAAATACTGCTGCTTTTTCATCATATGGGTAATACATGTTTTCTGCGATTGCAGTCCAATCCGCAAACTCTGTTGTCTCGTCCAAACCGATTTTAGTTTGAATGCGTGCATACTGATCTGGCGCTGTTGTTTTTACAATTTCAGCAGCCTCAATGGCATAGGTCAAACACCAGGCTGCCAGTTTGTTGGTATACCAGTTGTTGTTGATGTTGTTTTCATATTCATTCGGACCAGTTACGCCCAGCATCACATACTGATTTTTATCCGAGCTCCAGTTCACCCGTTGTTTCCAGAAACGTGCAATGCCCACAAGAACTTCCAAACCATACTCAGCGAGATAGGCCTGATTTCCAGTATATCGGATATAGTTGAAAATGGCAAAAGCAATGGCACCATTACGGTGGATCTCTTCAAAAGTGATTTCCCATTCATTGTGACATTCTTCGCCATTCATGGTCACCATAGGATATAAAGCTGCACCCTCATTGAAGCCCAGCTTCTGTGCATTTTCAATCGCTTTATCCAATTGTTTGTAACGGTAAACCAATAGATTTTTAGCTACTTCTTCCGGTGAGGTAGATAGGTAGAATGGGATGCAATAAGCTTCAGTATCCCAATAGGTAGAACCTCCGTATTTTTCACCAGTAAAACCTTTCGGACCAATATTTAAGCGGGCATCTTTACCCGTATAGGTTTGATTTAACTGGAAAATATTGAAACGGATGGCCTGCTGCGCAGCCACATCACCCTCGATCACGATATCGCTATCCTTCCACTTCGTAGCCCAGGCCTCAGCTTGTTCGCTTAACAAAGTTTCAAAACCTTTGGCAATGGCTTTACTGACACTGGCTTTGGCAGCATCCAATAATTCCTCTTTTTGATAGTTTTGAGAAGAAAGGGTAGCTACGATTTTGTAGATATCGACAACGCTATTTTGTTTTACGGTTAGGGAAGTCGTTTTTTCTAAATATTTATCGCGAGCACCAGATTTTAGGATTTGCAGATGACCATCTACTAAAATGCTGGTATTGCTGGCGGTACACACCTCAAATTCCGTCTTTTTGGTTCTCAATACCAGGTAGTCAGTACTTTCTTCTTGAGTTTGCGCTACTTCGTCCCAGAACTTCTCATCGTAGTTGGAATCCTGGTTTTTCACATCACCATCGATGAATGCTGTAAGCTCTATTCGGCCTTCAAAATTTAAGGGCTTGAGGCGGTAATGCAGTGCAGCGATCTCATCATCAGCGATGCTATACAAACGTTTTGCTGTTACCTCAACCTTTTTACCACTATTCAATTCGGCAGTAAAACTACGGCTAAGCACACCAGCTTTCATGTCCAGCACACGCTTGAAATCACTAACCTTAGCCTTGGCTAAGTCAAGGGTCTCCCCTTCGATCACGATGTTTAAACCAATCCAGTTGGTTGCATTCAATACTTTGGCAAAATATTCCGGATAACCATTTTTCCACCAGCCTACGCGGGTTTTATCTGGGTAGTATACACCGGCAACATAATTTCCTTGTAAAGTTTCACCAGAATAGGTCTCTTCAAAATTGGCACGCTGACCCATCCGGCCGTTACCAATGCTAAACAAACTTTCTGATATTTTATTTAAGTGTGCATCAAACCCTTCTTCTATGATATTCCACTCGTCTGCTATGATGTAATTCTTCATCTGATAATCTTTATGAGCAATACTGCTATACTTATTCTACTAATTGATCAATGCTGATATTCCAGCGATACTTATTTCCGACAGGTCTTTAACCCATACATCTGCACCTGGCAGGTTATCGGCTTCGCCTACACCCACCACTTTCATTCCGCCGGCTATAGCAGCCTGCACCCCTGCAAGGGCATCTTCAAAAACTACGCAATCTGTATTTTTTGCCCCAAGTAATTCTGCAGCTTTTAAAAAAACTTCAGGATCAGGTTTAGAGGTCGTCACTGCGTTGCCGTCTACAATGGCATCAAAAAAATGGGCCAGTTCAGTACGTTCCAGGATTAGCGCAGAGTTTTTACTGGCCGATCCCAAGGCGATTTTAACACCTGCAGCTTTTAAATCCTGCAATAATCTTAGTGCGCCTGGCAATACCTCATCTGTTGTCATTTTACTGATCATGGCTACATACCAGGAATTTTTCAGGCTGGCCAATTCTTCTTTTTCTTCTTCAGTTTTTTCGATACCACCCCAGGCCAGGATCATATCGAGCGAGCGCATGCGGTTTACTCCTTTTAGTTGCTCATTCTGAGCATGTGTAAAATCAAAGCCCAGTGAATTTGCCAATTGTTTCCAGGCTTGATAATGGTAAACAGCAGTGTCTACCAATACGCCATCAAGGTCAAAAATACAGGCAATGTGTTTTATAGCGTTGTCCATTTTAGTTAATTTCAAGTACCAAGGTTGTCTTTGCAGGAACAGCAATGGTTTTTAAAGTATTTAGTTTTTGATTGGTGATGATATTGGTTGCGGTACTTGCATCTTTAATGCTTTCAGCGAACCTTGTCGTTTCCAGTGTTTTATCCTGATCTTCATTGTTAACAATAACCATGACGGTTTTGTTGTAATCAGCTGTATATCTGAAATAAGTGTAGATGCCATGCTCAGGAACATACTGCATGAGCTTACCTGTCTTTAAAGCTTCGCTGCCTTTGCGGTAATTAGCCAGCGTCTTCACAAAATTGAAAGCTTCATTTTCTTTTTCAGTTCTCCCTGCTGCAGTAAACTTATTTACTTTGTCTTCCGGCCAGCCACCTGGGAAGTCTGAACGCACTAAACCATCTGGATTGGAGTAGTTTTTCATCAGGATCTCTGTGCCATAATATATTTGTGGGATGCCACGCATGGTCAATAAGATGGCCATACCAGATTTGAATTTGTCAAAATCTTCGTTTACCATAGAATAGAAACGACTCATGTCATGGTTATCCATAAAGATCACATTCTGATCTGCTTGTTTGTACAGAAAATCCTGTGCTATGGTAGAGTATAATCTAAACACACCATCCGTCCAGCCATTTTTGCCGTTTAAAGCCTCATAGATTGCGTCTTTAACTACTGCATCAGTCACCCCAGGAAGTTCAGTATCAAAACCACGGTTTACCGTATTGCCACCTGTAAAATAGGCTTGAGCCGCAGCACTATGCACCAGGGTTTCGCCAAACACAGATAGTGTAGGAAACTCTGCATGTATTTTTTGATACCAGTCTTTCATGTACTCTGGGTCATTGTATGGATAAGTATCTAATCTTAAACCATCTATGCCAGCATATTCAACCCACCAAATGTGGTTTTGAGTGATGTAATTTTGTACAAAGGGATTGCGGTGGTTGAAATCCGGCATTGTGGAAACAAACCAACCATCCAGCATTTTCTTTTTATCTGCTTCAGAAGTATATGGATCCATTACGGGCTCGTCGCGGTAACTGGTTTGGGTATAAACTGGCCATTGGTTCACCCAGTCTTTCATTGGCATATCCAGGAAAAACCAATGGGTGCTG
>Ga0116227_10012613_pt1 | contig 13663 bp, 13 predicted proteins | sample S1TSphgellanicum_FD_89693 | JGI IMG/M metagenome (GOLD analysis project Ga0116227, IMG submission 89693) | Host-associated microbial communities from peat moss isolated from Minnesota, USA - S1T2_Fb - Sphagnum magellanicum MG | ecosystem: Host-associated > Plants > Peat moss > Unclassified...
CCCACACCCCAAAGTCCTATTGTCTTGTCCATTATTCTCATTAAAGTTTGTTTGTTGAGAATTAGACCATAATCCAAAACCCTTACTATTTCTAGGTTTCACGACTTAACGGGAAAAGTCAGATTCTCAATAAGGATTGCTAATTGATAGAGCATTGACTGTGATTGAGTTTTAAGCGTTTTTGTTATATCGAACTCAGGTCAGGTCAGGTAATAGATTTGATGTTTGATTGATGTAAAGCTTTAGCTCACATTTCCCGTAACCGCACAGTCTCCAAAGGATAGGAGAATATGCGATCGCTCCCTAACTGTGCGAATCATTTCCAGGTGCGCCGCATTGGCAACTGCTTGATTTTGCCGCTATTTTCTAGGACAATGGGCATCTGGAGGGTGAAAAAGGGATGATTGCGATCACCTTTTTTGACGTTAACTTCCTCACCTTTCAAACCCCTGATAATTGCTGGTGCATCCTCAGGTGTCACTTGTTCATACTAGAGTAATCTCCCCGTTGACTTCTGCTAGGGGACATTGACAACATAAGCGTATGCAGCTCACACCCCGCACTTCCACTGTTTCTGTGATGTTTTCGGAGGCGATCGCTTCGATTTAACTAAAACATTGTTTAGTTACTTTACATTGGGAAAATCTCCGATCAACCTCACTCCAATTTACAACGTTCCACCAAGATTCTAAATAATCAGCTCGGCGATTATGGTACTTAAGATAGTAAGCGTGTTCCCAGAGGTCGTTCAATAAAATAGGGTATTTATTTTGGCTGAGTGGACTATCTTGATTGCTGGTTGTGATGATTTCTAAGTTGCCTGCTTTATTGCTAACTAACCATACCCAACCACTGCCAAAATTGGAAGTACCAGCTTCATTGAACTGCTTTTTCAAAGCTGCAAAACTGCCAAAGTTTTGATTAATTGCCATGGCGATCTCTCCTGTTGGTGTTCCACCACCATTGGGTTGCATGATTGTCCAGAACAAAGAGTGATTTACATGGCCACCACCCTGATTCTTAACTGCTGTCCGAATTGGGGTGGGAACTCGGTGAAGATTTTGCAATAATTCTTCTACTGTTTTGCTCTTGAGGTCTGGATACTTGTCTAAAGCTGCATTCAGATTATTCACATAAGCTGCATGATGTTTATCATGATGCAGCTGCATAGTTTCAGTATCAATGTATGGCTCTAGTGCATTGTAGGCGTAGGGTAGAGGCGGTAGTTGAATGGCTTGATTGGTACTAGCAAAAGCTGTATTGTTTTTATTAGGGTCTTCTGCTGCTAAAGTATAGGTCTCCAGTGCTAGAGTACTTACACTGAGTAGAAACAAGAAATGACGACGGTTAGTGGACATAGATTACCTGATTTTAATTAGTAGATGCAATCAAGGCATACTTTAAGTAATTAGACAAAATCTATGCTGGAACCTTTATCCAGTCTCGATTTTAGTTTGTAAGTATTTCTGCTCGGTTACTAACCCATTCAAAATGCCCTTTAGGGGGTTACTTCTCCTCTACAACATTGCTTTTAATCTCAATTAGGCGTCAAAACCCTCTTAATATTTATTATTCTAGCCCTTGATAAATCTAAACTACTCGCCCTTGATGATTGTAATTTCTTATGTATCTCTAAGGTCGAATTCACAGAAAATCTCAACTTTTACTATGTCAAAATACCTATTCTTGGGTTTAATTAAGTAAATAATATTGATTAATAACCTTTTCTTAATATAAATAGCAGTAATGAGGGGTACCAACTTAAGGCAGGACAGCCTATACAGTAAGGGTTTTAGCCCCTCAGCCAGAATCGCGGTTACAGCCGATCCAGCAGGGCAATTACCGTCTTAAAATGTCCCACTTTACGCTACTAGCCGTAATGAGTCCAGAGTTCTATCCTGTGGCTTTTCTACATCATGATTTTAATTATGGGTCGCCCGGGATTCGAACCCGGAACTAATCGGTTAAAAGCCGAGTACTCTACCGTTGAGTTAGCGACCCTTTTGCATAGTAAATTGCAACTTTCCCAGTATATCATCAAAAGCCCTGGTAATGTCAAGGGCTGGAGAAAAAGTTTGCCGTTAACCGCACAGATGCTTGCATACTAGCACCTGGAGCCAACACAGCCAGATTCTCCCCAGTATTTAGGGCATTCCGGTTAGCACTCCAAGGTTCTAGACAGTAGAAATCTTTGCCTTTGACTGTCCAAAACACCAGCCAGGTGGAGAAATCATCATAATCTAGGGTCAGCTTTAGCTTCCGGTCTTGATCTATGACTGCGGCTGATTTACTCGTTAACTGCCCAAAGGCAAAATCAATTTCTTCCCGGCTAAAGTCAAAATTGCCTGTAAAGGGGTGGGTTTCCTTAGTTTTATTATCTTGATAATGCCTGGAAGGAATTTCAACCTCTAGCTGAGTTTTTTCACCACATAAAAAGTAAGGATGGAAACCAGCAGAGAATGGCATTGGCGTTGAGGAGAGGTTTTTATACTCCTGACGAACCACTAGGGTATTACCTTGGAGTTCGTATGTAAAAGCCAATTGGAACTCGAACGGATAAACTAACCGTGTTTGTTCATTGCTATTGAGGACAACAGTAATACTGGCTCGCTGATCTCCAGTCTGCTGCTGGGTGGCTTCCCAAGGCAATTCACGAGCAAAGCCATGTTGTTTGAGGGTGTACTGCTGTCCATCAACGGTGTAAGTATTATCTGGTAAGTTACCGCAGATGGGAAACAAAATCGGATTTCCACCCCTGACACTCAACTCAGGATGGGTAAAACGCTCAGTGTCAAAATAAAAAACTTCCTGGTCTTGGATGCGCCAACGGGTGACAATCCCACCCCGTTCTGGCACAACCTCGATCTCTGAACCAGTAGTGTCATCAGCCAGAATGTAGGTTTTGTATTTTAGCTGTTGGATGGTAATGGTGTACATATTTGGGGACTAGTGGTACTGGGGAGCAGGAATCACCCACTCCCCACTATTTACTCATTTTCTGCAAACACAAAGCGATATAACTCACTAGGATCTGGTTCGGGGCTGCTTTCAGCGAATTTAACTGCCTCGTCAATCACACCTTGAATTTTACGATCAATTGCTTTCAATTCTGCTTCATTCACGAGATTTTGTTCTAGCAGGTAGCCTGCAAGCTTCTTAATCGGATCACGAGTAAACCAAAATTCTTTCTCAGCTTTGCTTCGCAATTCATCAGGATCTGCTAAGGAGTGACCTCGAAAGCGATAGGTAAGGGCTTCGATTAAGGTGGGTCCCTCACCTGCACGGGCACGGGCAACGGCTTCTTGGGCTACGCTTCGTACTGCTAGTACATCCATCCCATCTACTTCTACGCCCACCATATTAAATACACTGGCTTTTCGATAAATTTCTGGCTGGGAAGTTGCCCGTTCGTGAGCCATACCAATTGCCCACTTATTGTTTTCGACTACAAATAAAATTGGCAGTTTCCATAGGGCTGCCATATTTAATGTCTCGAAAAATTGACCATTGTTAGCTGCCCCATCACCGAAAAAGCAAGCAGTTACTTGGTCAGCATTTTTGTCTCCTAAAACTTCTCGGCGGTATTTAGTTTGAAAAGCTGCTCCAGCTGCCACAGGAATTCCTTCAGCAACGAAGGCATAGCCACCTAAGAGACGGTGTTGGGCAGAAAACATATGCATAGAACCACCGCGTCCTTTACTGCAACCTGTGGCCTTACCAAATAATTCTGCCATTACCTCTCTTGCTGGTACTCCTGCACTCAGAGCATGTACATGATCACGGTAGGTACTACAAACAAAGTCCTCGCCCGGTCGCATCGCTTGGATAACACCAGTAGACACTCCCTCTTGACCGTTATACAGATGGACAAAACCAAACATTTTTCCTCTGTAATACATCTCAGCGCATTTATCTTCAAATAATCGCCCTAGCACCATATCTTCATATAACTGCAACCCCTCTGCTGGAGAAATGGTGATGGTGACAGGATTAAATGTGGGTAATGTACGTTCTTGAACCATTATTTTTGAGTATCCCTGTTGTACAGCTTAAAGCTAAGATTATTCATGTTAGTTTCGGCTGGGGTCAGCCAAAAGTCATCAATCAAATTTTATTTATGCACCAAATCAGGTTTAGATGGAACGGGTAAAATACCCACACTGACCTGACTATACAGTGTGGGCTTTCAGTAGCCATGAAAAGTCAGTACGCAATTTTTTGGGATTCTCCGTTAACTTGCTTCCTTCATAGGGTAACAGTTAAGCTAGTCAGCTTTCTGCATATCCCCTCACAATTTGGGGATGTCGGAGAAAATTAGCGCAACTCATTGGGGATGATTGTCATTAACGTCTAATCATGCTATACTATTGCTCCGAAGTTATCAGTATCCACCTCTACTAGTGGGTTCCCTCACTGGCTAAAGCAGAGAACAGACGGAAATACTGTATCTTTAATCACATTTATTACAAAAATTACTTATGTGGAATATCGAAATGTTTTTTGCTAAGACTTTCAAAGGGCCGTGCTAAAGCAAAAAATTAACACTAGAATACGACTTAATTTTCAAGCACTTACAGAGAAAGCTGTGGCAAGTTACTCTTTATAGAGTATATTCGACACAGCATTGTTAATGTTATACACAGTAGCACGGTGTTATATACCAGGAATGCTCTAGGTGAATATATGTCGATCACGGTGCAGGGGAAGTACGCTGTGCGAATTCCGCTAGATTACTACCGAATTTTAGGACTACCGTTAGCGGCAAGCGAGGATCAACTGCGGCAGGCATACAGCGATCGCGTGGTGCAATTGCCACGGCGTGAGTATTCCGCCGCTGCAATTTCTGCTCGTAAACAACTCATAGAAGAAGCTTATCTGGTGTTGTCTGATCCCAGAAAACGTATGACGTATGATCAGCTCTATCTTGCCCATGCATACGCTCCTGACAGCACTGTGGCTACAATTAGCCGGGAAAGCAGCCATAGGGATCATGATGCCCAAAGTCTTAGTATTGAAATTGCCCAAGATGAATTAGTCGGGGCGTTGTTAATTCTACAGGAATTGGGAGAGTATGAATTAGTACTACAGCTAGGTCGTCCTTACTTGGTGAATAAAAACAGGGCAGTTACTATCAGAACGGGTCATAATCTAGCTAGTGAAGAAGTCCTCAAAGCTGTAGAACTACCAGATATCATTCTCACTGTTGCCCTATCGTGTCTGGAACTAGGTCGCGAGCAGTGGCAGCAAGGCCACTACGAAAATGCGGCTGTATCCTTAGAAACGGGTGAGGAATTGTTATTACGGGAAAGGTTATTCCCCAGCATCCAGGCAGAAATTGCATCTGATCTTTATAAACTCCGTCCCTACCGAATTTTAGAGTTACTAGCACTTCCTCTAGAGAAGACTAATGAACGCCGCAAAGGTCTGGGACTATTGCAGAGTATTCTTGAGGATCGTGGTGGAATTGATGGCACTGGTAATGATGAGTCAGGTTTAAACATAGATGACTTCCTCCGATTTATCCAGCAGTTGCGTAACCACCTGACAGTTGCAGAACAGCACAAGCTATTTGAAGGTCAAAGTAAACGTCCTTCTGCTGTAGCCACATATTTAGCTGTTTATGCCTTAATAGCTAGGGGATTTGCCCAGGGACAACCCGCGCTCATTCGGCAAGCTAAACAAATGCTGATGCGTTTGGGCAAGCGTCAGGATGTCCATTTAGAACAGTCCTTGTGTGCCTTACTCCTAGGACAAACGGAAGAAGCAACCCGTGTATTAGAAATGAGTCAGGAGTATGAGGCTTTAGCCTTTATCCGGGAAAAATCTCAAGACTCACCAGACTTACTACCAGGGCTTTGTCTCTACGGTGAACAGTGGTTGCAGCAAGAGGTATTTCCCCACTTTCGCGACTTGGCAAAACAGCAAGTTTCTCTCAAAGATTACTTCGCAGATCAACAAGTGCAAGCTTACTTAGAAGCCCTGCCAACGGATGCCCAAACAAAAGATGAATGGACTGTAATTAATCACCAGTCTTTCCGTCAACCACTGAGCAATACACCTGAACAATGGCTGCAGCCTGAGTATAGCTACGCACCTGACCCTGGGTTGCTAGAGACGCCAATCAGTAATCCATCTATATCTGGTGGAAGTGAACAGCCAGATATAGTAGAACCGAAAGATAGAGGAAATAAACAGCTTTCCAATGTATCTAGTCAACCCCCAAAACGAAGGCAACGTCCCCAACACCAAGTTTCTCGACATTCATCAGGTAATCACCAGCGTCATCCTCGCCGTCGGCGTACAATAGATGCTAAAACTCGGCTGCTTCGGATAGTACTTATACTTTGTGTAAGTGTATTAATTTTATGGTTATTAATTACCCTGAGTTTTAACTGGTTAAAACAACTGTTTTCCCCCGGACCATCTTTGCAAGGACCACAGTTGATTGTGGAACTGAATCAACCACCAGTAACAATACCTGACAACAACAGCAAACGCCAATTACTAGGGGGACCATTAACAGAGACGGCAGCAGAGGAAGTGATTCAGACTTGGCTATCTACTAAAGCTGTTGCTTTAGGACCTAAACATAAGACTAGTGGTCTAGAGCAAATTTTGACTGGTGCAGCTTTGTCTCAGTGGCAGTCAATCGCTCGGGAAGATCAAGTAAGTAATCGCTACCGGAAGTATAGCCATGCACTGAAGGTGGAGACCATAAATAAATCCGAGTCAAACCCTAATCATGCCTTGGTGGAAGCTACTGTGAAAGAAGCGACGAAGATATATGAAAATGGTCAGATTCAAAATTCCACTGATGAAAGCTTGCGTGTTCGCTATGACCTGATTCGTAAAGAATCAGTGTGGCGTATCCAAAATATGTCGGTTGTCAGTAAGTCTGTGTAAGGGGACAGGGAGCAGCGGGCAGTCCAAAATCTAAAATTTCCTAGTTAAATGTCATGAAATCTTGATATAATCCCCTTGGCAACAGTGGGGTGAAAGCAAAATGTCAGGGAAATATAACAACTTGATCCCCGAAGGGCTGATAACTTCGTGAAATAGGGAAAAAAACGTCTTGAGCCCCCTTGATTACTAGGTATGTATACCTGTTAATATTTATTTAATAAAAGTAACCCCCCTAATCTCAAAGAAATGCTAACAGCAGCATACTTAGGAAACTAGAGGGAGTAGCTTGCAATTTAAAAACAGACTAAAAAACCTAGAAACTGGGCAAAACCAGGAGTCAAGAATAAGAAATTCATCTGGGATAGATGATATACCTTTAAAACTACTGGAGGCCAAATAAATGGCAAAAGAACGCCCGCCACTTGAAGAGATGACATTACGACAACTACGCAAAGTTGCCAGCGAATACCGTATTTCTCGCTACAGCAGAATGCGTAAATCCCAACTTTTAACATCGATTCAGGAAATTCAGCGGAGCAAAATCTCACTTACCCCATCGCAATCACTAGAGGCACAGGAAACCGTGGAAGCAGCAAAATTTATAGTAGGTCAGGAAGATCGCACTGGTGGCTCTCTCGCTGATGTTGATGAAGGACTCACCGATCTACCTGCTGGTTATGGTGAAAGCCGGATTGTACTTTTACCGCGTGATCCACAGTGGGCTTATGCTTACTGGGATGTCCCCAATGAACAAAAAGAGGAACTGCGCCGTCAAGGTGGACAACAACTGGCACTGCGGATTTATGATGTTACTGACATCAATCTAGACTACCAAAGCCCCCACAGTATTCAAGAGTATCCAGCGGATGAACTAGCGAGGGAATGGTATCTACCCATTCCAGTGAGCGATCGCGATTATGTGCTCGACATTGGTTATCGTGCTGCTGATGGCCGTTGGTTGGTACTAGCTCGTTCTGCCAGAGTCCACATTCCCCCTGTTTATCCTTCTGATTGGATTGAAGATATCTTTATCACAGTTAACTTTGAGGAAGAGTTACGTGGTAAGACCGTATACGAATTAGTTCCTCCAGCTAAGAAGGTAGCTGCTACTGCTAGTAACCCAATTTACGAACAAATCTTTGGTTTAGCAGAATCCGCTGAAGCGCAGCGAGTAGCTGGTTCTCTGTTCGGCTCCATCCAACACGTAGCTGGTTCTGTCCGTCCGGAAGAGGTGATCAGTTCATATGTCTTCCCATCCGGAGTTGGGATGTGGGCTGTTCCTACCCTATCTGGGATCACTGCTTCTGGTGTAGGGATAGGAATGTCCGGTGTTGGTTTCTCAGCTTCTGCCGTGCCAGTACGTCCACGTAAATTCTGGTTAATTGCTGATGCTGAATTGATTGTTTACGGTGCAACAGAACCCGATGCTACTGTAACAATTGGTGGTCGTCCAATCAAGCTGAATCCAGATGGAACATTCCGCTTCCAAATGTCCTTCCAAGATGGTTTGATTGACTACCCGATCTTAGCTGTAGCTGCTGATGGTGAACAAACTCGCTCAATTCACATGAAGTTTGAACGGGAAACACCATCTCGCAACACTAATAGTAAGGAAGAAGCCGTTCTCGAATGGCTTGCATAGCATTTTACATTACGCCATAACTAATTATTCCCCGCTATAGTGAGTAATGCTGTAGGGGGATTTTCTTTTATATGGCGCTCAAAAATGTATTTATCTTGATCATTGCTACTAGCCTACTATCAGGTTGTAAAGGGATGATCGCCAACTCCACACCAAGACCACCCCAAAACTGCCCTGGGAAAGATAGCAAATTCAGTATTGCCTTTTTTAAAACTAATAATCGCGGGGAAAAGTATGATCAAGGTATTAATCATGTAATTATTTTTAATCCCAAGTCACCACAATTAGACTTTAAAGTTAATGTGGGTTTAGCTCATAAACTCTATGCGAAAAATCTGAAGGGTAAACTCCGTCAAGAATATGTACCAAAACAGTTTCACGAACTAATCAGCGACGAAAATTCCCGATTAGCAGGTAAAGAACCCATTGCCGCAATTAATGCTGATTATATAGGCACTGATAACAAGCCCCAAGGCCTAAATATTTCTCGGGGAGTTGAGTATTCAGGAGCATTTAAAAATCAACGTTCTTCCTTTGGCATATCAGGAGGCAACCCCAAACAACGCCGAGCTACTATTGATACTGGGAGAAGAAGAGAGAAGACTTTAAACTACAATGTGGTAGGGGGGAATGGCAGATTTTATCGACAGGGTAGGTTTAAAGATATTTGTCAAGCTTTGGGAGAATTTGCCTGTAAAGGTGCGACCAATCGGTCGATGGTGGCAATTACAAATCTCGGTTATGTAATTCTGCTGGTGAATGACGCCAAGGCTAATTCACCAATTCAGATCTCTTCGGACAATCAGGAATTATTGCCCAATCAGTTTGATGAAGTATTGCAGGGTATCGCCCGGAATAATTGTTTAGGTCGAATTGAAGATGGGATGTTATTTGATGGGGGAATGTCTCCAGGTTTGGACTACAAGCATAAAATTTATGTGGAGAACCTTGGACCAATTGGTTCGGTATTTTTGATTTATCGTCAGACTCGGGGTAGTTGAGTTATTACCCCTTCAGTGCCCTTCGGGCTAATTTAGCGTAAGTTTTCACCGTATCATAGGGCATTTCTAAATCCTGGGCTATAGTTTGGAGTGATTCTCCCATTTCCCGTCGAGCTAAAATCGTCGCCCAGGTTGCAGCTATTTTGTCAGTGCGATCGCCCCCAGTGCGCTTGCGTTGGGCAGTAAATAGGGAGGTTAATTCATCAATGCGTTCTCCCAGCATATTTGTCAACACCTGAGTAGGTGTTACAGGCTCTGATTCTACCCAGTCTAAGTATGTCTGTCCTAGGCCAAAGGTGGTCTTGTGCCCTGTTCCACAGTAGGGAGCCAGTTTGACCAAGGCATAAAATAACTGGGTGAACTCAGTATTAGCCAAGGCTGTTCTACTCAGTCCGCAGGAAATTGCTCCTGTAAATCCTGTCACCGAACCCCGCTTACCCGCTGCAACTTTCACCGACTCTAAGCGGTGCTGGTGGATAATTACCCCTTCATCTATCCAATCAAGAAAAGGTTCTTGTTCCACAGGCATTCCGGAAAAGTCGTTCCAGCGCCGGAGGTAGCTGTGGAAAAGATTTATGGGTACAGGGAGGGGGAAATGATGACCTTTGCGCCGGAAGCTGGTTGGGGAAACAAAGCTCAGACTGATTTCAGAGTTTTTTTGGCTGGATGGGTGCAACAGTTGGGCATAGGTGGTAGGTGGATGGGCAATACTCACCTGTTTGATTTGCAAGGGTATATCTTTTAAGTTCAGAGTTGATGGTAGCTGAGTTAACCATTGCTGGAGAAACTGCAATACTTTTGGTGACAAAGCATTAATATGCCAGCGGTAAATTTGGTTAGCTTGAAGTTGCAGTTGTTTACCCATGGGGAGTAGTTGTCCTGCCAGAGCAGAAATATTGAAGGGCTTTTCTGACTCCCCATCATGGAGATAGGCAGACAAGTCCGGGTTGATTTGTCGCACTTGGTCGAGAAACCAGGCATGGAGTCCGATGGTGTATTGGGAGTAAAGGGAGCCGGAACTGTTTGATTCTAAGTCAAATACTAATCCCACCAATTCAGTATCATCTGCCCAGGTGGGGAGGGGTAGAAAAGATTGACGCTTGCTGCGTGCAGATGCTCTTGGCATTGCTAGATGTTTCAGAAATGATGATGCTCAATATCTTACTCGATTTCCATACCCCTGCGGGTAAACTGATGTGGAATACTATAATTTATCCTAGATCGTTGTACTTGAAAGTTGCCAAAATATGAGTTTAGCTGTAGTCAAGTTCTCTTCAGAAGAATGCGGCATCTGCCACAAAATGTCTTTTTATGATCAAAAGGTAGCAGTAGAACTGGGCTTGCAATTCATTGATGTGAAGATGCAGGATACAGCTACTTACCGTAAGTATCGCCAAATTCTGCTGGCACAGTATCCTGATAAATCAGAAATGGGATGGCCCACATACATCATCTGTGAGTCTCCAGAAGGACAATTCCGGATTGTTGGTGAGGTTAAAGGGGGACACCCCAAGGGGGAATTTAGAAGTAGGTTGCAAGAGGTGCTAAATTCACTCTAACCGGGTGAATAGTCTCCATATTAAGCAGCCTCTGGTTCAGACCCAGGTAAAACGTTAGTGGCCAAAAGTATAGCAGTCTTTCTGTGTCCCATGAGGATGACACTGATATAGTAGACATCTCCGACAATTGATATCTGCGTCTTGCTGCGTCGGGGTTTCAGGCTCATTTTCGGAGATGTCTAGTAGTCTTCAACTGACCAGATAAACATTTCTGGAGCTGGTTCAGTCAGAGTTTTAGGATGTGATTTGATGATATCTAACAACAACTGCTCTACACGGTTCAAGTCTTCATCAAAGGGAATCCTTAGAGAAATAGCAATTTTGCGCTTTTGAGTATGGGTGAGGTTTTCGATAGTCCCACTCCAAACCGCATTGTTGGGGATTGTAATCATTTGACCTTGGAACCCCTTGACCTTTGTACTTGGTAGGGTAATCGAATCGACAAACCCCCAGATGCCGCTAATTTTGACCTCATCGTCCACATCAAAGGGTTTATAGACCATAATCTGGAGTTGTCCAGGTAGCAACAGTACAAACAAATATTGTCAGAATAAGCACGCGACTTGTACGGCGCAACACTTGAGTTTTTCTCCTTAAGATAGTGCTATTCTTGGCAATGCAATAGCTTCACTCTAAAAGTATGAAGTTTGGTAAGTACACTACTTTTACCACTGGCTTGTAGTAGTTTTTAAGTAATCAAGTCCAAAACTATTGTTAAGGAGCGAGGAAAAGAGACTAGTCCAGCTATTGAACAGGAAGTTGGAGGGATGGGAGGTGGACTAATCAAAATCGTTATGAGTATGATATAGTCGTAACAGATCGTAATTAAACTGTGACAGCGGGGATGGGTTAGTTTTACCCAACCCGAAGTTTGACGCTAATAAACGTAGTATAAATTGAAGGAGAATTAGGTTAATGTCCCTCACTTACGGAACAGAAGGAAGCCTCCGCGTTGGTCAGCAGTCCCCTGAATTTACAGCAACAGCAGTAGTGGATCAAGAATTTAAGACAATTAAGCTTTCCGACTATCGCGGTAAGTATGTTGTCCTGTTTTTCTATCCCCTAGACTTCACCTTTGTTTGTCCCACTGAAATCACAGCATTTAGCGATCGCTACGAAGAATTCAAGAGAATTAACACGGAAGTCCTTGGTGTTTCCGTTGATAGCGAGTTTTCCCACCTCGCTTGGATTCAAACTGATCGCAAAGCCGGTGGTGTTGGAGACCTGAATTATCCCCTAGTTTCCGACATTAAGAAAGAAATCAGTGCGGCTTACAATGTTCTCGACCCAGCTGCGGGTATTGCCTTGCGTGGTCTATTCATCATTGACAAAGATGGTATTATCCAGCACGCTACCATCAACAACCTCGCCTTTGGTCGCAGTGTCGATGAAACCCTGCGGACATTACAAGCACTTCAGTACGTTCAATCCCACCCTGATGAAGTTTGCCCAGCTGGTTGGCAACCTGGTGAAAAAACCATGGTTCCTGATCCAGTGAAATCTAAAGTTTACTTCGCTGCTGTCTAGGCTCTCAAGGCATAAGTACTTGAACAGAATTAATTACATAAAATCTGGGCTGGAACCCTTTACCCAGCCTAGATAAGAGTAGATATTAGTTTGTAAATATTTCTGTTCGGTTACTTAATAAATATATAACCACAGAGTATCCTCTGTGGTTTCTTACTTAATTTAAAACATCAGTTTTTTATGCTGACTTCCACAGATTTTAGTGGCTTATTCAATGAACGCTTCCTTCACAACTTTCTCCCCATCCCTCCCATCAATCAGTTAAGGCTAGGAGTGGGGACACCAGATTTTCAACTGCCAGATGTTACCAATGGTAATGTGGTGAAACTATCTGACTTTAAAGGTAAACAACCCGTTTTACTAGCTTTTACGCGCATATTTACGGAAAAGCAATATTGTCCTTTTTGCTATCCCCATATCAAGGCCCTAAATGAAAGCTACGAACAGTTTACCAGTGCTGGGGTAGAAGTTTTACTAATTACTAGCACCGACGAACGCCAAAGCAGAATAGTTGTAAGAGATTTAGGCTTAAAAATGCCATTACTGAGTGACCCCAGTTGTGGGGTATTTCGTACCTATCAGGTGGGACAGGCACTAGGGGCACCGTTGCCTGCTCAGTATGTATTAGACAAAGAAGGTAAATTGCGCTACTGGCATTTATTCTCGTTTCTGGATCACAATGCTAGCATTGTGACGTTGTTAGAACAATTTGTCCCCACGGTGTCTGGATTAGACTCCTAGATGAAATTAGATGGAACAAATTCAAGGATTATCTATTCAGCAGTTAGAAGCCTTGAGAGATGCTGCATTCGACTTTCAAACTGAACATGATTTACGCCTGTGGTTAGATCAACAAGAATATTAATTTCAGCTTCAGGGAGAGCTAGAAACAAACTAGTTGGTCTTTGAACTAATCTGGTTTGAACAAGTCTCAAGCTTAATCCTGGCAAAGGGTTTTAATTCTCAATTAAATGGGCTAATCCTCAATAAACACCAATTTTTCGTGGTGTTGGCGGAGCCGTTAGGAGCGA
>Ga0116227_10012615_pt1 | contig 13662 bp, 10 predicted proteins | sample S1TSphgellanicum_FD_89693 | JGI IMG/M metagenome (GOLD analysis project Ga0116227, IMG submission 89693) | Host-associated microbial communities from peat moss isolated from Minnesota, USA - S1T2_Fb - Sphagnum magellanicum MG | ecosystem: Host-associated > Plants > Peat moss > Unclassified...
TCTTACAACGGTAAGTTCGCCACACCTTCCTCCGATTTTACATTAATATTAGTAATATTAACTTTGGTTAAATATAATTTAAATTTATCTAACTCCACGAATTTAACCATCCATCAGTCCTTACATTGCTGATTTCTAACTTTTTCAGCAAGCCCTAATTAGCAAACCAAAATGAGGGTAAAAACCCTGGGGAGTCTGCCAAATCGCCAGAACCTTGACACCTTTAACCTTCAGTTCAGTACTATTATCTATTTTTTTTATCTCTAATTCTCTCAGTACTTTTTCTGAGCCTGAGCTTTTAGTCCAAACTCCAGTGAAAAAGTATGGAGATTTTACGCAAAAATTTGGATTTTTAACAAAACTTTATACTGTCAGAGTGTTCAGGAATAAATGGTGGAATTTGATTGACGTTTGGTTGGTTGATTCGGATTTCTCGCTAAGTTGACAGCGATTAAATTCACTAAGAGCTGAAAAATAAGTTTGAGGACTTGCGTAAAATATCTTGGTTTTTCTGAATAATGTATCAAGAGATAAGCAAAACTCAAAGAGGAGGATGGTTATGAATTATTTGGTTTTTGTGCTACGTACTGCATACATGATTATGATGCCATATAACCCTTGTCCTGTAAGGGTTTTATTATAATCAATCCTCAACCACCATAAAAAGAGCGAAAGAGCCAGTTAAGCAAGCTTTGCCCCCCACCCAACCATTAAAGTGCCAGAGGCAAAAAATCCCCAACCCGAAGAGAAAATGCCAAATTACTTAGAAAACCTACGCCAATACAAAGAATATGGCGAGTCTATACTTAATGGACTAACCTCGTTTAACGACAACCTATCTTTGCCGGATGAAGTTCGACCTCAACTCTCTAAGTGCCTGCAAAACCTTGAGGAATCTGCTAAAAAAACTATTGAACGTGCAATTTCTCCAGTTCAAATCGCCATCATGGGAGAAATTAGTAGTGGGAAAACTTTGTTGGTCGGTAGTCTGATTGGCTATGCTGATGCTTTACCTGTAAATGAAATCGCCACCACCGGAAACATCACCGCGATTCACCTTGTTCAGCAAGAAGACGGCAAGACAACGAAAGTTGACAAGTTTCAGGTAGAATATCTCTCTGAACCAGGGGTGAAAGAGTGCCTGGACTTCATACTCAAGGAAGCCGAACAACGGGCAAAAGCAGCAAGACTTTCTTCTACACAGCTTGAGTCTTTGAATAACTTAAGCCGCACAAATTCTGTAGATTGGAAAGGTATCCTCCAATGGTGTGAGCAAGCCTGGAGCAACACAAACTTGGAACTACGCTATCTGATTCGCGAACTGGTATTGTTCGCTCGTAGCTATAACGCCTACGGAAAAGATATCTGTGGCAAAACCTACAAAATTGATCAGACCACGGCAAAGGAAGGATTGAAATTAGCCGAGCCGCAGAACATCTCAGATATAAACTTTTCGAGTCTGCCCCCAGTACCACCTCAATGGCAAAATCTTGCTCAACCATCAGCATTAGAGTTGCAAAACAGCTTTTCCCTGATTCGGCGCATAGATATTACAGTGAAAGTCTCAAAACAAATTTGGGATCTATCTAGCTTAAAAGGAAGCAATGAGTTTGTGCTTCTCGACCTTCCCGGCTTGGGGTCGGAAAATTCCGGGGTAAGAGATACCTTCTTATCACTGTCACAAATCAAAGAAGTACAGACATTTTTGCTGCTACTTAATGGTAGATCTGCTGCACCAGGTCAGGCGGCAGTAAAAATCCACACCATGATCCAGGAGCACAAAGGAGAAGACATTAAAGATCGTATCATAGTATGTGTGGGTCGGTTCAATCAAATCCCTCTCAGTGCCGCGAATAAAACAGCGATGGATGACTTGATTGATAACACATATTTTGAGCTAACGTCTGAAAAGGTTCTCTCTGAGTTGGACATTCTCAAACAAACCATCATTAGTGCCGAGAATTTAACCACCAAAAAAGAGAGGATTCTGTTGCTGTCGCAAACCTTTGGATTAGCAAAACTAGCACAAGAATCGAGGCTTGTGGAAGTTTGCTCCACAGAGTTTAAACCAGAACTTGACCAAGTGAACAAATTTGATTCTGATGAATTTAAGCTGCGTCAGAAATGGCAGAAATTGAGTGAAATACTGTTAGAGTCTGAGCCACGTAGCATACTTGGAAGACAGCTAAGTGACTTTGCTGATGATGGAGGGATTGGTAGGCTACGCTCATTACTCCAAGAGCATATAGCTGAGTATGGTCTCAAGCAATTACATGGAGACACTCATAGCGTTGCACAAGTTTTGCGCCAACAACAGAACAATCTCAAAAGCATACTAGAGAAAATCCGAGACAACCCCATTCCTGAAAGCTCCCCAGCTTATACTAATCTGGCTCAAGCAATTAACAGCTTAACGATGACCTATAGGGATCTAGTAGAAGATTTAAGGAAACAGCCCCTATTAAAATACAACGGAGTTGCTGTTAGCGATGTTGTCAAGTATGAGCTAAGCTTTGAAATACACCGTTGGCGCGAGTGGAGTACACTCTTCAACAGAATTCAAGACGGTATTATCAGACCACTCCCCGCACCAAGATTTCCTAATCCGAATCAAGTTCGTCGCACCGTCAGAGATAATAACTCTATTCCTACTAAGAGTGACGATTTTTATGCCACTTTTGAAAAGACTTTTGAAAAACTCAAAAACTTTGCCAGGGATCGCACTAAAGATGCACTTCAAGAATTGTTAAGCGAATTGTCTAACAAAGTTGAACAACAGCGCCACTCTCTTGGTGAAATTCTGCGTCCACAGATGGAACAGCAGATCGAGCAAAACTTTGGTCCGCGTGAGGCTGACTTATTTTACAACCTCCAGCAAACTGATGATCCAAACAAATGGTTGGAGGAAATCATCGACGAAATCAACAAAAGCAATCCTACTACTGAAAAAAGCTCCCAAACCATCAACTCTCAAACCTTGTTCCCCTTAGCGAATCAGGATGACAGACACGAGTTTGGTCAAATTTTCGACTGGAGTCTAGAGAAACAGTCTTCAGCTTTGCCAAGACCATTCAACCACGAGTTTCTCGTGCTGCGACTGCGTTCAGAGATGATTGCCAGTGCTGGTTTAAACCTTGCCGACTATGTCAGCCAACTCACTGAGGTTGTTAACTCTAAACTTTTGGAAAATTTGAATGGCTTTATCAATGATCTGCAAGACCTGTCAAAGGAACAAGTATTGCTGAGGAAGATCGCCGCCGGAGATGAACTAACTAACAATCCCTCTTGGTTAGAGACTCTTTCCCAAATCCCATTAATTTCTTATCCATCACTGTGAATCCTGTCATTTGATTTCAAGGAAAATATTATATGCCTCTCAAGATTGAGCTTTTAGATCGCTACAACCTGCGTACCAAAGACAACGATCCCGATGCCTTGGAACTTCCAGTCATCGAACTGGCTCCTTCTGATACCAGCAACTTCCCTCATATTTCTACTATCACCATATCTGTGAGCGGAACGCCAGAATATCTGGCGAAAAAGATTCAATCTGCATACAGAGTTTTCAACAGTACCAAGCTGATTAAACTCTCTATCCTGCAGCGATTAAAGCAATCGGATTGTCGCCTCGATCAACCTCTACCAGCAGATGTTAACTGCACTTTGTCCGTCAGCATAGACTATTTTGACTCGGACGAGATTGGTAATCCGAATTTATCTGCATCAAATAATGTTAAAGCGGAGTGCCACCTGTTTTCTTTAGTCGAAAACAAAGCGCCGATACAATCGTCTCAAATACAGCAAACCCTCCAACCTTCAGTCGAAAACAAAGCGCCGATATCGGCGCCTAAAAACCAGGAAATTCCTCAATTTCCAGTTTCACCGCCAGCGCCCGTGCCGCCATTTGAAATAAAACCAACTCCCCAACCTCCAGAAAAGACAGCAAAAGCAAAAGACTATCCAGGCTGGTTCGCCATCGATTTTGGCACATCCAATTCCACAGTCACACTCTACGATCCAAAGAGGGTTGATCCTCCAAACAACCTACCCAAAGAGCAAGAGGAACGCTTGCGTGAACTATTAGCTCAGTGGGTGAATGAACACCCTACTGATGACTCACTCAACATCAGTGATACTGAGTGGAAATTCGAATGGCAAAAATTACTCAATGAAGTTAGCAAAAACTTTAAATACCTTAGCTTTGATAAGCCGGAGACTTTGGGAAACCAAATATTTTTGGGTACTGACAGTACTCATTTGCTAGAAGCTATCCGCCTGGTCGAAATCTCTTTGAACTCCTCTAGAGAGTGGTTTCAACGAGCAACTAGCAAACAGCTTAACCAAATCTATTACAAAGTCTCCCGCGTTCCTCCCTTAGATTGGCAGAGTCTCATTCCGGTTGAACTAGATCTTCTTCGCCACGTTCAGGAAATACCCAGTGAGTTAGAAATCGAAAGTTTTGACCCTTCTTTAGGCGATGATAATCCAGCAAAAGTTAAAGTGCTGATGGGGGAGAGAGCAAGACAGGACAGAAAAAACGCCCTCGCAAAATCCGAGGAAACTAGCGGGATTATAGGGAAGTTTCACCACTCGCCTAAACGATACTTTGGTCTAAACCGCTCGATCAAAGTGATACTAAATGGGACAAAAGCCGAAATTCCTGTTCAAAACCTGATTCAAGCCGCCTATGCTCATCTGATCGACTTGACTGACAATTACCGCAAGGCTCGCCCAGAAAGGTTTGCTACAGGAGACTTTTATACAGGAGTAATAACTTACCCAACCATAGCCCCACCAGTAGTGCGCCGTGAGATTAAGGAGCTTGTCACAAAACTTGATATCAAAAACGTCCAGATTGCTTATGACGAAGCTGTAGCGGTAGCTATTTTCTACCTGTTACGAGAATTTGGTGGAGATTTGAACATTGGGATTGAATCTTTCAAAACTCGTTGTCGCTGTCAAAGGGATCAATGGTCACAAAATGTCTTGATTTTGGATATTGGTGGTGGAACCACTGATATGGCTGTGATTCGCCTAACACTCGAAGAAATCAACCCGTTTGATTCCAATGAAGACAGAGGCAACGGCGGACGCTATTATAAGCTTACACCCAAACTGTTAGGTTCATCGGGTCATTTGCAGTTGGGAGGCGAGTTAATTACCCTGCGGATCTTCCTTTTGTTGAAGGCAGCCATTGCCGACTGTCTGCTCAGTGCAGTCGCTGAAGAAAAAATTAACGACGAAAGATTGAACAGCAGGCTCAATGAGATCAATGAGCGCTTCCTGAAAAATGGCAAATTTCAGAGCGGTACACTTCTGGCTTGTGTGGACAAGCCTAACCCACAAGGAGATGCCGCAGCTTACAAAGATGCCCTAGACGATGCTGAGAAGGTGGTATCTACTCGCTTTCAAAAATATCCAGAGCGGTTGCAGACATTTTATACGCTTTGGGAATATGCGGAAAAGGCTAAACTCATACTAGGTAAAAAGCGTGATCCAAAAGAAACAACCGAACCGACTTTCGTCTTAAATGGACAACAAATATCCGAACTACTTGTTGAACAAAACAACACTTCATCGCCCACCCAAAGCATCGAGAACTTAAGTGTAACGCTAACGCTCCAGCAATTTGAAAAAGCGGTCACTCCAATAATTACAGAAGCGATTGATATTGCTAAAGGGTTGATGGAGAATCGCTTAGAAGGTGACGAAGAGAAAGTCGATTGGCTAATTTTATCTGGAAAAACCTGCAATCTTTACTTGGTTGAGCCTGAGCTTTACAAAAAATTTAGCGAATCTAAATATTTCTTATGGAATACAGAGCGGATCACCTTTGTTCCTGAGTACAGTAAGCTGGCTACCTCAATTGGAGCTTGCTACGCTGAAAAACTAAGCCAGCTTACTTTTGACCCTCAAGCGGCTAAACCATTGCTGCGTAAGGGAGCCAACCAGCTTTACTTCGATGTAAAAAACCTGTTGTATTTTCTGCCATGCTCTTTCTATCGAGAAGCGATTGGAGCGGAATATGAAATTTTTAAGGCAGGTCAACCACTTTCTTTAGTTGACCAACAAGACTCAGTAGTGAAGATTCGCAGTATTTGGCAGGGTTTGCAATTAAGTAATATCATCCAACGTCTAGACTTTGAAGGTATGACACCGCAGTTGTGGGGCAGTTTAAATGGCAAAGCATTGGCGGATGAACTGAAGATAGATGACGACCAACTCCGCGATCAAATCAAGATTCAGTTTGAGGTTGACCAAAATCTGGAGTTCAGTTTGTTATTGTGCAAGGGGGATGCCCATTATATTATTCCATCTCACATCCCCACTCTCAATGCTGGAGACAAAATTGGAACGCCTGTGATTTCTGATTCTGATAACAAGGTGGAGGTGGTGTGTGATATAGCTGTCTGTGTTGCTGAATCTGCAACCGCTCTAAACACAGATGCCCATATTGTAGTATTTGAAGCAGATAAAAACTATAGCCAGGAGCTAAAAGTTTTTTGGAATGAAGATGGTAATAGCATAGAGCAGAAAGGATTAATTAACACTCTACCTCCTTTTCCCTTGAGTGGCAGACACACTTTCTATTTTCGATTTCGTCAGCGTGGAGCTAATAGCTGGGAACTCATTGGCGAATTGCCCCAACCGAAAATCAGGACAGAGTATCCTTGCACATATTACGTCAGTCTCGACGAACAAGGTATCTTGCGGATTCATGCAGGTGAGGTTTCCTATCGAACATCGGACAACAAACAATGTCTTCTAAAAGAAGGATATGTTTTTCGCACTTCTCTCGATCCACAACCGAGTGAAGTTGAAGAAAAGCGCGATCCGTTTTCTGGAATACATTAGTTAGTTGTCAGTTTTTCTAAAGTGAACATTGGGAATTGGGCGGGATGGGATCAACACCTTTCATCCTTCCCATTCCCAATTTCCCATAAAAAACTAACGATATGAAGCCCAAAAAATATAGAAATAATATGACTCCTCAATTTTTGCTATAAGTAAGTCGGCGTTAATATTTATCATTGGGATTATGCAAAATTCAGAGAGCAGGAAGCAAGAGGGAAGAAGGCTTGAGCTTTGTTTGTATTTCTTTACATAGTTTTATTTTATTGTGCCAACCTATTTAAACAAAAGTCGAAACTAAGGAAATATTCATGCAGGATCTCAGGAAGTTATTAGACACGGAAAACTCGGATTTAGCTTGGGTACTGCGGTGGGGTTTGTACGGGCTACGGGCTACACTACACGAAGCCAAACAAAAGTACACAACAGACCCAGGAATTAGCGACTGCGAAGAGCTGCTCAAGGAACTGGATCGCCTTTTGGAATTAGCACCAAGACAAAAGCAGGAGATTCCAGATACTTTTATTTCACCAGAGGATGAGGATTCCCCTTTTGAACCAAAATCACCGCAAGACATCTCATCTTTCCCTGAGCCTCAAAACGAACTGAAACTGATTCGTCTTAGAGACACTTTTTGTTCTGATACACAGCTACAAAACTATCTAGGTAAGTTGCAACTTCAAAGCACGACTGATTCAGAGTTGTGGAACGAGATGCAACTTTTATTGCTACGCGTTCCGACAAATGTAGCTGATTGTTGGCGACAGCGGCTTTTAGAACTAGCTGATCTGGTTGGCGCTAAAGAGGATAAGCGATCGCCCTTCTCACTTCCCTTTAGCCGGGACGAATTGCTCTACCCTGGTCTTACAGGAGAAATTAATACTAAGGGCTTAAGCTTATCAAAGACGTTACTTGAGCAACAGCTTTCACAAGTTTCAAGAAACGAAGATTTATTGTTCTTAGCAGGTGTTGTTTCTACTTATCTAGAATTTATCAAGTTTGACTCGTCTTTGCATCATGCTTTGAAGAAAGTCGATCCCTTCGGTGTCAGATATTTGAACTCTCAGCAAGAGAGATCTAAGTATATCGCGGCTTTGGAAGACCGTTTCCAACGTGCCTTAGCGGCTGAAAATCATGATGATTCTAGAGTCACTCTGCGTGCTAGGCTTGACCTAGATGAGGCGTTCCATTCTTTAGTATATTTGCCTCCAGTTGATCGCTACTCCTGGTGGGGCAGGCTACAGGAAGAATCAAGGCGCACTCTATACCGGGTCGTTGAGAGAGTTCGCAATCAAGGTCATAAGGTGAAGTTTCGCCCCTTATGGGGACCCTATGCAGATGTCCATACTTTTTCAAAAGACGACTTGGAACTGGACATTGGAGGTACTCAAGGGGAAGTGCTAGCGTGCCTGCGAGTCTATGCGAAGATTAACGACGAAGAGCTTAAGGGGCGCGTTCTCTTTCGCTCACTACGGTAGCTGCTTATTTGGGCAGCAATTCTCAATTTAAGAATTGACAACTTCTAAGAAACACATTCGTTAGGTGTTGAAATAAGGAAATAAGGATGAGTTCTAAGCCAAGAGCTTGAGCTTTTTTCTTAAGGTTTGTAAGCATTCGTTCTTGATACTGTTGTTCATAAGCATCAATACCAGGGTCAATCAATTTTAGATTTTAGATTGACCCCATACCTTTATGTTGGGGCTTGAGTAAAAAATTAGGCTGTACCGTACTTGTTATGCTAAATTAATTGTTTGCAAAAGATAACTCTTAACATAAAAATGATTCATTTCTCACAGGATTAAAAACATTAGTTGTTCATTGCGATCGCTATTTCATAGTAAGTCAAACAATTTTGGATTTGAGCCTAAATTTATTTATGGGGATTCATAGCTGCCTCCTTAAACCTCAGTAACTCTTTCAACAAGCAAGAATCCTTTAAATTGCTATTGACAAGACCTTGAATAGAGAAACTGTTCTCACAGAACAACCCCCACAAGATAGTTAGCCCCATACTGAAAATTATCACGACCAAGATTTTTACCCCCTCCGGAGCAGGTGATGATCTTCGATAATTTTCAGCGAAAATTACGCCAAGAGGCACAATCTTGGCGAGATGAGGGACTGATTAGTTCTTCTCAGCACGAACAACTAGCACAACGTTATAAATTTAATAACCTAGAAGCCAATGCACGGGAACGTTTCATCTTAATTGTAACTGGTGTTGGCGGTATACTCCTCTGTCTAGGCATCATTACTTTTGTGGCGGCAAACTGGCAAACATGGTCACGGGATGTCAAGTTTATCCTCTTGATGAGTTTGTTTCTTAGCACCACAATTATCGGTTTTTACACCTGGAGAGAACCTGCCATAGCAAAAGCTGAAGGCAAAAAACCGCAACCCAGTAAACGAATATTAGGAGAAGCATTAATGATTTTGGGCGCCTTAATTTTTGGTGCCAATATCATGTTAATGGCGGAAATATTCAATATAGGCGGTTCCACCTCTGAATTTTTCCTAGCTTGGGGATTCGGTGTCTTGATTATGGCTTACTGTCTCTCCATCAGTTCCTTAGGAGTTATTGCCATCGTTTTGGTGCAAGTTGGCTATTGGACGGGACTGGGAGATTGGTGGTACACTTCCAATGAATGGAATTGGCCCCAGTTAGTAGTGCGACACATGCCTTTACTGTCGTGGCTACTATTTGTCCCCTTGGCCTATCTGTGCCGATCGCGTTGGGTTTTTGGTCTAGCAGCCTTTGCTTTTGCCTCTTCTCTGCAATTCAACCTCAACCCTCTGCAGATGCTAACATATTCAGATATCCCTCCCTGGGTAGCATCCTTTGCCTTTATGCTGCCACCAGCACTACTGTGGAGTTATGACGATCTCCTATTTCCCAGGGTAAATTATCGGTTGTTTCAACCTCTAGCCCGTAGTCTAGCTCTCATTGGTTTTGGTCTTATATTTTACATTCTGTCCTTCCGTTGGCAATGGCAATATCCAGATTATGGCTATTTCCCCCCAACTTCTAATAGCAATATCCTCAGAACCTTACCAATTATCGATTTGGGAATTCTCAGTGGTTTAGCGGTATTGCAGTGGTCGTTTCTGTTACGCCATCGAAATAACCAACCTCGACGAGAAGTAGTTTTTACTACTCCCCTAATTACTAGTTTTATTGCAACTAGTGCCCTAGTACTTTTCTGGCATCAAGCTTTTGGTCGCATTGGCGAACTGGGAATTTTTGCATTTAATGTGCTTTTTGCCACATTAGCCTGGGGACTAATTCAAGAAGGACTAAAGCTGAACGATAGACGCTCCTTTTGGGGAGGAATGCTCTTGTTCACGCTGCAAGTTATCAGTCGGGTGCTAGAATACAATACAGACCAGCTATTCAGGTCCCTAGTCTTTTTGATGTGTGGTTCGGCCTTAATGATTGCTGGAACTTGGTTTGAACGGCGCTTATCTACTGGATCTAAGAAGTAAGCGTCCCTCACTAGATACGTATCAGGTACATCTCTGCGTTAGTCCTAACTTGCTAAATTCCTGATCCCAATAGGACTACGCTGATGAATAGTAATTCTTCCAAATCTAAAAAAACACTGTCTCCAGAAGCAGAGTTCTCGGAGAAATTGACGTTTCGAGATTATCTCATAGCTACAGAACAGGAGGCAAATAAACCCCTTCCTTTGTGGCGGTTATTTGTTCCTCTACTGATTCAAACAGGACTGATTTTAGCGGTCCCCTTCCAAGCTTATTACACAGATATGTCCGGCAGGACTGTAATTTTGCAAGGTGCAGTGGCAGATCGAGAAGATATCCGCGATACTAACTCAGTCCTGCTTAATTATAACATATCCCGTCCCGAAATCTTGAGAAGATTTCCTGGTTGGGGGGGACTACTGCGGCAAAACCGTGGTCGTAATCGGCGATTGACTCAAGGAACTAACTTATATGCGATTTTGCAAGAACGAGAATCCTATAATCGTGGGGTTCCCAGAGCTTGGAGGCTGGTAAGGGTGAGTGGTAGGCTTCCCACTTCCCTCCCAGCGGATGAGGTGGCTTTAAAAGGGGTCTATCGGGATGGTTTCATCACCTATGGTACACAAACGTACTATATCCCCCAAGAGGAGCGATCAGAAATTAGCAACGACCTTTTCCGGGAACTGGACGACCGATATCAAAGAAGACAACCTATCATTGTCAAGGTGAAAGTTGATACCCAGGGGAATGTTGTCCCCATTAGTTTTTGGGTAGGCGATCGCAACTATCGTTTCTAATCTTCATGCCGCAGGTTCCACGCTGCCCCAAATGCTGCCCCAGCCCCAGCTAACAATCCAGTACTCATACCCTGGATAGTTTTTTGCTTGGGGTTTTGGGTGATGCATTCACTGGTAACATTACTGGCGTACAAGCAGAGGTTAGATTCTGCCCAACTGGTGGTACCGCCCAACACTACACCAGTCACGCTACAGGAAACAATCAACAGCAATAGGCGTTTGGTTTTTCTATCCATAGGTGGATGAAGTAGGGGAAAATTAATTTGTTCTCACCTACTGTACATATCCAGGGAGTGATTGGATCAACTTAGGCCGCTGCAAACCTTCAACTTCACTCAAGTCGCCAGCAGTAATTTTCTTGGGATCTGCTTGTTGCAGTGCCTTTAACAGTGCTACACTCTGATTTAAAAATTTTTCTAACTCAATACCACTATAAATAGTTGGGTAATTTCGCAGGCGATGGCTACCTTCCCCTAATAATATTACTGCCCCTCGCCAGTTGCTGTTAGCTAAATGATACAGCCCTACTGCTATTTGCAAAATGCCTTGATAAAAGCTTTTATCTGGCTCCATAGCCTCAACCCACAAGGCTTCCAAGGTATCATGACAGACGTAGAATTGTCCAGAATTAAACTGGTCTACGCTTTGCCAAAACTCTGGTGGTATAATTTCACTCATCCCATACTATCTCGCACTTCTTTGATTGTTTCTAGGGGAATATCTTGCTTGTCGCCTGCAAACTCGTTGTCCGGGGTGAGGAATAACATACAGTGGCACTCTTTGCGTTCGCGCATTGGCACGCAGGGACAGTTCCAGTAGGCAGCACCAACTTCTGCCTCTTTATCTTCATAGTGACGGCAGGGACACAAGGGCGCACCGAGTTCGTCCTTGTGTTTAGCTAGTCCTTCAATGACAACTGCGGTAACTGAAGGTTCAGAACAGAAGTACGTTCCAGTCCGCTTGGCGTATTGTTCGGAAAAATGGCGCATAGCATCTAGGCTTTTGTCGCTAGATTTGGTGTCAACTCCTGATGTGATCATTAGATTTGGCTAGCTCATAATTTAAATATTTCTTTGCATTGTAACTCAGCCTAACTCAGGTATTACTAGGGAATTTTACCCGACATGAACTATTAGATTTAACTAACCTTTGCCCAAAGGCTTGCAGGTCTAGGGTGCTGGGATCAAAAAAAAGCTGGGACTTGAGAGGAATTTAACTTAATAAAAGTTAACTCAAGGGGATTGAGATTACTTGAGTGGTTTTTGTAGCTGAGCATGCAGTGTTTGTCCATCTTGGATGATGATACCGGGATAGTCCCAATTCACCACTGCTTGTGGGGCAGAACTAGAAGACCAGAAAACCCAACGACTACCCAAGGGTAGGGCGGAAAGGCTCAGGGGGTTCTGGGTGAGCCAAATCAGGGGATAACTCACCGATGTAGATGTGCTAGTGTCCTCACCAGCTATGGTAGCGGCTAAGGTTTCGAGAACTACCCGCTCCCCTTTGACTAATCCTGTGTTTGCTGTCCACAGTTGGACTTGTAGTTGTTGCCTTTGGGCGTAGAAGTATAAGGATGCAGCAGCAGTGACTGCTTCCTCAAATTGAGCTACTTCCCAATTGCTCCCACTATCTAGGGCAATGATAATTTCTTGTCCCCCTGTAATTAATTCCAACTCCCGCACTCGTAACTCCCCAAACCGGGCACTAGTACGCCAGTGGATAAGATGGGTGGGATCACCAATGCGGTAGGGACGGAGCGATCGCATCAGCCCTGTGGTTGCTATTTGTATTGGTCTACTGCGGGAATCACCCTTCCGACTATCTTCCTGCCCCATTTCATCTACTAGGGGACAGGTGGTTAAGGGGAGAACTAGGGGGTAGACAAAGGCTCTAGCGGCACAGTTCCGGTTTCGCCGACACCAGAACAACCCCCAAGGTGCGCCAGTACCCAGTTCTACCCTCTCCCAACGATAGACACCACGCTGGTGGGTGGGGTAGTAGTATATCCAGGGGTGGCTTTCCTGACCGGAGATGGTATCAATGGCCTTGCTAACTGGTTTCCCTAAAACGAAGGGGAGGATATCAGTAACTTGGAGTGAGGTGATGGGTTGTTTGGTCTGGTTCGAGATTACTAATTCAATTGTCAGTTCCTCTCCCACTGATACTGGCTGAATGGGACGGCGCTGGACCACTATACTGGTGAGCGATCGGGGTGGAAGGATTGCTGAGACCAGTAACAGGGCGACACTGATTCCACTGATGACGTAGAGCCAGCCTGCCATCGTATTGATGGCAGCACCGAAAAAGCAAAGAGTAATTCCTAATAGAACCCAACCGCCATAAGCAGGGATACTGGCACGGGTTTCCAGCCAATTGGTGAGATTTTTAGGGATGTTCATATCTCTTTTTAACCAGCCCTCTAAATATTGACAAATAACATATTTTATGGTTTTACTTCACGGGATAGCGTCAAGAGCTGCCTTATATTGCTTGAGCTTTCGAGCGGTGGAACAATGGGGATGTTTGGCATCAA